>JAAHTH010003110.1_pt1 | contig 11779 bp, 7 predicted proteins | sample 6116091 | NCBI WGS metagenome assembly JAAHTH01 (sample SAMN13939990, study PRJNA603662) | sponge metagenome | isolation source: marine sponge | host: Mycale hentscheli | place: New Zealand | collected 2006
AGGCGTTCTCCAGACTGCCAAAAGCGTTATTGCACTTGATGTCGGTAGCCGTGACCGGCCCTCATGATGATCGTTGGCCGCCAAAAAACGATTTCTATGAAACCTACTACGGAGACCTGAAGGACCTCGACCCACATAAGCAGTATCAACAATTCATCAAAAAGCTCGCCGTTAAGCTCTTCCGCCGACCCGTGAGTGATAGCGAATTGACGCAATTTTTCGATGTCGCAAAAAAGAGATATGAAGCGGATAAAAGTGTCCTCGATGCCGTGCAATCGGCCTTGACGTTGATGCTCTGCTCTCCCAAGTTTTTATATAAGTACGAAGGTAATTCTCTAGATCTTGATGAGTATGCGATTGCGTCCAGGTTGTCTTACTTTTTGTGGAATACGTTTCCCGACGACCAGTTGATCAAGTTGGCGGCTGAAGGAAAGTTGCAGGATCCAAGCGTTCGTTCTGCGGAAGCCTTAAGGATGCTGGAAGACCCTAAAGCTCAGCGTTTTGCTGCTGATTTTACCGAGCAGTGGCTTGAGCTTCATAAAATCGATGTCGTCAATATCCAAGATGAACTGCTTAGATATTCATTCAGAAAAGGCTTTACAGAACTTAGGCCCTTTATGAGCCGGGAAAGTATTGAGTTTTTTAAGGTGATCTTGAATGAGAATCTAAGCCTTTTGAATTTCATTGATTCTGATTTTGTGGTGATCAATCAACCCTTGAATCAGATTTATGAGGTGACCATTCCTGAAGACGAAACAGTGTCAAGCAAAGCTGATGAAAAAGACTCGAAGGTCATAGCGCAGGAGAGAACAATACGGCGCCAAAAGGCCTTTCGAAAAGTCATGATTGATAAAGAGTCCCGGCGTGGTGGCCTACTGACGCAGCCGGGTATTTTGATGATGAACACCAATGGCGAATTCACGAACCCTTTCTATCGCGGTGCCTGGGTGGCTAAGAGTATCTACGGACTGGATTTGGAACTTCCTGCTAATGCCGAAGTTGAAGCTCTGAAAGCGCCTACGGAAAAATTCACCATCAAAGACACGATCAATGAGCATCGCAACAACGCGAGCTGCGCCTCGTGTCACGTCAAGATGGATCCATTTGGCCTGGCCATGGAAAACTTTGATGTTTTTGGCCGATGGCGTGACAAGTATTCGAAGTTTGTTGTAACCAAGACGACGATCGAAGTTACCTCCGAAGGGAAGACGAAGAAGACCGAGAAGACGACGCGAGAGTTTGAACCCACGACGAAGGTGGACGCCTCTACCGTCCACCCAGACGGGCGGCCTATCGCTGGAATAGAGGGCTTAAAGCAACTGATGCTGGAGGACCAGGATAAAATTGCCAAGCATTTGCTCACAAAACTTTCTGAATATGCCATGGGTAGAAAGATGAATTATGCTGATTCCGAGATGATTCATCGTCTTTTGGAAACATCAAAGAAGAACGATTACAAGTTGCGTGATTTGCTAGTAAGCATCATTGCCGACGAGTCATTCTCCAAACGATAATTTAAGTCCCGCATCTGTCACACGTCATTCCCAATAATGGTAAGTCCTCGTACAGGGAGAAATGCCATGGCTCACATGTCTTACTCCATAATGCTTGCTCTTGTGCTTTTGACTTTGGTTTGCGGGGTCAGCAAGGCCGACGATGCGCCAGCCGAATTCGACCGAACAACCGTTCTCGCGAATCTCGATGAGGCGGCTGCAAAAACCGACGATCCCGAAGTCAAACGTGCTCTAAAGAAGATGCGCGAATGCGTTGAGCGCAGCAATCAATTATTGGTCCTCAGTGGACTCCTAACGCTCCCGCCTGAGATTGGACAGCTCACAGAGCTGAGGGGATTGACCCTCCATGACAACCAACTCACCACGCTTCCTCCCGAAATTTGCAAGCTCACGAAGCTGACGTATTTAGGGCTCAGACGTAACCAATTCACCACGTTCGCGCCCGAGATTGCGAAGCTCACGAACCTGGAGCATCTGGACCTCGGAGAAAATCAACTCACCAGGATCCCGCCCGAGATTGGGCAACTCACCACGCTAACGCAGTTGAGCTTCCATGGGAACGATCTCTCGATACTCCCACCCGAGATTGGACAACTCACGAACTTGACGCATTTGAGGCTCTGGGACAACCAACTCTCGACGCTCCCCGCCGAGATCGGACAGCTCACGAACCTGACGAATTTGAGTCTTTGGGACAACCAACTTCCGACGCTCCCGCGCGAGATTGGACAGCTCACGAATCTGACCGCGTTGTCCCTCCATGGCAACCAATTCGCCACGCTTCCGCCCGAGATTGGGAAGCTCACGAAGCTGACGCATCTGGGGCTCGGAGAAAACCCATTCACCACACTCCCTCCGGAGGTTGGACAGCTCACGAACCTGACGTGGTTGCATCTCGAAAGCAACCAACTCACCACGCTCCCATCCGAGATTGGACAGCTCACGAACCTCGCGGGCTTGTCCCTCCATGGCAAACATTTCACCACGCTCCCATCCGAGATTGGGAAACTCACGAAGCTGGTTTATCTGGGGCTCGGAGAAAATCAAATCACCACGCTCCCGGCTGAGATTGGACAGCTCGCGAACCTGACGTGGTTGTATCTCGAAGGTAACCAACTCACCACGCTTCCTCCCGAGATTGGAAAACTTACGAAGCTGACGGAGTTGCAAATCGAAAAAAATTCAGTGACCGACACAGACCTGGAGCACTTGAAATCGCTAACTAGCTTAAGACGACTCAACGTTCGTGAGACAGAGGTTACCAAGGTAGGCGTCGAGGCCATTAGAAAGGCGCTTCCCAATTGTGAGATCAAGGTGCCAAGGCAACATCCGTGATCGGCGTTGTTTGCAATTCACGTTGATCATTGCCAGTAGGTTCATTTGAATTGTCATCGGTAGAGGTGCTTGTGTTCAGAAGCTATTTCAAAACCCGTAACCGGAGTAGCAACACTTTGGATAAACGTGAATTCATCGCGGATTCCTGAACGGTTGCGAATCCACCTACCGAAGCTGACAGTTTTGGAATGCTTTATATTGACAGATGCCAAACAACAAATAATCAGTGACAATTCCCTCCCTCTCTGGCGCTGAGGCTCCGCTCTCCCAAAGGGAGCGTGAAGTAACTGCCAACCACCATATTGCAATTGTAAGACCCGCCAACGCACAGGAACCCGCCATGACTGCCTTGAGCCGATTCTACCTAAAATCGTTTTCGTCTTTCCTGCTGACTGCCGCCATCCTGACGGTTGAGCTGCTGGCTTTTGTACCCGTAGCCTTTGGCCAAGCGGGTCGCTCCGGCAGTGATGCCGCGATCAACGATACCGTCAGCAAAGATCTCAGCCTGGACCTTGGCAATGGCGTCTCGATGAAGCTTGTGCTCATTCCTGCCGGCAAGTTCAAAATGGGGAACCACGAAACCCCAACAGAAACCGTCACCAAGTTCGGTGGTAACGAGGAGCACCTGACAGATGAGTACCCGGTCCACGAGGTCACGATCAGCAAGCCCTTCTACATGGGCATCTACGAGTTGACGCAGGCCCAATGGAAAGCCGTCATGGGCACGGAACCATGGTTGACAAAGACAGCCTTGGGGTACGCGAAAGCGCAACCAAGACCAGCAAACATCGACGATTATCCCGCGGTCTGGATGAACTCTTATGACGCAATCAAATTCTGTCGTAAGCTTTCAAAGAAAACCGGCATGACCGTCTCTCTTCCGACCGAAGCTCAATGGGAGTACGCCTGTCGCGCGGGCACCACCACGGCCTTCTCTTTCGGAGATGACCTGTCGAAACTGATCGACCACGGCTGGTACGGTGGGCTGAAAGACGGCCAGAAAGAAGATTACGCGCACCGAGTCGGGCAAAGAAAACCCAACCCCTGGGGCCTGTATGACATGCACGGCAACGTGTGGGAATTCTGCAGTGACTGGTATGACAAGGATTTCTACAGCAAGTCACCCAGCGTTGACCCTGAGAACACCAAACAAACCGAACTACGTGCACTGCGGAGTGGATCGTTTCACAGTGTGCCGACCGTGTCCCGTTCCGCACAACGCGCCAGATGGGTCGGCCCCGAGCAGGTTCGCTACAACTACGGGATGCGTCTCGTTGTAGCGGCGGCACCTGATGAGAAAGACAATTTGAAAACGCATTTCAAATCGATTTATGAAACGTTCGGGCAGGATAGCACGACTAAAATATAGGTCGTCTCTGGACCTGAAACCGTTCAAATGAGAAACGGTCGCGTCGCTGGCAAGCAATGGATTGCGACTTCGGGCGACGCTCGATTCAAACTGACCATCGAAGACGCCACCGGCGCGAAGCTGGAAAAACTTGTCAAGCGTCTGGAAAAGCTTCACAGTTCCTACATGAGCGCGTGCGTGGCTGTATCGGACAAGGGCGAAGACGGCATTGCGATCTATGCGAATCTGGGCGGTGCCAGAGCGCATGGCGGAAAAGGGTATATCAATCTTGTTCCGCATGCCGATGCACTGGTGATTGCCCATGAAGCTGGTCACACGCTGGAGCAGGTCGCAACACAGTCCGATCCCACGATCCTTGACCAATGGGACGAGGCCATCAAAGCGGATAACGTCTCGGTCTCGGACTATGGCGATACAGTACGGCATGAAGATCTCGCAGAATTCGCTCAGGTTTATGCCGTCTGTCTGGACGCGGGAAAAAAGCATCTGGAGGAACTGAAGAAGCTGTCACCCAAGCGTTTCGCGCTTTGGGAAAAAATACTGCATCCGTACAGCCCGCAGGCACTACGAAAATCGCTTGACCCGTTCTACAAACAACACATTGTCGCCGATGGACTTGTGGTTGCGGGATCAGAGAAAGTTTCCCTGTACGCTCTGGGAGAAGCGGGATATCTGGCAAACAAGATGCTCGCCAATCGACCTGACGTGATGCGGGACCTATGGGAAAAACGCAAGATGTTCGTAGCCGTGATGGCATACTGCGAACTGCAAACTGACCTACCCGATTGCCGGGGAATGTCACTTTGGTGGGCCTATCGGGCTCGTGGTCTGGGATCGAGGCCGGTCAGCTGTGGCGAAGAAAATCTTTTGGACCTGAAGGGTGATCCTTACAAGGGTGAGAACATCTTCATCCACGAATTCGCCCATGGAATACACAGCGTTCTTGGCGAAGAGTTCAACGTAAGACTGAGGCAACTCTACAACGAAGCCAAGGAAAGTGGACGATTCGGTGGTTATGCGATCGACGGTGGCGTCGCAGAATTCTGGGCCGAAGGCGTACAGACATGGTTCGAGTGCAACGGACGCAAGCGGCCAAAGTCTGGCAGAGGCTCGGACTCGTTCACCGTGCTCGGACCCACAGGAGAGATCGTCTGCCACCTGACCACCCGCGAGCAGTTGAAAACCTACTGTCCGGAACTCGCAAGACTGCTCGACCATACATTTCGGCAAAACGAATGGGTGTACGTCCCCGTGCTAGAACGCCTGGATCAACCCCACTTGAGGGGCTTTGACCCAACCGACGCACCAGAGTTCCGTTGGCCGCCTGCGGTAATCGAGGCCTACGATCGAATCGAAGCCGAGAACGCCAGAAAGGAAGAACTGCGCAAGGCCAAGTCCCAACGCTAGCAGCGAAGCAACCAACAAGTACATTGAGACATGACAACGCCGAACTCTTGAAAAGCTCAGAATTGCAGAGATTCAACTTTGGGGCGATGTGCGTACAAACAACTATTCTCTACCCATGGGTGGAACCGGAAATTCTATGATCAAGAATATGTGCCTATTGGGAATTCTGATGGTGATTGCCTCAACCATCACATGCACCTGCGTTGCCGACAAACCCGACGGCGCGAACGACTGGGCTACCGACCCCGCCACACGGATGAAGGCATGGGACCAGCATGTAAAACTCAGACAGCAGTCAATCTTCAAAGATGTGCCCTGGATTCCGGTAGGCCCGCGGATCCAGGGAGGCAAGATCGAGAGCATTTGGTCTGTCAAACAGCGTAAATCGACCCTTTATGCAGGAGCTGGGTCTGGCAACCTGTGGAAATCAGTCAACAACGGCACCACTTGGAAACCGGTCTTCGAAAGCGAGTCGACGTTCTCCGTTTCTGTCGTCACCGTGTCCGACAAAGATCCCAACCTTGTCTGGGTTGGCACGGGCGAACCTCACATGGCGCGGAGTTCCTATGCCGGTACGGGGGTTTTCAAGTCTACCGACGGGGCCACGACTTGGACGCACATGGGGCTTACCGACACGCACCATATTGGCAGGGTACTGATCGATCCGAAGGATTCGAATGTCGTGTACGTCGCGGCCCTGGGCCACCAGTATTCGTACAACCAACAGCGCGGCGTATTCAAGACGACCGATGGTGGAGAGACATGGAGGAAAGTCCTGTATATCTCTGAAAAGGTTGGTGTGGTGGACGTCGCGATCGACCCGTCCGATAACCAGACCCTATATGCGGTTGCGTGGGAACGGGACAGAAAGGCTTGGAACAATATCGTCGCCGGTCCCGGCAGCGGAATCTACAAATCGACCGACGCAGGCGAGACATGGAAGCTTTTGACCAAGGGGCTTCCTACCGGTGAGAAAGTTGGCAGGATGGGTATCGCGGTTGCGCCCTCGAACCCGAACATTCTCTACATCATATGCGACCACCGCGGCGTGGGCGGCGAAGTCTATCGCTCTGACGACAAGGGCGAAAGCTGGCGGAAGACCCATGAGGGCAATGTCAAAACTGGCATCGGTTATGACTTTTGTCTCATCCGTGTTTTGCCAGACAATGCCGACGAGATTTTCATCTGCGGTTTCAACCTTCTCTATTCATCCGACGCAGGCAAAACACACGCGATTATCTCGGAACGCACCGTCCCCATGCTTTCTTACAAAGCCCGGCGTGCCACTCCCCACTGCGACAATCATGACATGTTCATCGATCCCGACGATCCCGATCGGGTCATGCTAGGCACCGATGGTGGCCTCTATATATCGCATGATCGGGCCAAGACCTGGCTCCACGTCAACACACTGCCCATCGCAGAATTCTATGACATCTCAGTAGACGCAAGTGAGCCGTACAGGATCTGGGGCGGCACCCAGGACAACGGCGTGCTTGGAGGTGAGGCGAAGCCCATGACCCTCGGTCAGGAACACTGGCAGTGGGACCACGGTGGCGACAACTACGTGACGCTGATTGATCCAAACAACTTGGAAACGATGTATCTTGAGGGCATGTTTGGCTCGATGGCACGGAAAAACTTGAACACCGGTGAGCGTCATAACATCCGGCCAGGCCCAGCACCAGACGGAACGAAACTACGATTCAACTGGATGACTCCCTTCATTCTGTCTCATTACAACTCCAAGACGCTCTACGCCGGCGCCAACCTGCTATTCAAAAGCGACAATCGCGGCGACGACTGGAAATGTATCAGCCCCGATCTGTCCAGCAATCCAGGTCCGGAAAGGCAGGGGAACGTACCCTTTGGAACCATCACCGATATCTCCGAATCCCCACTGAGAAAGGGCCTGCTCTATGCAGGCACAGATGACGGACAACTGCATGTGACGCGGGACGATGGTGGTACCTGGACAAAAATCAGCCAAGGTCTCCCGAACAGATGGGTCAGTCGCGTTGTCGCGTCAAAGTATGATGAGGCAACTGTGTTCGCTTCACTCACCGGGTACCGCAAGGATGATTTTGAGGCTTATCTGTTCATGTCAACCGACTTCGGTAAGACTTGGAATTCAATCGTCAACAACCTGCCATCAGAATCAATCAATGTGATACGCGAAGACCCGACCGACAAGGACATTCTCTATATCGGCACCGAACTGGGTGCCTATTGTTCCATTGACAAGGGCGAAACATGGCACTCGCTCTGCAGCACTCTTCCAACCTGCGCGGTGCATGACCTGGCAGTCCATGCAGGGACCGGTGACCTTGTTGCAGGCACCCATGGGCGAAGTGTTTTTGTCCTACATGCTAAGGAGATTCAGAAGATAAAGCAGGAAATGGCCAAGTAGCACTCAACATGCAATCACCAAAGGTCAGTTGCCCCCGTCGCAATGCTGGAAAGCAAAAGATCGTTATCATCATTTCAGAATCGCGTCGATGTAGCCGGACAGTTCGATCACCGAGATATCGCCGGAATGATCCTGATCCGCCTTCTTGAAAAACGTATCCAGATGGGCGGTGGAGCCCAGGAAAGTTACGAATTCCTGCTTGCTGAGCACCCCATCGGAATCAGCATCGGCATCGGCGTGAAATTCCGCGGGGGTCTTTCGAGATATTCGATACCACTTGATACCTTCCAGCTTGGATTCGAATTCCTTCACGTTCAGTGTGCCCGACTTGTCCCTGTCCGACTTCATAAAACCGACGGGACCGTGCTTAGGCGAACGGTAAATGGCGTTAGCGTATTCAACATAGGAAAGCCCACCGTCGCCATTGCGATCAGCCATCTTGTGCAACTCAGCGGGAGTCATTTTGAGCATCGCAGCGGTGGGCTTGAGGTCATCCTCCGGGATTGGCAGCGTGACCCAGAGTTGACCACACTGGCTTTGCCAAAAATGAGGCCAAGGCAGCAGCCTGTGCCCTCTCTGCCCAGAAGTCCCACTGGTCGAGTCTCGATAGTACGGGACGCAATCAAAAGAATGATCAGAAAAACATCACCAAAGCTGTGCCCGCGTGAAAACGTGAACACCATGATCACCCTAGCCAAGCTACTCCGGTCACAACTCAGCCACCACCCTGATAGTTGTCGTTGTCCATTGCTGGCACTACAAACAAGCCAATGCCCACCAGACATACAAAGAAACCCGTCCAAATATACTCCTGGGAAATGATCCAACTCCCTCCAGCTATCACACCAACACCCGCGAGACACAGCAACGCTTTGATTTCCGGTTTAAGTTTAATCGGGTTGAACAAGAACTCTTTAAATTTCACTCCTGCGCCTCTACTCAACTGAACGAGAAATTCAGACATTCTTTTTCGAGTTCGATGAATCTACCACAGCATCAAGCTTCCAACACTGAACTGCCGTTATGAAACATCACCATTCATACCTTAAATCAAATTTCACGCACTCATTACCGCCACCAAGCAACAGAACATTGCAAGCCGATTCATACAGGACCTCAAATAGATAAGCATGCGACAAACCACAACGCAACTTCGGCCCACACTTCGCATCAACTTTTGGTGGGCCTTTGCCTGAACCGATTCCAATCAAATTTGTTAGTGGTCGTGTTCATCACTGGTGGATTTTGGCAGGCGTATACTCGGTCCAAGATAGACAGCATTCGTGAAGAACGGCTCTGTCGCCCGCATATACCCTCGAAAGACTGGATTATCCGCCAACACAATCACTCGTCCTTTGCCAACCGGCACCACAAACACAGCGGCTGTCCCTTGTAACTCCTTCGCATTCTCGTCATTGACGTAACCGGCAATCACGTCACCGTAATTCGCGGCGGTTTGATAACTGTTCTCCGGTCGTTGATAGTGATACGTTCCGCGGCGAAAAACAGGCACAGTGTCACTCGGAAACCCATAGGCGAGAGGGTGCGTGGAATCGATCTTCACTTCGAACATCGCTCCAGCAATTGATTTCAGGGCAGCATCTTCGCGAGCGTCACCGAAACGCTTTTCCGAGAAACGCGTTCGCTCCGGTTTTTCTGCGTCTTTCTCTGCTTTCCCTTCTGACTCAGACTCACCCAAATCAACCACCCCATTCGCTGTCAACCAGGACAGTGAGTTGCACACCGCAACAACCACACCACCCTCCTCAAGATAACGCGTCAGCTTTTTCGCTTGTGACTCACCCCAAAGGCTGTAACTTCCATCAGGAAGGATCAGCACGGTGTAGGCGTCCAAATCAACCTTGCCCAGGGTCGTCGTCTTGAGCAACGTAGTTGGCTGGTTCATGCGTACGTCCATGTGATGCCAAAGCGAGCCCGCTGTATAGGCGTTCGTTCCAGTTCCAACAACCAGCGCAGGATTTGCAATGGGCAAGTCCAGACTTGTATCGCTTCCAAGATCAGGGCCCGCCAGTGTCTGACTTGAATTGACAGGATACACCTGCAACTCTGAAGTGGCAGCAGTCTGTTTGAGGCATTCTTGGATCTCGTCCCATGAGTCGAGATTGGGTGGTCGCAAAACCAACAACGAACCTTGTGGCAATTTCACAGCACCATTCGAGCCCCTGACCGAGACTGGCTTCGTGATCACCCGTAACTTTGCATCCTTTGTTTGCAACAATGCAATCAGCTTCGGAAACTGCAGCGTATCAGGCGGCACGGCATATCCCAGAGCTTTAGCATCCAATGCAATTCCGGTTCGTTTTTGAGCTTGCTCTCCTTTTTTGGACGCCGCAACCAATTCACCCGCTTCCTGCGCGTCAATCTCTTCGACTTCGAGACCGAAAGCCGACGGAAGATGCCAGGTCGACACATCATAAAAAATGTTCTCTTGAAACGTTTTATCCCGAGACATCAACGATTTGATAAACGTGTACTGCGGTTGTTCACTGGGAATGAGCAACACCTCGGAAGACGCACGTACTGAGTTATTCACGACGGCAACATTGCGCGGCTGATAGGTTTTGATATCGTGCAATCCCAGCAATTCCTTTGCCGCCGCAATCCTCGAAGCTTCCCCGGACAGGAGGAACGATTTGCTGTTGCGGCCTGTTGTCAGAGCATCGCTAAAAAACTCGCATTGCAGCTGCAGAACGGAATCAGAATACTGAGCCAATGCTTCGACACTCGCCAGACTCGTCCTCACCTGATTGGCGACACAATCAGAGAAACTCCGCTCAAAGCGGTCGTTCTTCATGCGAAGGCCGCGCGTGCTACCTTGTTCAAAAAGGATCCCCACGGCACCATTCACATCGGGGTAGGTGCTGCCTTTGCCAATGTAAAAATCATCGAACTTCTCCTCGGTGAAGAATAGTTCCCCGGCGGAATCCATCTGCTTGGCGTAGAACCCGGCAAACAGCTTTGTGAGCTCAACATTTCGTGCGGGTGTCAGTGGATTGGTACGGGCGGGTATGCCTGGCTGAAAGAAATAGCTGCTCGAAGAACCCATCTCGTGAAAATCCAGAACAACGTTCGGCTTCCATTCATGAAACAACTGGATTCGACCGCGCGACTCCGGATGCGTCGCTGGCAACCAGTCACGATTCAGATCAAACCAGTAATAATTGGTACGACCGCCAGGCCAATCCTGTTGATGTTCACGATCCGACGGGTCCTGACTCGCATTTCTGCCGCGATTTTCATTGGCCCAATGTGCAAAACGACTTCCCCCATCCGGGTTGAGCGAAGGATCCAGCAAAAACACTGATCTCTCAAGTGACTCGACCACTGAGTCGGCAAGCGACGATGCCAGGTGGTAGGCCATCAAGGGTGAGGCATTCATCGCACTTGCTTCGTCACCATGCACCCCATATCCAAGGTACATGACTGAGCGGTCTTCTTTGCGAGGAGCCTTCCGCAGACCACTGGCGAGTTCCTGGTGAGTTTTTTTGATTTTTGCAATGCTCGCGTGATTTTTGGGAGACGTGATGACAAGCACAAACAGTGGTCGTCCCCCGTGCGAGGTTGCATAGGGCACCAACGCAACCCTGTCAGACTCCGATGCAAGAAGCTTCATGTAATCGCACACCTGCTCGTGACGAAGATGTCGGCTTCCCACTTGCACCCCAAAGAATTCAGCGGGTGACGGGACCAGCGCGGCGCGGGGGGGGGGGGGGGGGGCGGGGG
>JAAHTH010001466.1_pt1 | contig 11773 bp, 8 predicted proteins | sample 6116091 | NCBI WGS metagenome assembly JAAHTH01 (sample SAMN13939990, study PRJNA603662) | sponge metagenome | isolation source: marine sponge | host: Mycale hentscheli | place: New Zealand | collected 2006
AAAAAGGGATTCCGACAGACGGAACTTTCCCTGCAACGGGATAGACTATCCCTAGTAAAAACTTTCGGAATCGCTCACGCTGGAGTTGAGTGGATCGAGGCGACAGGCGGGTAAACCACTGACTTCTTGGTATACCCCTAGGACCTTGTTCGCTAATCCGCACAATTTGCCACCTGACACGACAACTACTGCCTGAAACAGACTGCTAAGCGTGCAACAACGACGACTCTCGGGCCATGGACCATACGTTTCGGAGATCGGATTTGGCGGTTGGGCGATTGGGGGAGGATGGGGTGATCAGAGTGACGCGGATTCGATTGCGGCTCTCCACGCCGCTTTGGATGGTGGGGTCAACTTCATCGACACTGCGGAGGGTTATGGAGATGGCCGGAGTGAGCAAATCATTGCGGGTGTCTTGAGAGACCGAACTGACGACATTTTGGTGGCGACAAAGACGCCGCCCGATGCAGGTCCTTGGCCGCCCAGTCCCCACTGTCGCTGGCAGGATCGCTATTCGGCTGCCTATTTACGAGCAAACGTCGAGCAGCGCTTGCGAAATCTCAACACTGATCGCATCGACCTCCTGCAGTTGCATACTTGGACTCGAGCTTGGAACGATGATCCGCAGCCATTGTTGGTGCTTCGGCAATTACGTGAGCAGGGTAAAATTGACTTGATCGGTGTTAGTACGCCGGAGCATGATCAGGCTTGTGTAATTCAATTGATGCGGGATGGGTTGGTTGATGTGGTGCAAATCATTTTTAATTTGTTTCATCAAGAACCAGCGGCGCAATTGTTGCCGGTCGCGGCCGAGACTGGGACAGGAGTGATTGTTAGAGTGGCACTTGACGAGGGATCGCTGACGGGAAAATACTCCAATGATCATCGCTTTCCCGAAGCAGATTTTCGCAGCAACTACTTTGCGGGCGATCGTATGGCGCGAACAGCGGATCGTGTCGAAGCGATCCAGTCCGACCTTGAGGATTTTGGGTTGGCAGAACAGTATTCGCTCGCCGACTTGTCTTTAAAGTTTGCGATGTCACCACCTGAGGTCAGTACGGTCATCGCCGGGATGCGCAACGAGGAGCAAGCAAGGATGAATACGCGAACCTCAAGGCTGCGGGACTTGCCAGATGAATTGATCAAACGACTGCACAGACACAATTGGTTGCGTGGTGTTTGGTATAGCGGCAAATAAACACTGCAAGCAAGAAGGCCTTGCGGTGACTGCAGACAAGACTTCATCTTGTCCGCCTTGCATCACACAGGCAACGATCCTCCCAATCGTGTGTTCCCTTTCTGTTAAATCGAAAGAACCATCTCAATCTTATAAAATGGAAACTGGGTTTTGACTGAGCACAAAACATTATTAGATGCAGCTATCCAAGCCGCCCAATTAGGTGGAGAGGTATTGAACCGTTATCTGAGCGACGGGGTTCAAATGCGTGACAAGTCGTCGGCTGGGGGGAAGACTTACGATCTTGTCAGTGATGCTGATCTCGATAGCGAAAAGGCTATCGGTGAATATTTGGGGAACCTGTTTCCGGATCATGAACTACTTGGTGAAGAAGATCTTGACGGTGATGTCAATGCCGAGCATTTATGGGTGATTGATCCGTTGGACGGCACTAATAATTATGCCCATGGGATCCCGCATTTTGCGGTTTCCATCGCTCACTACCATTTCGGAAAACCAACCGTTGGTGTGATTTTCAATCCTGCCCGCAACGAGCTCTTTACAGCGGCTGAAAATCACGGTGCTTTTCGTAATGGTCAGCGGGTGAAGGTCTGTGATTCAGATTCACTTGCGCAGACGCTGGTCGGTTGCGGGTTTTATTATGACCGCGGCGCCATGATGCGGAGTACCCTGAATGCGGTTGAAGAGTTCTTTGGACATGACATTCATGGGATTCGTAGATTCGGTACGGCGTCGCTCGATTTATGTCAGGTTGGTTGCGGACAATTCGGGGCGTTCTTTGAGTACCAGTTGTCGCCGTGGGATTTCGCCGCTGGTCGTCTCTTCGTCGAGCAAGCAGGCGGGCGAGTCACCGATGGGAGGGGAGCACCGCTTCCGCTGGAAATGTCAAGTGTCGTTGCAAGTAATGGCCAGTTGCACGACATTGCGGTCGATATTACCAACAGACACCATCCATCAAGTGAACTCTCTGGCAGCTGATGGTTGGTGGTCTGTAACAATCTGTCGCGACTGAATCGCTTGCGTTATTTTCGTTTGCTGTGTCCACTATACGCCGGCCCGATTGAACGCGTAGCGTCTCGATGTCGGCGCGATTCGTAGGTCACGATGGTTGTTGCATTTCGATCGTGGGCAGCGCGGATGGACTTTCGTTGTATTTGGGAAGTCGGTTTTTCATTGTTCTGTTCATTATTCATCGGTTAATTTCCAAGAAGCTCAAGTGAAGTCGAATTTGCGTCGGAGCGAATTTAGCCAAGCGGGATATTCGTATCGCATGTTGAAGGAAGATCAAAGGTTGTTGGCTCGCACATCTTTCCATTGTTTTTTTGCGGTTTTTGTGCTCACCTTTTTTTGGGGGGGAAAGAACGATGTTTATGCGGTGGACCCTGCCCCGTCCAATATCGAGCACGCGAATGCTGATACCGAGCTTCGTGTTCTCACTGAGACGTTTTCTTTACCCGCGACAGATGGAAGTGTCCTTGTTGTGGGAGCTGATGCTGATGCTGATGCGACCTGCTGGGTGGTGTGCTTTCTTGGAGCCGAGTGTCCGCTGGCAAACTTGTATGCACCCCGGTTGAATCGCTTGGCAATACAGTTCAAGAAGCGTGGAGTTCGATTCGTTGGCGTCAACAGTAATGTTCAAGACTCGATGCCGGATCTCGCTGCGTTTGTGGAGAAGCATCAGTTGGTGTTTCCAATGGTGAAGGATTATGACCGGGCTACGGCTTTGGGATTTGGGGCTTCTCGTACTCCAGAGGTATTCGTCGTTGATGACGAGGGTGCGGTTCGCTATCAAGGGCGCATTGACGATCAGTATCGACCTGGGCTCTTGCGGCCACGGCTCGAACGAGATGATTTGCGACTTGCTGTCGAGCAACTGTTGGCAGGTGAACCAATCTCGATTCCTCGGACAACTGCGACCGGTTGTCTTATCAGTTTGCCGCGTGATGTAGACGAAAAATCAGAGGTTACCTTTTGCAATCAGATTAGCAGGATGCTTCGTCAAAACTGTGCTGAGTGTCATCGCACTGGCCAGATTGGACCCTTCGCCTTGGACGAATACGATGAGGTCATTGGTTGGGCCGACATGTCCCTTGAGGTAATAGAGCAGGGACGCATGCCGCCCTGGCATGCGTCGGCGGGACGCGACCGGTTCAGGAATTCCCGGCAACTTTCGGCAGCTGACAAAGCCCTCTTTCGCAAATGGGTGGAAGCTGGGACGCCTTATGGTGATCCCGGCCAGTTGGAAGCAGACGTGGTATATCCAGCAGAGGACAGTTGGCCGGTGAAGCCAGATAGGGTTCTTCGCATGCCCCAGCCCTATGAAGTACCTGCCGAATTGCCCTCCGAGCGACTGAATCAAGGTATTGATTATCAGTACAGTGTTTTGGATCCCGGGTTTGAGGAAGAACGCTGGCTGTCTACCGTCATGCTGAGGCCAGGTGATCCTCGCGTCGTCCATCATGCAATACTTTTACTGCGAATGCCTGATGGAAATGAGATCAGTTTTCCGATGTTGGTCAGCGGTCATGTGCCGGGACAGATGAATTCACAGGTGCGTGAGGGGCATGCAATCCGAGTTCCGGCCGGAGCCAAGTTTGTGCTGCAGATGCATTACACACCTTGCGGAACAACGACTTCTGATCGGACTGAAGTTGGTTTGGTATTCATGGACAAAGAAAAAGTAACCCACGAGGTGTTGTCTTTATTTGGGATCAATTCGGATTTTGAAATTCCTAAAGGTGCTGCGAACCATGTAGTGAAAGGAAAGGTGCGATCTTTTCCACGCCAAGGGATTTTGTTGGCAATTGCACCCCATATGCATGTACGAGGAAAATCGTTTTCCTTTGAATTGCAGCGGGGTGATCAGGTTCAGCGGATTCTCGAAGTGCCACAATATGATTTTGGCTGGCAGCATCGGTATGAGCTCGCTGATCCTGTCCCATTGCGGGAGGTCACGGGCATGACATTCAGTGCCGTGTTTGACAATTCTCAAGACAATCCTGTCAATCCTGATCCCAATGCGACCGTCTTCTGGGGAGATCAAACGTGGGAGGAAATGGCGATGACGATAGTGACTGTCGCCGTGCCGTTGAAGGAATCGCTTCCACCAGTTCGAACCGAAGCCGTTCAGCGTTGGAGCACGGATGATCTTCAGGCAGCCTCGGACTATGCGACACGCTACATTGGGCGGCTTGATACCAACGGCGATGGAGTGATCACCCGAGGTGAATTGCCAAAGTCAGTTCCCTATGGGGTTTTCTGGCGAATGAGTGGCAATGATGGAACCTTGAGCGCTCAAGACGTCGAACGTCAGTATTTGCAACGCCTTTCAAGTCGTTGAGGTAGTTTTCCAGGATGACGTGTTGTGTTTAGTCGCTTTGGGATTTTAGCTGATTGGATTGTCGCTCACCGGCGGTTGACCTTGTTTCTGTTGGTCGGTTGGACTGCACTGATGGCGATTGGCCATTATGATCCCAGGGTCTTATTTCCAGAGCCAACATACAGAGATCAAGGAACTCAGCAGACTGGAGAGACGGCAGGTTTTCAATCACGTCCATCGGAACCCGTGCCCGACGTCGAGCCTTTGCGAGTCGATCTTGGGAATGTGATTGTTGTTGCACGCTCGGAGGATTTTTTCTCTGCTCAGGGCGTGAAAGCGATGCGAGCCGTTGTGGATTCACTGGAAGCTTTGGATCAGGTTAGCAGTGTGGTCTGGATGGACCGTGCACCACCCCTGAATATTTTTAGCCTTTCACAACCACTGTTGCCGCAGGGAGAGGCATCGCTTGAACGACTTCACGATGCTCGGGAAAGATCCTTGGCGAATCCACTGGTCGTTGGGCAATTGCTGTCGCCTGATGGACGTACGATGTTGTTGATGGTCAATCTTGATTGGCTGTTCGTTCAACAGGATTCTGATTGCACTGATCGCTTGCGTGATGCTGCGATCGAAGCGGCATCCGAATTTACAGAAGTCGATATTTCGTTTCAGGTTACTGGTCAGGTTCCAATCTCGATCAGTCGCTCGGCCAGCACTCGGAAAAACGAAATTAAGTATCAGCTGATTGGTTACTCGATTGCGTTACTAACGGCACTGATTTTATTTCGTGGGATCACCTCCGTCATCATTGTGGGAATGGCTCCTGCATTCGGGGTTTTCTGGACACTTGGTCTGCTGCATTTTCTCGGATTTGATGACAATCCATTCAACTCGGTGATTGTCCCTGTGCTGCTGTGCATGGTTGGATTTACCGACGGGGTGCACATGATGGTGCAGATCCGGCGGCATCGCTCATGTGGGGTTCCAGCGGTTGAAGCGGCACGTAAGTCAATTCGTGAAGTCGGTTTGGCCTGCTGGATGACTTCATTGACGACCGCAATTGGATTTGGCTCGCTCATGACCGCAAGACATGAGGTTGTCCGGGAATTTCGTTACTGTTGTGTGATTGGTGTATTGATAACTTTCGTTTCGGTCATCACCATCATTCATCTTGCTTGTGCTAGCCGTCTCGGTCGCAATGTTCATACAGGCGTAGGTAAGAATCTTGTCGATCAGAATCTCAGCAGAATTTCGGTGATCATCGACTTTGTTTTGCAACACTGTCGAGTTTTTAGTTGGATTGCAATTGCTGGCACCGTTGTGCTTGCTGTGTGTACCTTGCAAATGCGTCCTGACGAAAAGCTGACGAGCAGCATGGCCGCTAACTCTGAGCCAGTGATCGCCTTGCAGCATATCGACGAAAGTTTCGGAGGTATGATGACCGCAGAGGTGTTGGTGCGTTGGAATGCAAGTGTTGATTCTGCTGATGGTGAAATTGCCGAGGTGTTATCGGAGGTCGATGCTATCCTGCAGAATGAACCACTGTTTGGGAATCCACTTTCAATCTGTGATTTTATTGATGCTTTGCCGGGGGATGGGGATGCATCAACACGTATGTCGTTGTTGGATCTGTTGCCGCCACCATTGAAACGCGCTTACTACACGCCAGAGCAAAGCAGGGCTGTGGTTCGTTTTCGGATTCAGGATATCGGCATCGCGGCTTATGGACCAGCTTTTGAACGTGTGCAGTTCAAGTTGGCGGAGCTGCAATCCCAACGCCCGGATTTTCAAATTCGACTCACGGGTGGGGCTGTTGAACGCTGGGAGAATCTCTACCAGATCGTGGTTGATCTGGCGATCAGCTTGGGAACTGCTAGTTTGATTATCTTCCTCGTTCTTGCAGTCGTCTATCGGTCTTTACGACTGGGGCTGATCTCGATCATTCCGAACGTGTTTCCTCTTGCCATCACCGGAACACTGTTATGGTTGTTTGGTCAGAGTCTTGAGATTGTAAGTGTCTGCGCGTTTACGGTTTGTTTGGGAATTGCCGTCGACGACACGATCCATTTTCTGACGCGCTATCGTGAAGAAGGTGGTAAAACGGAGGATCGCAGGCAGGCTATTCGGCGATCATTCGTTGGAGTGGGAACTGCTTTGATTATGACCACTGTGGTTTTGATCATTGGTTTCAGTACTGCACTGTTGAGTGATTCACGCGACCACCGTATCTTTGCTGTCATGGGAATCCTTACCATTGGCAGCGCTTTGTTCGCTGATCTGGTTTTCCTGCCCGCGCTGCTTTTGCGTTTTGGTGGAACCCGAAAAACGATGGTCAACGGGAATGGGAATGATGAGGCATGAACAAGACTGGATTGGATGCATCGGGAAGCATGCGGCGCAATTGAATCCAGAGTGGGTGGCAATGCGACGCGACCTGCACCAAAATCCAGAACTCTCGAACCACGAGTTTCAGACGACTGAATATTTGGTGACAGCGTTTGCGCGTCTTGGTTTACCCACTCATCTGGCTGGTGAAAGACGCGGTCTGACAGCTGATCTTGTTTCTGATGCCGAGTTAGCCGGTGGGCCGTGCATTGCCATCCGCGGTGACATCGATGCATTACCCATCCATGATTCCAAGCTTGTCGCTTATCGTAGTCGTCGCAATGGGGTCATGCATGCATGTGGACATGACGCACACGCGACAATTGTGTTTGGAACCATGCAAATTCTTGGGGCCATGGATGCGGCAGGTGAATTGCCATGGCCGGTGTCTGTGCGAGCCATCCTGCAGCCTTCAGAAGAGCTCGCGATTGGGGCCCAACACATGATTCATCATCACGCCTTGAGAGGTGTACATGCTGTCCTTGCTTTACATGTCGATCCCACTCGATTGGTGGGTTGCATTGGTGTGCGCAAAGGTGCTTTGGCTGCTGCGTGCGACACGGTTCATCTCCAAATTCACGGAAAGGGTGGGCACGGAGCACGGCCGCAAAATACAAACGACCCAATCGATGCGGCGACTCACTGGGTGCAGTCCGCATTTCGCAGAATCGCCCGCACCGCTGATCCACATGAAACGGTGGTGTTTTCAGTGGGGCAGATCGAGGCTGGGCACAGTGCAAATGTAATTCCCGACCATGCCAGATTGTCGGGTTCATTAAGATCTCTGGATCAAGAAAGCAGACGAGTGGCTCTGGAAACTCTCGAAGATGTTTGCGAGGCAGTAGAGCGGGAATCAGGGTGTAAGTTGGAAATGAGGCTTGGAGCATCGGCCCCGGCCGTTGTCAACAACGCCAAGCTGGTTGACCTGATGGTCGAAAGTACCGGGCAGACACTTACTGCGGGAGCCGTTGAGTGGATTGAACAACCCAGTATGGGGAGCGAAGACTTTTCCTATTACCTTGAGCATGTGCCCGGGGCGATGTTGCGACTTGGGGTTCGTGGTGATCAGGTGGGTAACGCACCATTGCATACAGCGGCGTTTGATATCGATGAACGCGCCCTTGCGATTGGAAGTCAGCTTTTTGCTGCTACGGTGATTAACTATTTTGATCCCGCTAATCAATCTCGGGTAGATTGAATGTGGCATCGTTCCGCACCGAGTGGATTTTTTCGTAGAATGGTTTTTAAGGTGAGTCGCGTTTTGACATAGTCGCAGACATGTATTGATGGATGATTTGTAGGAGCATCAGGATGGCAAAACTTGAATTCACATCCAACGCCTCTCCTACCATTGGCGTGGAACTTGAACTTGGAATTGTTCATGGCGACACTTTCCAATTGGAAAGTGGTTGTAGCCGTATGATTGAACGTTTGCCCGTGGAAGTGGCCAATGAAGTTAAACACGAGTTGATGCAGTGCTGTGTTGAAGTGATCAGCGGTGTTTGTCATACCGTTGAAGATGCACGTGGCGACTTGTCGGCAAAGCTCAAGCAGGTGGAACAGGCGGCTGATGCGGAGGGTTTGAAGCTGTGGTGGGGTGCGACTCATCCATTCGGCCTGTGGGAAGATCAGCACGTTACCGATACACCTCGGTATCACAGTCTCATGCAATTGCTGCAGGAGCTTGCTCGCCGCATGATTACATTTGGATTGCATGTGCATGTGGGAGTCGATACGGGTGACAAAGCAGTCATGATATGTGATCGAATCATGCAGCACTTACCAACCTTACTGGCTCTGTCAGCCAGTAGCCCTTATTGGCAGAGAAGAGATACCGGGCTGCATTCGCATCGATCAAAACTGATGGAAGGATTGCCAACTGCCGGTTTACCCACGTTGATGCGAAACTGGAGCGAGTATGTCTGGTTGGTGAATCATATGGTCGAAACGGGATTCATTAATACCATTCGTGAAATTTGGTGGGATGTTCGGCCGCATCATAATTTTGGGACAGTCGAGGTGCGCGTATGTGATATGCCAGGGAATCTGGATCATGTGTGTGGTTTAACGGCGTTGATTCAATGTTTGGTTAAGAAGTTAAGTGATGAAATTGACGAGGGCACTTATCAGTTTGATTGCCACCCCATGATGGTCAGGCAAAACAAGTGGCGGGCGGCGAGATATGGTCTGTCTGCCAAGTTGGTTCACGCCCGAGATTATCGTGTCCAACCTGTCACACAAATTGCTTGTGATCTGGTCGATCGTTTACGAAATGTTTCCCAGGATCTTGGTTGTGAAGCTGATCTGTTGTACGTCAAGGAAATCACTCGCGGGGACGGTTGGGCTGACCGACAACGCGCGGTGATGGATTCGACGGGCAGTCCGGTCGCGGTCGTGGAACAGCTTTGCAGTCTGGCCAGATTGAGTGGTTCTCAGGTGGATGTAAAGTGATGGTCTCGAAACTCTTAATCGAATCGCTGGACCTCAATGGCTTGCACAAATTGGCCTCTCGGCTCGTTGCATGTTTGCCCAGGCGGATGACGATCGGTTTGGTCGGGACACTTGGGGCGGGGAAAACGACGCTGGTTCAAGCAATTTCAAGCGAGATTGGCGTCGATCGGGCAGATGTTACCAGTCCCACCTTTACTTTGTTGCAGTCGCATCATGGCGGTGATCAGACCCTGCATCATTTGGATGCCTATCGGCTTGCCGATGAGGACGAATTTCTTGAGTTGGGGGCTGAGGAACTCTTTGAGCAAGAACAAGCATGGACTCTGATTGAATGGGCGGATCGAGTTGAGGATGTGATGCCGAGAAATTCGTTGTGGGTGGAGATTTGCATTGATCCGCTACCGGATACTCGCTCTATCAAAATTTGGACATTGGATCACGAACTGTCGCAGGTGCTCAGAACGGCACTACGAGAAATGATGTCCAAAGGCTAAGCTGCAGGTAGAGCCGATGGACCCGCAAAACGAATCTCTACCGATTGTCCGCCCCCTGCCAGACGATGTCTGTTTGGTAGAGCTGTTTTCGCGTCTGTCCCTCCTGCCAGGGTGCCTCTGGCTCGATTCTGTGTCCCGTGGTCCCCGTGATCCTCAGGGGCAGCCAATTGGACGATACAGCTTTCTGACGGCTGATCCCATTAAATCCCTCGTTGCTTTTGCAGGTGACTCTGACCCGTGGCCTGTTCTTGCTCAATGGTGTGACGCTCTGCCTGACACTCATGATCCTTCGTTGCCGTCATTTCAGGGGGGGATTGCGGGGTTGATCGGTTATGAAGCAGCGACCTGGTTGGAATCGGTTGGAATGCCTGAGGTCAATGATCTGCCAACTCCTGCCATCTCACTCGGATTGTACGACTGGAGCATCGCGTTTGATCATCAGCTCGGCAAAGGGTGGTTAATCAGTCAAGGACTTTCCGCCACTGATCCAAGTCAACGATTTTCGGTGGCGGTGCAGAGAGCTGATTACGTGCAACAGTGGTTGTTTGGAAATTCCGACCCGGAAGCGTTGCCAGAAAATCAAATCGAAGTTGATGCAGGAACTCCTGGATTACGAGGCAACGAATTTACAGGTGGCGGCTCATTTCAATCCGATGTCCTAAGTGGCCAGTATCCAGCGTCAGTTCCTTTGTATCAGCAATTTCCAACGGAGCATCCTTCTGTAACCAGCAATTTTACAAGCGAGAAGTTTCAGCAGAGTGTTGCAGAGGTAGTGAGTGCCATTCGAAATGGTGATTCATTTCAGGTGAATTTGGCGCAGCGTTTGTTGGTGCAGCAGCACCTTAAATCACCAGATTTATATCTTCGTCTGCGCGAAAAAAATCCGGCGCCGTTCAGTGCCTATTACGGGGGTGAGGGTTTTACGGTATTGAGTAGTTCCCCTGAGGGTTTTTTACAGGTGCGAGATTCCTTGGTCGAAACCAGACCAATCAAAGGTACGGTGCCTCGAACAGGCCATGATTCAGTTGACGATGCCTTAGCTGAAGAGCTGATCGAAAGTGAGAAGGATCGTGCCGAGAATGTGATGATCGTTGATTTGATGCGAAATGATCTTTCTCGGGTCTGCCGTGATGACAGTGTCCGAGTTAAACAGTTGTGTGAGTTGGAACAATACGAATTTGTCCAGCATCTCGTCTCAGTTGTAAGTGGAGAGTTGCAGGACGGTAAGAACGTAGTTGATCTGCTTCGGGTTTGTTTTCCAGGAGGCAGTGTGACCGGAGCACCGAAAATTGAAGCGATGCGGACGATTGCCCGTATGGAACCAAATCCTCGAGGCCCCTACTGCGGTTCGATTGGGTACATAAGCTGCGGGGGTGATGCTGATTTCAATATCCTGATTCGGACGATCACTGCTGCTCACGGGCAATGGCAAATTCCTGTCGGTGGCGGTATCACTGCTCGCAGTTTGCCCGATGCCGAGGAAGCAGAGACGTGGGATAAGGCCAAAGGAATGTTGCGAGCTGTTGAGTCTGTTTAGCGACTCGAGGTTGAATTTCTGTTTCTCTTGTTTCAGCTCTGCGAATGACGATGCTGGTTTTGTGGGCGTGTTCAGGATAACAGCTACGATTTTTCCGTATGCATTGACAGCATGGGGGCAATGGGCGAAATGACGGGTCGTGGTCGAAGTGAATGGACCGCTTGCATGATGCGATTTGCGCACGTCCTTTTTTAAAATCAGCAGTCATCGAGTCGTGGGTTGATGCTGCTGTCATTCACTAACGCCGGCTTTCGAATACTGTAGAAGTCCCGCTCGCTGCGGGTTTGCGCAAAACCTTTTTTGGGGGCTTCCATTTGGTTTCTTTTGCGACGGCAGGGGGGTGTGGATGGGGTTGGTTGGTGGGGGGGGGGGGGGGGGTGGGGGGGGGG
>JAAHTH010003114.1_pt1 | contig 11769 bp, 13 predicted proteins | sample 6116091 | NCBI WGS metagenome assembly JAAHTH01 (sample SAMN13939990, study PRJNA603662) | sponge metagenome | isolation source: marine sponge | host: Mycale hentscheli | place: New Zealand | collected 2006
CGGGGGGGTTCGGCCCGCCTTCCGGTTACCGCTGCCAACCCGACCGCCCCTGTTAGTGAGGTTCCCCATCGTACTCCTTTGGATGTTATCAACAAGGGAGTAATTATTGCCACAGTTATCCAATGTGGTGGTATTTGGTTTGCTAATGGTAAGTTTGGTATTACCTGGAGGCTTTTCCAGGGTGTTGTAAAGCCCAAGGCTTCTCTTCGTGGAACTTGTCATATTCAGTTATCTAATGATGATAAGCAGAAGTTGGCCGCCCAGAAAGATGACGATGATGATTCTGAGGAAGAGGGTGTTGAGCTTGCAGATGATTCTGATGCTGAAGAAGAGGCCAAGGAAGAAGTGGCAACAGTATTTAAGGCAGCTTCTGAGCCTGTTGATGATGAGCCCAAGAAGACAGTTAAGAAGCGTGTTGTTAAGAAGAAGGCTTAAAAAATAAAATAAAAAGTACATAATGAAAAAATATGTTTATACGTATTTTTTCATTTGCATACACTTACTTCGCATAGACTTGCTTCGCATAGACTTGCTTCGCATAGACTTACTTCGCATATAAATTTGTTGCCTCCACCAAATATTTGATATTTTCTTTATCCAACATACTATGACCTGCCAATGTAACATTAAAACGTGCATGAGGCATTTTTTCATGTAATTCATATGCAGTGGTAATAGGGCAAACCATATCATATCGACCTTGAACAATGGTCATAGGTTTTTTTTTGATTTTTGCTAAATTCTTTGGATCCAATAAGAAATTCTCTTTTAAGAAAAAACCTTTATGAATAAAGTAATGATATTCAATAAGAGACATAGGAATATAATTTTTGGTTTTTTTCAAGTCTTTCATAATTTCACTATGGGGTGTTGGGTGTAAATGAGAAATAGCTGCTTCCCATTGAGACCATGCTAAACAAGCGTCGTCTTTTGCTTTTTTTCCCATACTGCCGCTAAAACGCTTACCAAAAGCTTTCATCATATCCCCTCGCTCATTAGGAGGGATAACTTTTTCATAATATTGCCAACCTTCAGGAAAAACAAAGTTAGCACCAGGACCTTGTTGTACCCAGTCTAATTCCTTTTTACGCAATGTAAAAATACCACGTAATACTAATTCTGATGCAACTTCCGGATGAGCAATTGCATATGCTAAAGATAATGTGGAACCCCATGAACCACCAAACAATTGCCATTTTTTCACATTCAGTAGTTTTCGTATTTTTTCAAAATCTTCAATCAGTAATTGAGTTGTATTTTCACGTGTTTCTCCAAATGGAGTACTCTTTCCACTACCTCGTTGATCAACCAAAATAATAAAATACTTTTTCGGATTAAAATACCGTGCATAATCAGGAATAGTTCCGCCACCTGGACCTCCATGAACAAACAATACAGGTTTCCCTTGAGGATTACCATACAAAGAATAAGCTATTGTATGGAGATTCGAAACTTTTAACATTGCATTTTCAAAAGGTTTAATAGGTGGATAAAAAGCAGTATCCTTGTATATATCCTTTTGTTTCAGCGTTTTTTTATGCGAAATACGTGCATGTTTTTTTGTTGGCATATATACTAAATAAATAAATTTTTTATGTATAAAGTTCAATAATAAAATGGATATTACCTCGAACACTGTTATCATATAAATCTTGTGTATTAATACATGAAACACCCTTGTTTTTTATAATATGATGTTGATATTTTGTTAATTTTAACTCATCACTATTTATACAAAATTCAATATCACCGAGCGTACATAGAATTTTTTTATTATTAAATATATTATTTATATTCTCTCTAACAACTACAACTAAGTCTCCATCTTCCTGTAGTTCTACATTGGACGGGAGTTCGGGTTTACATATTACAATAAGCTCTTTACCCTTGTTTGGGTAATGCAACTCACTATGCCATAAAGGAATATAATATTTTGAACCTTCATGATTCAACACGTAAATATTGTCATGTAATAAATCTATTAAGGAAGGATTCAATACTATGATTAAATCTTCCTTAATGCGCTCATTCACCATTTTTTTTATTAAACTTAATTTTTCATCGGACAAACCAATTATATGCTGATATTTACATAACACTTCATACAAATATATTGCTGTTTCATTGTCAAGTTTCTGAATCATCTCTTTTCCTAATGAATTCATGATAAATCCATCATAGTTGAATGCCAATGTTTGTATTAACTTCATGATCAAATCCGAGTGTGTATTACCATCGAAGAGAGATTGAAAAAAATGATTGAATATATTCGAATAATTATTTTGTTCATGGCAATCAAATTTTTCACCATGCTCCAAATTCATTTTTAAAAATTCATAAGCGTCTTGTATTTCTACAAACTTTTCTTTTGCTTGAATACTATTAGCGTTTTTATCAGGATGATGTTTTAGCGCCATAAGATGATAATGTTTTTTTAATATTTTTTCATCATAGCTCTCCGGAATATTTAATATTATTTTGGCCGTCTTAAAATTCATGAATGATTCTTATAATAGTAAACATTAATAACTCTAAATGATAAATTGGTCTATAATTATTATTATAATTTTTTAGGAAATTACACATGGTATAATAAATACTACGTTTTTGCAAATCATTTATGTTGATAGTAGTAGTGTCATATATTTTATTGAGTAAAATAAACAATAAACGACCCAAGTTATAGTCATAAATTAATATATCGTACAACATGTCGCGAAATTTGGTATATTTCAACTCATTGTAATTTATTATATGTTCATAAAGTGCTGACGCTAATAACTCGTGTTTATTATTTATATTATATGTACACTTAAGTTCTTTAATATTTTCGACAATCGTATTGGATTTTATCTTCGTTTTTAAACATTTATTATATTGAGTAATTGACGGACGACTCATATTGACATTATGACAACAGTTTATTATGCTGTCCGGAATAAAAGAAATACTTTCACTCAAAATGTAAAAATATAAATGTTGCACTCTGCTGTTGCGCTGCATATAACTATAAAAAGTATCCAATAATTCACTATGTATAGCATGAAAATTGCGGCATAAAATGATACCCTCTTTGTTAACGCGCGATGAGACCACATCTTCTATATGTGCATATATTTCAGTCCACAATAAACGTGCATTACATCCCAGCGTTTCCATATCGATTTCAAAATGTATATCACTAATCTTGTAGCAATAACTTTCTTTGTTATAGGCAATAACCATTTTTTTTTCATATGTTAGAGAGCTTGGACTATATTTTTTGATGTACATTAGAGCTTGTGAATATTTTCCTATTCCTGGTGGTCCATAAAATATCATGTTATTACATAAATTGTTGGGCATAGCCTCAATAGCCTTTGTAATCTTTGAATGCAAATCATTAGTCATCTTACTTTTTATATAATCTTCATAGTGAGTCTCCAAAAAATTTGTGCTCATAATTTATATAATACTTAAATTTTACATTTATATTTATTAAGAAAGATAATAAATATAAGATAAGAATAATTATTATCAAAGATTATGTACATTGTAGAACACATAGATAACTTTAAAATAGATAATGTGTATTTTTTATCTTCCCTTGAAAATACAGTTATAGATGATGGGACGTTTAATAAATTAGTTTATTCAACGCCAGATATTACAATCAATGGTGTTTATTTGTTATGCACGTTTAATAATACCTCGGTGGAAAAAATAGCATATAATAAATTTAAAGTAAGTTGGAGTCACGACAAAAATGTAAAATTAATTGAACAATTAAAAAATATTGAAAAATCAATTATGGAAAAATATGGAAAGGCACAATATTGTACACAATTGTCCAATTTCTTAGATTATCATAATTTTCGCATTTTTTCCGAAGAAAATTCGCTTACTTCAAATAATGATTATATATTGCGTATTTCAGGAATTTGGGAGAAAGACAACAACACACGCGGAATAACCTACAAGTTTTTAGATGTGCACGGGATTTAACCATCTGTAGAAAAGTATTTTAATATGACATTGGAAATACCACATAAATATAAGTTGCAAACAAAGAAAATGAGTACCAAAAGCAGTTTATTTATTTTGGCATATTGACTCTCTGCACTCTTGGGAGGTTCAATAATAGTCCATAAACCTTTGCCTACTAATGCAGTCTGTATAAACACTAAAATAGATGATAATGTTGAATATGTGGTATATTCTGAGGGAATATTTTTGTCATCAATACGTTCTTGATATGCAGTATTTAGTGTAAAATATAATGCAATAACAATAAATGTACGAATAGTAGGTGTCAATTTAATAACAACAGGAATAATTTTTTTGAATACAACAAAACATTAGGGGCTAAAACCTCCTTCGGTAATATTTAAGAACATCATAGTGAAAATAACTGCAAACATTACGCCTGCTCCTGCAATACCTAAACTGACTTGTGCTGCTGTTGCTGCATTTTGATTAATTAAATTAAATAATATATTGGCAAATGTTCCAATGAGTGCAAATAAATATGTAATCTTAATAACATATTGGAGATTTTTTTCATCGGAAAAATAATTAGGTTCTGACATTAATATATCATGATATATTTTATTATAATAAAATGCTTAAATTTTATTATAATACTATTATAATATGAACTTTCTAAATGTTAATAAAGAACACAATTTAATTACTCGTCGACAAACATATGTATTAGACCGCAAGTTGGTAACCATTCATTCCAATGATCGCGACATTAAAAAATGGCCACGTGCAAATAACTTTGAAATTGAATTGCCTGAAACATTGCAAAATGTACAATCTTTACGCCTTGTTATGACAAGCTTTCCTATGAAATTGTATACATTTAGTCATGAATATCAAAATACGAAATTTTCTTTTCAATTAATTCCACAACCACGTGAATCCACGGAAGCTACCATATATGTAGCATTAAATCAAAATCGAAATCATATCTATACTATCGAAATACAAGAAGGAAATTTTGTAGCAGATCAAATATGTAGAGAAATAGAACGTAAGATGAATAGAGAAGTATACGATTTTTTAATTAGTATTGGTTTAAGCTCGGAGGAAGCTGACTATAATTATTTTACATTGACTTATGATAGTGTATCACAGAAAATATTATTTGGAAATAGATTTGATAATTTTTCATTGAATTTTCATAAACCCGAAAATTATACGACATATGATATAGACGAAGAGTGTAGACAAAAAATAGACAATTGTGTGAGACAACCTAATATGTGGAAACATTATACGCAATGGGGTTTACCTTATTATTTAGGTTTTCAAAAACAAAAATATGTGGGATGTGAAATATCAACACCATTTACGTTCGATTACAGAGAAGATCCTCTCTGGCTTTTTTCTTCAGAGGATAACCCCTCTGCAAAAGCCTATTATATTGAAGCACCCAGTGTTCAATGCTTAGTAGGGGAAAGTGTTATGTACATGATCTTAGATAAATTTAATACTATGGACGAAATAGTCCCCTATTCGGAAGCAACCAATAATATGTATAACAATGATTATAATGGCACAGTAAACGCCGCTTTTGAAAAAATACCATTAAATATTATGGGTGCACGAGAAGTGTTCGATTCTCAAAATACTAATTTGGAAAATATATCGTATTATGATGTACCAATTGAAAGTATTCGCAAAGTAAAAGTACAATTTCGTTTTCATGATGGACGTTTAGTGGATTTTCAAAATTGTGATTTTAATTTTACTTTGGGTTTTAATTGTTTACGTGATGAAATTCCACGAGAATACGAACTACGCGTTCCGGTGAAAAATTAATAATCATATAACATACTATATAAGATGTTATATGAATGGAAAGTGATGAAGCGAGGAGACACAATACCAAAAAATGCAGTTTATGCAGGAATTACTCGTGCTGATGGAAAAGTTTATGTTGCTAAAATGGACAACTCACCTGGTAAAGTAAATTTTAAAGATGGCAAAATATGGAATTTTTGGTCTGAGAAATACGAGTCTCGACAAGAAAGTGAAGTGCTTATTTCATATGGTAAATGCATATGGCAAGAAATAAATTATGGAGATCTAATACCAGAAAATGCAATATATTGCGGTTATGATTATAAACACCATAAAGTATGGGTAGGTAAAGATATTACCACGGATGAACCTGGTAAAATAACTTGTTTAGATTCTAATGCAGAACATCTAAAAATGTGCAGATTATGGTGCCATAGTTATTCTCGTTTAAGTGATGTTCAGAAGGCAAAAATATTACTTATAGAAACGGAACCGGAACCAGAACCTGAACCTGAACCAGAACCTGAACCTGCACATGAACCTACACCTGAACCTGAACCCGCACATGCCCAAAAAATTACTGAAACATGTATGTGGGGAGAAACAGTTCAATTTAATTCTTTTGAAGAAAAAATAAAATCAATAAGCGTCGATCTCTCTATAGACAAAATTGTGAATGGTATTATGGCATCCATTGCAATTGCTGCAGGTGAAATGACACATCTTACATCACTGTTAAAGCATAATATCAATCTTCATATTAGCAATAGTAAGTATAGTAGCTCTGTTATTACAAGATCTATTATTAATAGCGAAAATGAGAAATATTACATATTATTAAAATATGAAAAGAAAACGTCCGACAGACAAACTATTATGGGAGGAATTTTTAGTTTTCATAAATCAGACTTTTATTTAAATGTCAAATACGCAGTATTAGAACCCATTAATGAGGGTGCTCTTGATAAATGTCGTAAACGAAAAAATGCTTTAGCAGATAATATTTTAGAAGAATTCGATGATTAAGTAAGTTATTTATTTAATTTAATAAATTTATGTATGTAATATCCAGCAGATATAATCATCATAAATGCAATACTTAATAGCACAAATTTTTCATGAACCATATAATTGAACTTGGCTCCTAAAGTAGCAGCTAAGACATATGATGCTAAAATCGTAAATGCAACAGGAACATCAACATCACCTTTTTTATAATATGTAATAACTGCTCCAATTGACAATGGGAAAACAATGGTAAGTAATGTAGTTCCTGCCGCAATTTTCTGATTTTTTGCAACTCCAAACAGCATCAACATGGTTAATATATAAAATGAACCTGCAATACCTTGAAAACCAGCTAAAAAACCACTTATAATACCAATAAAAATAGATGCGATATATTTATTCATTATATAATATCACGTTAGTTTATTTTTTCAATTCATTAAACCATGTCATAAATTCTTTTTGACTGCATGTTTGATAATCTCCCTTGAAAGACTGCAACTTGTGAAAAGTCGGTTTTGTCATTTTGCTTGTTTTATAATAAACATAATGACCATATTTTCCATTGCGTATGCTAAGATTGTCATCTATTTTTCGAATCAATACTTTATTTTGCGATCCATTTTCTATGTAGCGAATAATTTCTTCCAACGTAATATCTTCCATGTCTTTATTCAGATCTTTCAATGAACAATTATTTGCTCCCCATGATGCATATAACCCATATTTCCCCTTTTTGATTTCTAACGGCTGATTTTGATATGTTCCTATAATATTTTTGGCTACATGAATACTACCAGTTTTAAGAATATCACTCAATTGTAGTTCACCATTACGCACTTTAGTTAAATCCAAATCTTCCATTACTGGTAGAAATCGTATTTTGTCCGTTTTTTTCTTGGGTTCCACTTTAATAACAGGACCATATTTTCCAATAATCAAACTGTGATGACTGTCAAATACATGAGTGAATTTTTCATTTTCCTTTTTGAATTGTTGTGTTTCTTCTTCAATTTGCTCATCGCAAGAACGACATAACTTATGCCAGATTTCATCCCCTTTGGCAATAAGATCGAGTGCTTGCTCCATATTTTTGGTATAATCATAATCAAATAGATTACTAATATGTTGTGTAAGAAACTCCAATACTAATATGCCAACTGGTTGAACAACCAATTTATTTTTTTCGTTTCCAAATACACGCTCATCGACAATTTCTTGCAATTCATCACCTTCCAGTTCAAAATCAACACATGATACTTTTCGACCTTGCACATCTTTTTTCAGCGCATAACCACGTTCCTGAATTTTGTCGATTAGCGACGAAAATGTTGATGGACGACCAATACCTTTTTCTTCCAATAATTGCACTAATTTCGCCTCTGTATAATGCGATTTTAATTCTTTCATAGTCATTTTGGAGGTTATTTTATTATAATTTATGACTGAATCTTGTTTGATGGTTTTTAAATAAGCATATTCTTTGCATTCTTCTTCATAGCCCATTACTTTTTTCCATCCAGGAAATACAACTTGTTCTGTATTATACTTATATTCCAATTCTTGTGGAGCACTTACTTTGGCACTTAAAGAACTATATTGAGATGGACTCATACAACTTGCTACTGTATTTTTCCAAATAAGTAAATACATTTTCTTTTCACGCGCGGTCATGTCATCTTTCACCGTCAACACATTGATTTTTGTAGGCCGAATGGCCTCATGCGCTTCTTGTGCCTTAGGCTTTTCGGCCTCTTCGGCGTCTTTTTTCTTTGATTTTTTCGGTTTTTTGGCTTCTTTGCTTAGAGAAAGATGATCTATTTTTTCATGCACATATTCATGACCATATTGCTTCGTAATATAGTCTTTTGCTGTGTCCAAAAATTCTTTACTATATGTTGTTGAATCAGTTCTCATATAAGTAATATAACCTTGTTCGTAAAGCTTTTGACATATACTCATAGTTTCCTTAGGATTAATATGCAACTCATTACTGGCTTTTTGTTGTAAGGTGCTCGTTGTAAAAGGAGTAGGTGGATTTTTCATCGTTTTCTTGGGAGGATTACGATGAAACTTGTGTTCATGACTTACACTGTCTTCCAAAAAGGATTCCGCTGTGTCTTTTCCTTCAAAATTAGTGGATAATACAAAAGGTAAATTCATTTTTGTCATATAGGCTGTCGTATTATAAACCATTTTTCCAGGAGATGATTCAATATCCTTTTGATTATCGTAAATAAGACGTAATGCGGGTGTTTGACACCGTCCAGCACTTAGCCCTGTTTTCGAATTCCAAGCAATGTTTTTCCACAAAATAGGGGAAATTTTATAACCGACAATTAAATCTAACACCTGACGTGCTTGTTGTGCATAAACCAAATCCATATTGAGACGTGTAGGATTCGCAACAGCATTCAAAATAGCAGGTTTTGTTATTTCATGAAAAATAATACGTTTTGTAGTGGAAATATGCAAGTCAAAAAGTTGACATATATGCCATGCAATAGCTTCTCCTTCTCTATCATCATCTGTAGCTAAAAGCACTTCAGCACTTGATAATATTGCTTTACGCAACTTGTCAATTTGCATTTTTTTGCTTTCACATGGATGAAATTTGGGTGTATAATTATTTTCAAAATCAATGGAAGCTAACCCAGATAATTCCTGAATATGTCCAAAAGATGCCATACATTTATATCCTGGTCCTAAAAAGGATTCGATTTTTCCACATTTTGCTGGTGATTCTACAATAACAAGAGTAGACATGGTTTGGTTATGATGAGTATAGTATATGTTCTTATAATATACTCGTTTCAATTATATTTTTTATTTATTCTATATTATGTAAATGTTTATAAGAGGTTTAATGACTTATTATGGTGGAATATTGGGGTCAGTTTCCTATATATTGTATAGAAGTACATGTTGTTATTATAACAAGCCGCAGTGTAATTATTTACCACAAGCTGGAATACTTAATCCGGGAACCATTATTGGAGCTTATTTAGGATATAAAATAACGGAAGTTATATATCGGAAGTAAGTAGAAGCTTCATTCATGGTTAACAACTATAAGACTACATTTACCGATTGTACCATATTATAATTAAAGAGTGGAAATAAAGGCTTCAGAACTATCAGATTTATCTTTACCAGTAGACATTAAATATGCACCCAAAGCGGCACAAACGATTCCTATCCATTGTGTACGAGTGAGCGATTCTTTTAAGAAAAACCAACCACCGAGTAATACAGGAATAATAGCCAAGCTGTACATGGTTTGTTGACCAACAGAACCTCCCGCATTAATAACAAGAGTATGTACAGGACCAATTAAAAATCCGAAAACAATGGTTGCAACTATTATTTTCCAATCTAAATTATTAATAAGAATTTTGCGCGCTTTTGGATTATACAAATGCCATATACTATAAGACATAATAATAATAGGTATTTGAATAACTGCTAAAATAAGACCATAACCGAATTGAGCATTTTCATTTGCCTTAATTTGCGGATCCACTAATTCCAAGAGCAAAGAAAAAGAACCATATATAAAAGCTCCAAATAATGATAATTGGAACCAATAATTTTTCATGGTATATATAAACTATAACATGAAATTTAATTTACCGAATAATTATTTTGCAATTTTTCGTCGTAGACACAATAATTTTTTTAGCATTTTCAGTCATTTCATTATCTATGATAGTTATACCTTCTAATACTGGTTTGTCTGCGCTTAATGAAACACCATAGTCGGATGTGAAATAAATTTGCCTATTATTGGAAAATAAGGTTAATGTATATATGTCATCATCCGACTGATCGTTTATTTTACTAAAATAGCCAAATCGCGCCTCGTATGAGGGATTAATACTATACATTTCTCGAATATGTATATATTTTTGATCAAAATTACTGTTGCCCATGATGACAAATGGTATATCATTTTTTTGACTGTCGATATTAAGCATTATAACATTGTCCATTGTATCAGTTGACTTTTTTTGTAGTTTTTCAATTTTGCGTCTACTCTTTAATTCCATTTAATTGTGCATAACAAAAAAAAACGACTTTTCTTACCTATTGATTCATTTTTTTGTATTCTTCCCAAGAAATATTTTCTATGGGTTCATTTTGCTCTTCTGGTTCCTCAAAGTGTACACCTTTGTTATTTTCTAATGTTGCTGCATCCACATTTTCACTTTTTCGTAAGGCGCTGTCAACGTACATTTCTTTTAATATTTTTCCTACTGCAAAAGATCCTTCGTGTTGATCACATGCTCCCTCTTCAATTGCTTTTAATACATTGATTAATTGCAATAAGATATCCAAGTTCATTTCGTTTTTAATGACTTTGTTATAAATATCTGTGTACGTTGTAAAAAGAAAGTTTGCATGTCCTACACATAGTTCGTTAAACTCGTGCGGATCATTTTTTTCAAGGTCTGCATATTTTTTCTTCAGAGACAAAATAGTATTGACATCTGCCCATATTAATTTAGAATGTTTAAGACTTCTGATTAAGGGTGTATTGTCTTCCGCATCATTGGCTTGAATCATTTTTTGCAATTGAAGGCGCTCCGAATCATTCATGTTTTTATTATTTATTTTATTATTTTTAAATTAATAATTTTCTAAATAAATAGTAAGTATGAGACGACCTAATAATAATAAATATGTAACGCAAGCAAAAGAAAACTCTCCATTAGAATATGGAGGAACACCTGAACAAAATGCACAAGGAATGGGTAAGGCTCGTGCATCAAAACAACAGGATATGAATAGAAAATATCGTGGTGGTCGCCCTCCACTCAATTACGGCCTCAGTCCTGACTCCCCATCATCTGGAACTTCACCTTATCCCACATTTAGACCCACAGGATTATCCAGTCAAAATAGCAATAGTGCAAGTAAAAATGGCAATAATAATTTAGCTGTAGGAAATGAAAATCAAAAATATGATAT
>JAAHTH010003116.1_pt1 | contig 11766 bp, 6 predicted proteins | sample 6116091 | NCBI WGS metagenome assembly JAAHTH01 (sample SAMN13939990, study PRJNA603662) | sponge metagenome | isolation source: marine sponge | host: Mycale hentscheli | place: New Zealand | collected 2006
TATGGAATGGAACTACGAAGGATTCATTGATTCTTATGGACTACCTGTATTTGACACACCAGAAGAGGAAGTTAAAGGGCCTTATGGAGAATATATCGATACAGGTATCATCGAACACTGGCAAAACGAAGTCGACGGCTTAAAAAATGATGGAGATGCTTTAAATGAATTTTATAGGCAATTTCCTAGAACTGAAGAGCATGCTTTTAGAGATGAAACACAAAACAGTATATTTAACTTAGCAAAAATATACGAACAAATAGATTACAACGAAGAGTTAAATGCACCATTAACTAAAGGTAACTTTCAATGGGTTAACGGTATTAAAGATAGTAAGGTTATATTTTATCCAGATGCAAAGGGTAGGTTTAAAGTTAGCTGGACACCTAAGTTTGAGTTACAAAATAGACATATAATAAAAAATGGAATTAAATATCCTGCTAACGAACATATGGGTTCATTTGGATGTGACTCTTATGATATATCTGGTACTGTTGATGGTAAAGGATCTAAAGGTGCTTTGCACGGGTTAACAAAATTTAATATGGAAGATTGTCCTCCTAGCTCTTTCATTTTAGAGTATATAGCTAGGCCTCAGACTGCTGAGATCTTCTTTGAGGACGTTCTAATGGCACTTGTGTTTTACGGGATGCCTATATTAGCGGAAAATAATAAACCGCGTCTATTGTATTATTTAAAAAGGCGAGGTTACAGAGGTTATTCTATGAATAGACCTGATAGAACTTGGAACAAGTTGTCCACAGCTGAAAAAGAAGTAGGTGGTATACCAAACTCAAGTGAAGATATTAAACAAGCTCACGCAGCTGCTATTGAAATGTATATACAAGATCATGTTGGTAAAAAGAGAGACGGATCTAATGGTGATTTATATTTTAATGAAACATTACAAGATTGGGCTAAGTTTGATATAAACAACAGAACAAAATATGATGCTGCAATAAGTTCGGGACTAGCTATAATGGCTTGCAATAGACATTTATATAGACCACACGCAGATATAAAGAAACAAAAACTAAACATAAACATATCAAGATATAAAAACAAAGGTATGCACTCAAAACTAATAGATTAAAAAAATGGCAGAATCAATATCAAAAGGTTATTTTCCAAGTCAGGTTGTTAGCGACTCTGAGAAGATCGGACGTGACTACGGTTTAAAGGTTGCCAAAGCTATAGAAGCGGAATGGTTTAAACGTGATTCTGGTACTAATAGATTTTATAACAACCAAAACGAGTTTCATAAATTAAGGTTATATGCTAGAGGCGAACAGTCAATACAAAAGTATAAAGATGAATTATCTATAAACGGTGACTTGTCTTATCTTAATTTAGACTGGAAGCCAGTACCTATTATACCTAAATTTGTTGATATTGTAGTTAATGGTATGGCTGAAAGAACATATGATATAAAAGCATATTCTCAAGATCCTTATGGTATGAGTAAAAGAACTGAGTATATGGAATCTATAATGAGAGACATAGAAACTCAAGAGCTTATAAAATTTGCTCAAGAATCTTTAGGTATAAACTTACAGGAAAATCCACCTGAAAAACTACCAGATAGTGAAGAAGAGTTAAACTTACACATGCAGCTTAGTTACAAGCAAGAGGTTGAGTTAGCGGAAGAGCAAGCCATAGCAACTATATTAAGTGGTAATAAATTTGAAGAAACAAGAAAAAGACTATTCTATGACTTAACAACTATTGGTATAGCTTGTGTAAAAGATAAATTTACAACAGCTGAAGGTATTAAAGTTGAATATGTAGATCCTGCAAATATAGTTTACTCTTATACTGAAAACCCTTATTTTGATGATATATATTATATTGGTGAAGTAAAGACAATACCTATAAATGAATTAAAAAAAGAGTTTCCTAATTTAGATGAAGAGCAACTGTTAAAAATAAAAAAGCAACCTAATCAAAAATCTAACTTTAGGTATACTACAGCTAGCACTAACGATAACAATGACAATAACACTGTAGAAATATTATACTTTAATTATAAAACTTACATGAACGAGGTTTATAAGGTTAAAGATACTATGAGTGGTGGTAGTAAAGTTATATTAAGAGATGATACTTTTGATCCACCAATACAAGAAATGGTTGGACAGTTTGAAAAAATAGAAAGATCATTAGAGGTTTTATATGAAGGGGCTTTAGTTTTAGGTACAGACAAATTACTTAAATGGGAAATGTCTAAAAATATGATGAGACCTAAGAGTGATTATACTAAAGTTAAAATGAATTATAACTTGGTTGCTCCTAGAATGTATAAAGGTAAGATTGAATCTTTAGTAAAACGTATAACTGGTTTTGCTGATATGATTCAATTAACTCATTTAAAAATACAACAAGTATTATCAAGAATGGTACCAGATGGTATTTATTTAGATGCTGATGGTTTAGCAGAAATAGATTTAGGTAACGGAACTAATTATAATCCACAAGAAGCATTGAACATGTTTTTCCAAACTGGTTCTGTAATAGGTAGATCGTTTACATCAGAAGGAGATATGAATCCTGGTAAAATACCTATTCAAGAAATAACAAGTGGTAACGGTGGTGGTAAAATACCTGTGTTAATACAGAATTACAACTACTACATGCAAATGATTAGAGATACAACCGGTTTAAACGAAGCTAGAGATGGTAGTACTCCTGATTCTAGAGCTTTAGTTGGTGTTCAGAAATTAGCTGCCGCTAATAGTAATACTGCTACTAGACATATATTAAACTCTGGTTTATATCTTACAGCTGAACTAGCTGAGTCAATATCATTAAGAATATCTGATATATTAGAATACTCACCAACAAAAGAAGCTTTTATACAAAAAATAGGTGGTCACAATGTAGGTACATTAGAAGATATAGCTAGTTTACATTTATATGATTTTGGTATATTTTTAGATATATCTCCTGATGAAGAAGAAAAATCACTGCTTGAAAATAATATACAAGTTGCTTTAGGTCAACAAATGATAGATCTTGAAGATGCTATTGATTTAAGAAATATTAAAAATGTTAAGCTCGCTAATGAATTGTTAAAAGTAAGAAGAAAAAAGAAAAGAGAAAGAGACGAGTTACTACAGCAAAAAAATATAGAAACACAAGCAAATGCTAACGCACAGGCTCAAAAAATAGCTGCAGAAGCTGAAGTACAAAAACAACAAGCTTTAATGCAAAGTACAATGCAGCTTGAAGAGGCTAAAATGATGTTAGGTCAAAAGAAAATGCAACAAGAAGCTCAAATTAAAAAAGAACTTATGAACCATGAGTTTATGATTAATATGAGGTTAAAAAATATGGAACTTAACATAGGTAAACAAAAAGAAACAAACAAAGAAGATCGTAAAGATGAAAGAACTAGAATACAAGCTAGTCAACAGTCTGAGTTAATAGATCAAAGAAATAACAATAAAGCACCTAAAAAGTTTGAATCAATGGGTAATGATAGTTTAGGTAACCTAGGTAATCTAGGTAGTTTTGACCCAAGATAATAATCGTTTAATTTTATAATATTATATTATGGCAGAAAAAGAAAAGCCGCAAGAGGTTGTTGAAGAAATCCAACCTGTTGTGCAAGAACAAGCAGCAATCAAAGATAGCGAAACTATAACTGATGCTAAAATCGAAACTCCTATAAAAGAGGGTGGAGATATGAAAATGAAAGAAAAACCTAAAAAACCAAAGCAACTAGTCAACCAAGTTGAAGATGATGTTATTAAAGTTGATCTTTCAAAAAAAGAAGAAGTTACTCCTGTAGAAGAAACAGAGGTAAAAGATACACCTGTTGTTGAACAAGAGGTTGAAGAAGAAGAAGAACAAACTTCAGTAGTTGAAGAGATTACAAGCGAAGAAGTTGAAGAGCAAACAGAAGAACTACAAGAACAAGTAGAAGAAGCTGTGCAAGAAGCTCAAGAAACGGCTGAACCGTTACCAGAAAACATACAAAAAGTTGTAGACTTTATGAATGAAACTGGCGGTAGCTTAGAAGAATATGTTAGATTAAATCAAGACTATTCTAATAAAGATGATAAATCTCTGTTAAAAGAATACTACAAACAAACAAAACCTCATTTAAATGATGATGAAATTGGTTTCTTGTTGGAAGACAATTTTGAATATGATGAAGAAGTTGATGAGGATAGAGAAATAAAAAGAAAAAAATTAGCGCTAAAAGAGCAAGTTGCCAGTGCTAAAAGCCACTTAGACGGGCTAAAGTCTAAATATTACGAAGAAATAAAAGCTGGAAGCAGGTTAGCGCCTGAGCAAAAGAAAGCAATTGATTTCTTCAACCGTTACAATCAAGAAGCAGAGACTACACAAAAAGTAGTTCAGGAACAACAAACCAATTTTTTAAATAAAACCAATGAGGTTTTTAACGATAAATTCAAAGGTTTTGAATATAATATCGGTGAAAAAAAGTTTAGGTTTAATGTAAAAGATAGTGACAAGATTAAAAATGACCAAAGCGATATTAACAATTTTATTAAGAAGTTTCTTGATAAAAATGAAAATATGAAGGATGCTACTGGTTATCATAAATCTTTATTCACTGCTAATAATCCTGACGCTGTAGCGAAACACTTTTATGAACAGGGCAAAGCAGATGCTATCAAGGATAGTATAGCTAAGTCTAAAAATATTAACATGGATCCTAGGGAAGCACAGTCAAATGTGATACCTACTTCCGGTTGGTCTGTAAAAGCTGTTCCTGGTGATACAGTTTCTGATTTCAAGATTAAGATTAGAAAATAAACATTAACTTAATTTAAAAACATTTAATTATGGGATTAGCTGGAACTGGCGCGGAGTTATCGCACTTAACGCCTAGACCGAATAAAACTTTATTTGGTTCAAATTATTTATCAATCGCTGGCAACGACTTTAATTTCACAAAACAATTCCTACCGGAAGTTTATGAAAAAGAAGTTGAAAGATATGGAAACAGAACTATTTCTGGTTTCTTATCTATGGTCGGTGCTGAAATGCCTATGGCTTCTGACGAGGTCGTATGGTCTGAACAAGGTAGAATCCACGTAGCTTACGACGATGTCGTAGGTACTGACGTTTCTGCAAACTTACTAACATTTTCTGCTGCTCACTTACTAAACATCGGTGATACTATCATCGTTAGCAAAGGTGGTGCAACGTTAAAATGTTACGTATCTGCTGTACCTAGTACAACTACTATAACTGCACAACCTTATACTGCTGCTGATATTTCAGGTATCGGTTCTGATGGTGTTGCTGCTGTAAAAGTATTTGTTTATGGTTCAGAATATGCAAAAGGATCAAGCAACGCTGGTAACAAAAAAGATGCAACATTTACTTCTTTCTCGAATAAACCAATTATTCTAAGAGACAAGTACAGTGTAAATGGATCTGACACTGCTCAAATTGGGTGGGTCGAAGTTGCTACTGAAGCTGGTACTTCTGGATACTTATGGTACTTAAAATCTGAGCACGAAGCAAGAATTAGATTTGAAGATCAATTAGAAATGGCTATGATTGAAGCTGAGAAAAAAGCAGGTTCTTCTGCTATTTCTGCTTCAGGTATTTCTGGATCTGAAGGTCTTTTTGCTGCTATTAGCTCAAGAGGATTAGTATACAACAACGCTGATTTTGATGACCCTATCTCTAGTGGAGTTCACGTTGGACTTGCTGAATTTGATAGCATCTTACAAGAGCTTGACAAGCAAGGATCAATTGAAGAAAACATGATGTTCTTAGACAGAGCTACGTCTCTATCTATTGACAACATGCTTGCTGCTCAAAATTCTTACGGATCTGGTGGTACTTCTTACGGAGTATTCAACAACTCTGAGGAAATGGCGTTACATTTAGGTTTCTCTGGTTTCAGAAGAGGTTCTTATGACTTCTACAAAACTGACTGGAAATACTTAAATGATTCAACTACTAGAGGACTTGTAGCTGATATTGAAGGTGTTATCGTTCCTGCTGGAACTTCAACAGTTTACGATCAGATTATGGGTAAAAACATCCAAAGACCATTCTTACACGTTAGATACAGAGCTTCTGAAGCTGACGACAGAAGAATGAAATCATGGATCACTGGTTCAGTTGGAGGTAACTATACAAGCGACGAAGATGCAATGAACGTACATTTCTTATCTGAGAGATGTTTATGTGTTCAAGCAGCTAACAACTTTGTATTGTTAAAATCTACTGATGGTATCCAAGGATAATCAATAGTACTTAAAAGGTAAGGGTGCTTCGGCACCCAACCCTTTTATTTTTTTTATAAACTTTTTAATTATATTATATTATGTCACAAGTAAAACAAGCCGTTGGAGTACCAGTAGGTACACAATGGGAAATAAAAGATAGAATTTACTATCTAACAACAAAGGAACAACCATTAGTTTTTTCTTTGCCTAGTAAACATACTAGAAGAAAACCATTATTATGGTTCGATACAGAAGCGGGTTTTCAAAAAGAATTAAGATACGCTACTAATCAACCATCACCATTGGTAGATGAACAAAAAGGTATGGCCACTTTAGGTCGTATTGTTTTTAGAGATGGTGCTTTATCAGTACCTGCAAGAGAGCAATCTTTACAAAAAATGCTTTCAATTTATCACCCTCTTAAAAATGTTATATATCAAGAACATAACGAGGTTGAAATAGCAAGTGATGACTTAGATTACATGGAGCTTGAAATAGAAGCTTTAACTATAGCTAAAGATTTAGACTTAGATATAGCTGAAGGTATATTAAGAGTAGAGCTTGGAAGTAAAGTCACAAAAATGACATCCAAAGAACTAAAAAGAGATTTACTTTTATTTGCTAAAAGAAATCCAGCTTTATTTATAAGCTTAGCTCAAGATGAGAACGTACAGCTAAGAAACTTTGGTATCAAAGCAGCTGAAGCAAACTTAATTAAATTGTCGCCTGATAATAGACAGTTTACTTGGGCTAGCAACGGTAGAAAATTAATGACAGTGCCATTTGATGAGCACCCATATTCAGCATTAGCTGCATGGTTTCAAACAGACGAAGGTTTGGAAGTCTTTAGTAATTTAGAAAAAAGATTAAAATAACAATCACTTATAGAGGTAACCATCTCTGTGAGGTGGTTACTTACTATAAAAAAAATAAATATGGCAGTTAGTGTAGACACGGTTTATCAAAGAGTTTTAGCAATAGCTAACAAAGAACAAAGAGGTTATATTACACCTCAAGAGTTTAACTTGTTTGCTAACCAAGCTCAAATGGATATATTTGAACAATACTTTTATGATTTGGATCAATTTTTAAAAATGCCTGGTAATGATTCAGTTCATGCAGACATGGTAGATATTATTCAAGAAAAAATTGATTTGTTTGAAAAATACAGAGGAGCTGTAGCTATAGCCGATGGTGGTATAGGTACTTTACCAGATCACTATCGTATGGGAGAATTATATACTAATAAATGTGGTAGTTATGTTGAGATTGAAAAAATAAATCAAAACGAAATACACCATATATTAGCATCACCATTAACAAATCCAACAACAACATACCCTGTTTACGTTAGAAACTCAGGATCAAATGCTGTAAATAGAAAAAGATTAATACAAATTTATCCAACAACAATAGGTGCAAGTGACTCAGTTGTGTGTAACTATATAGCTAGACCTATTAAAGTAGAGTGGGCTTTTACTACTGTTTTAGATGAAGCTCTTTATAATGCTACACTTGCTACAGATTTTGAACTACACGAGTCTGAAGAGTCTGAGTTAGTTATAAAAATATTAGAACTAGCTGGTATAACAATAAAAGATCCTCAGCTTTATCCAATAGCTGCACAAGAGGAAGCACAGAACGTACAACAAGAAAAATAATAGAATATGCCTTTATTCCAAACAACACAGCAACAATATTACGACAATGCAAATCAGTTTACTGTAGATTCTACTATAAACTCGAATAGTTATGTTACATTAATATTTAACCCCTTACCAACTGCTGAAGGTGAGTTCGATGTATTTGTTAACGGAGATCAATTAGGCGCATCTTCATATTCCTATAACGCTTCAAATGGTAGATTAACATTTATATCAACTGCTAATCCTGCTGTTGGAGCTGTTATAATAGTTAAACAAAGAACATTAACAGAAAGTTTAGGTAACTACGAACATATAACATTAAAAGATATTGTTCAAAATTTTATAATAACATACGTTGGCGAAGATAAACTATTGCCAAAAGCAAGAAGAACAGATGTAATGTTTCACGCTCAAAGAGGTATTCAAGAGTTAAACTATGATACGTTAAGATCTGAAAAATCACAAGAGATAGAAATACCACCTTCTCTTAAAATGGCGCTACCTCATGATTATGTTAATTATGTTAACTTAAGTTGGAGAGATGGTTCTGGTATTGAACACATAATATATCCTGCTTTAAAAACAGGTAACCCATCAGCAATATTACAAAACAATAATTTTGAGTATATTTTTTCAGATGCAGGTGATTTACTAGAAACATTTGAATCAGAAACTTGGAAACAATTTAAAGCAACAAGCTCTGGTAATACCACTGACAATCCTAGAGATGACGATCAATACGACGCTACGTTGGCACAGGGTAGAAGATATGGTTTAACACCATCTATGGCACAAGCAAACGGCGTATACTATATAGATCATGCTAAAGGTTTTATACATTTTAGCTCTGATTTAAATTCTAAAATAATAACATTAAAATACATAAGTGATGGATTAGCCTCTGATCTTGATTCAGTTGTACATAAGTTTGCTGAAGATGCAATATATAAGTACATGATACACGCTATGTTAGCGGCTAGAACATTAGTGCCTGAGTATTTAGTTGCAAGGTTTAAAAAAGAAAAGTTTGCTGCTATAAGAAAAGCGAAGATAAGATTAAGTAATATAAAAGCTGAAGAAATTTCTCAAGTATTAAGAAACAAATCCAAGCAAATAAAACACTAAAATATGCCTAAGATCCAACAACATTTCCGTGCGGGCAAAATGAATAAAGACCTGGACGAAAGATTAGTAGCCAAAGGTGAATATAGAGACGCCTTAAATGTACAGGTATCTAGCTCTGAAGGATCTGATGTAGGCGCTATTCAAAACATATTAGGTAATTCTGCTCATATAAAAAATACATTTAATAAAGATACTGGTGGTTCAACTAATTATAATTCTGGATCTGGTTCGTTAGATGTTTTTGGAATACCTAAGACATGTAAAACAATAGGGTCTATAAGATATGATAAAACAGAGTGTATATACTATTTTGTTACTTCTGATACTTTAGATGCTGTTATTGAATATAATCAATCAACAGATGTTGTTTCACCTATTTTAGTAGATAAAAACAATATATTAAACTTTAGTAAAAACAAGTTAATAACTGGTATAAACATTATAGAAGGTTTATTGTTTTTTACTGATGATCACAGCGAACCTCAGGGTATAGATATAAAAAGATTTAGAGAAGCTACAATAGCTTACAATAGTGGTGTATCAAACCACACAGAGGTATATGGCAGAGATTTTATAGAACACGATATTACAGTTATTAAAAAATCACCAAACACAGCACCTTTAATAACAAAAAGTGATTCTGCTAGAGAAGGTGTTGGAACAGGTATAAGCCCATTAACTACATCAAAAAAATTTACAAGAAATATTCCAGGTACAAACCCCGTTGAGTATGAAAGCATACCATCTGGTGAGTCAGTAACTTTATCTTGGAGTGGAACACCTAATTATCAAATAGGTGATATACTTGTATTAAAAAACGAGTATTCATCTGGTAATAATGATTTAGAAATATTTGAAGTAACAGTACAAATAACAGCTAGCACTTCTCAGTTTTCAAGCGTTACAGCAGAGATACTTTCAAACCCTGATGACATGCCTGATGAGGTTTTAATATGGGAGGTTTTATTACAAGAAGATGAGGCGATGTTTGAATATAAGTTTCCTAGATTTGCTTATAGATGGAAATATAATGATGGTCAATACTCATCATTTTCACCATTTACACAAGCTGTATTTTTACCTAGTAAATTTAAATATTTATCTGCTGACGGTTATAACCTAGGTATGACTAATAATTTAAGAAAGCTTAAAATACATGGTTTAGAAACACCACCTAGTGATGTTAAAGAAATTGAAATACTTTATAAAGAAAGTAACAGTAATTTAGTTTATAGTGTTGATGAGGTTCCATTAACTAATCAAGAGTTAGAAATAGAATCAGAATTAATACATAAAGTAATAGAGGGTAACCAAATACTTAGGCCTTGGGATAACGTTCCCTTAAAAGCAAAAGCTCAAGAAGCTATAGGTAACAGGCTTGTTTATGCAAACTATTTACAAAATTTTAATGTAACAGATACGTTACGAACTAACTTTTTTGTATCAGGAACAACAAACACAAATCCTCAAACACCAGAAGAGTCTATAAAGTCAATAAGAAATTATCAGCTAGGTGTTGTATGGAGAGACACTTATGGTAGGGAAACACCTGTTTTTACTAGTAAAGAATCTACATTAACACTTGGTGGTGTTGATGCACACAAAATAAACAAACTAAAAGCTGCAGTATCATCTGATGCTCCTTCATGGGCAACACATTATAAATACTTTATAAAAGAAACTGCAAACGAATATTATAATTTAGCTTTAGATAGATTTTATTTAGCTGAAGATGGTAACGTTTGGTTAAGCTTTCCTTCATCTGAAAGAAACAAAGTAGATGAAGAAACATACTTGTATTTAAAGAAACAACATGATAACGATAACAATGTTAAAGAGGTTCCTAAATATAAAGTTTTAAGTATATCAAACAAAGCTCCTGACTTTATAGCTGAAGTTGCTAAAACAATAGCCAACGCAGATGTTAACGCTGTAGCAACATCAAACCCTGGTGTTGATGTAACTACATTTGAATTTACTGGACCAGGTGGAACTAGTGGCGATCAAGATACTAACCCTAGTTTTTACACAGCTTTTAAAGCTCAAAACTTTATAAGCATAGTAAAAGGAGGTAATTCTACTAGAGATTACGAAATAAAGTCTGGTGGTCCAACAGGTACAAACAATGGTTTTAGAGTGTCTATAACACTTCCAATGGAAGAAACATTTTTAGACTCAATAACAAATGATGATCCTGGTAGTAGAGCTTTTGAAGTACTTGTTAAAGAAAAAGTAATTGAAAGAAAACCTGAGTTTGAAGGTAGATTTTTTGTTAAAATAAATAGAGACGCAACTTTTAAATCAAACATAATGGATGCGTTTGGATCTGTAGAAGTTAACTATGGTATAGTATCTAGTTCTGATACTCCTGTAATAGCACCTAATACTGGTATTGGGAGAGTAGGTTCTGGTGATCCTCAACAAGCATTAAGTTTTAAAGATAGAAGGGATAACCCGTCTGGTTGTAAAGTGCCAACCGCTCAATCAGATAAGTTTGGATTAGTATGGGCAGGATTTTCAGGAAGTACTAAAAAAAATGGTGTAGATGTAGGTAAAACATCGCACCCTATTATAGACAAACACTTACAGGGTCCTGGTGCAGATGTTAGGTTTTACGATGCTAGTGGAAATAAAAGTGAGGTTTATAACATAAAAGAATCTAATGTTAACGCTAGTAGAAGAGGTTTTGACGGTTATTTTAACTCCCCAAGAAAAACACCTAGTAACAGTAGAAAATATGCTGAGTGTGTTATGGATAGAAATTTTGAATCTGGATT
>JAAHTH010003118.1_pt1 | contig 11763 bp, 9 predicted proteins | sample 6116091 | NCBI WGS metagenome assembly JAAHTH01 (sample SAMN13939990, study PRJNA603662) | sponge metagenome | isolation source: marine sponge | host: Mycale hentscheli | place: New Zealand | collected 2006
TAAATAAACCATCACCTACTACGTGTAATTTGTAGGTCGGAATTGCTGTACCTATGCCAACATTGCCATCTTGTATGATAGTAACAGCTTCGATTTGAGATGCCGCAGTGGTATTATCAGTAAAAATTGACAGGGCATTCAAGTTCCCGTCTCTCGACCCCATATATTTAAGACTGAATCCAACATGACTACTATCAGTCGCTCCACTATTATTCGAAGTGCTGCCATCCACTCTTAACAATGTAATATCATTACCCCCGCCACCCGGACCAACTCTTATAGCTGTTCCGCCGTTGGCTTGATGTAGGCGGAGAGTATTAACAATATTTGAGGTAGCTCCCCCTATATCTAACCTATAAGATGGACTTACTGCACCTATACCAACATTACCGCTGCCTTTAATAGTTACAGCATCTATAGTTGTTCCAGACGTTTTAGTATGGAACATTATATCACCATTACCATTATTATATGTATTTGCAATATGTAGTTTAGTATTTGTATTATCTACCCAAATACGACCACAATACGCATTAGTACCACCAATCTGTATTGCTCCAGCAGAGGCCCCTGCGCCATCAAAAGACCAACCTCTAACTAAAAGTTGATTTTGACCAGTATCGTTAATATCAAGTTTTGCTCCGGGACTTGTAGCACCTATGCCAACATTAGTTCCATTATCAACCAATACCCCTGTAGTTAAAGTATCTTCATCAGCCCAGCGAGCTACATAATTAGCAACACCAGAACCTCCTACGCCAGATAAAACGTCTTCTATAGCTTTCCAATTAACACCAGTAGCACCTTCATTTGTAAGCACCATTCCATTATCGCCAATGGAATTATTTGAGTCATAAATGTTACCAGAGATACCAAGTTTATTAACATTAAGTCGGTTACCATCTGTAAAAGTTAAATCAGCGTCCCCACCGAAAGCTCCTGCGTTATTAAACTGGACGGAGTTAAGTGGAGCGCCGGGAAGAGCATCGGTTCCAGCTCCAGTAATCTCGACCCAAACCCCATCTCTTTTTACGTACAGCTCTAGGTTGCCAGTATCGATAAGCACCGCGCCGTCAAGAACGCCGGTAGGTTTAGTTTCCCCCGCTCCTATTGTAAATCTATCTCCTGCGTATCTTGTAATTGCCATAACTATGAAAAATTAAATGTTGCGCCGTAAAATGCCCCGCTGTTATACTCACCATCTTGAGTGTTATAAAATATTTTTATTTTGTGATCTCCTATCGCTAGATTCGTTTTGGTATGAGTAAATACAGCGGAATCTTTTACATAATCTCTCCTTGTGGTTTGCTCGACTACGTTACTAATATCCGTTGTGTCTCCAATAAAGTTAAATTGTTTGATTGAAGTCCCCAAATTTTTTCTGGTTCCGGGGCTAGCAGGGGTTTGATCTCCATCAGCATTAAAAAATTTACAATGATCCATATCCCATGGTGTTCCGCCGCCACCGGGTGCAGTACCTTTGCAAACTAGCTCGTCATCTATGTATAATTGAAATAAATCGAATTCGTTAGACTTGAGCTCACCCAAACCAGAAGCTTTAATTTCGAGATCTGCTATTTCAGATAAACTGAAAGAACCTTCGGTATAACCACTTTGTATAAAATGGTTGTAATATTGAAACGAATATTCTTTACCAAGCCCTACATTTGCATAATAATCAACCCATCCGAGGTCATGTAAAGTTTTATCATCGGCCTGAAAAAAAAGGTTAATTTTTCTACCATTATTTTCTATTATCCAAGGGTCCTCTCTATGGTATCTAGTAAGGGCTTGACTTCCAATACCAACATTACTACCATCACCACCAACATTACCATCAGAAGCTATATACCAACCAAAATAAGGTCTTTGAGTGATGGAAGAGAAGTCATAATCTGTTGTTAAACTGGCAGATTTATAAGTAGGAAAAAAATCTTCACTAGTAGCGTCATCAAAAGGGTAGGTCGTATTTAATGAAAGTCCTATGTTGCCATAATTTATTGGATTTATATATTGACCTACATTAGCAGTATCTCCAAAATCAACACTCCCATAATATAAACTGTTAAGATGACCGACCCCGACGCCATCTTCGACACCATCTCCGATATTAACTCCGATATTACCTCCGTCCCAATTAATTGGAGTCTCAGAAATAGTTAGCGTAGAATTATTCGCCTGATTTTTCCAAAATGCTGTTGGGAAGTTAATGCTCATTGGTAATTGTATCCTGTCACCGATGATCCAAATATACCCGTATGTATATTAACAAAAGTATAAACATTAGTTTTCCCTCCACTAATACCCGGAGTGGAATTTACCACATGTTTAACACTTTCGGGCATTGGAGGAAATAAAACATTGCCAGTATTTGCTCCAGATTTAAAATAAATTGTATAAGGATCCGTATCGCTGTTTTTTACATAAAGAGTGAGTGTCTGACCTTGTTGTGGCGTTCCAGCATCAAACTCCATGACAGTATTGCTACTAATAGTTCTATATTGTATATTACCATTGCTCCAATCTATTACATTTGAAGTTAGAGCTGTTACGTTATGATAAGAAGCTCCTTGGACTTCTAACGTATCACCTGTAATTGTACCTGCAAAATCAGCGGACCTTGCACTAAAGGAGCCGTTAACCGTTACGTTATCTGAGGCTCCTAGCTGTATCGTTGGGGCATCGAATTGTATTTTCGTAGGATGCTCGAGTGAAATTTGAGATGTGCTACTACCAATATTCCCCCCATCTTGAAAATCTACAAGAGACCCTATATTCTCAATTATATTATCTTGTAGATTTAAAGTCTGAGTAGCAGTGTGATTGCCTAGATTATCCCCCCCAACTGGTTTACCTATACCACTTCCTGTAGTTAGTAAACCATTATCAGATTTTACCATTAAATAAGCATAATCGACTCCATTTGCAGCAGCAGTAGTATCCTGCCAACTCGGGTTGTTAAAATAAACATTACTTTGTCCAGATAAAGCTGGAGCGGGATATCCACCCCCAACGCTATCACCAGTAAACAAATAACTTGCTAATTCTGAAACTGTAATTTTATTTGTGGTGTACTGACCCGCAGTAGGGCCTACTCCAACAGGCAAAAGGAACGTGCCACTTACTGTTGAACTCGTTCCTATTCCTACTAATTGAGATATTTTTTTATTCGCCATATCCTTTTACCTTACTGTTAATATACACTATTTAATACGGAGGAATTAGGTTTGTTACTAATAAATCATCCGTTTCTTGCTGTAGGTAGTACCCATCTTGCTCAACACCATTCGGAGAACCTTCTAACAATATAAAATCTTCAATTTTTTCCATACCTAATACCCCACTTATAAAAAACCCAGAAGCTAAATTATCCGGATTCATTTCTACTGAAAATGATGCTCCAAAAGTTTTACTGTCTCCTATACTTGTGCTATAATTAAAATCTTCTAGAATTGCCCCTTTGAATGTGTACCTTAAGCTCTCCACTTGGGTATTTATTGGAATTGTGCCAGCGTTAATTGGGGGAGTAATAGGTTTTTCACAGCTTTTGGGATCGACACTAATAGTAAAATTATAACCGCTATTAATTGTAACTAAATCAACTAGTGATCCACTGTTACCTGACTCTACTATTCCGTTAAGAGAAAGATTAGCAAAAACTGGAGAAGTAGACCGATTATCTACAGGAAATTTATACCCAAGATTATTTAAAGGTTGTCGATTAAAATCTATTGAGATGTCATATCCTTGAATATGAAGTTTATTAAAATCGACACCTAACCCCGAAAAAGAATCTGTAGTAACTGTTATGTCTCCGGGTTTTAAGGCAGGGTAACCTTCATCCGCTAAAATTCTAGGTATGATAACATCTTTGTCTGGAGAAATGGTTCCACTCTTTGTTTCTATGCCCGGAGCTTGAAAACCGCTTCCGCTCATATCAAAATTAGTATTATATGCAGTAAACGAAGCTGAAGCGGCAGGTAAAGCTCCAACCGCTCCTTGAGTTGTGTAGCTGTTTATGTAGCAATTACCAAAAGATATCACATGATAATCTGGGGCATTTGGGTCTATAGATTGATAAATATCAGGAGATAAAAAATTTTCTTTTTGATAAAATTTATTTACATCATCTCCATCTTGATTAACTACTAGATATATATTTTTACAATCTCGGTATTGATTTACTGGAAAAGTTTCCCAATATTTTCTATTAGTTCTACCTTTGTTTTCTTCGAAAAATCCTGATAACAAAGATACATCTTCATTATTGTTGTAATAGGGTCTACCTTCAAAAGGAAAATTATAGAGGGGGTAGTTTACGTTAAAGCCTAATCTAGCTTCATTTTTTGTTCCGCAGAGTAAATAATTAAAAGATAAATCAACACTAGGGTAATTTATAATAGGTCTATCTACTATACCGCGCTGATTTAGCTGAAGTATATCTTCATGAGGAATATTAATTTGATAACTAACAGACTGTACCCGGTCTATAGGATTTAAACGGTTTATTTTCTGAACTAGATTGCTATGATCATTAGTGGCAGCACCACCATTGTAGTCAAAATAATTATAACCACTTTCCGGCGCAGGCCCTACGAATAAAGCCTGACAGTTGTAAATTACATTCGGCCTCGCCATTATTTTTTCCCTTCATAGACACTAGCGTAAAGGATTCCAGCCAAAAAGTCGTCTACCTGATGCTCTAAAGCTACATCTTGGACTTTCTTAACTCTTTCATGATTTCTATCCGTAGGTTCAGCAGCATATCTTCCAGCTTTAGCTAACCAGTTTTCAGGATCTTCGTTAGCAATAACTATATTCGCAATTTCTTTTGCAACTTGTTTTTGCTGTTTGCTTAACCTTTTTCTATTATGAAGCTGTCTTAAAGAAGACTCTACCTCTAGATTAAGTTTGTCGGAAAGACTTAGATTCTCTTGAATAGTAGATAAGCTAAAATGTACTTTAGCTTTTGTTCCTATTGGCGTTTTAGTATCAGTTTCTTTTGGCGTGTTGGAACCAGAAGGTCTTCCTGTCATTTGGGGGGCTTTCGCTCCCCCTATAATTGGTTGATATAAGCCCTCTTCTTTCAGATCCTTGAATTTGCGTTGAGACTCTATAGACTCTTCTAAAGTAGGGAATCTTCCAGACTCAATTGCTTGAACACCTTCTTCTGGAGTAAGAACCCCAAGCTCTATTAATCTACTATAGATTCTTGAATATACTGAATTATCTTTTAAATCGACATCTTCAAAATGTGCAGTAGGATAGTTTTTAAAACCCATTTCCCTAGAAACTCTTCTAATCTCAGGCATTAAAAAGTTTTCTAGAAAGACTCTACGTCCCTGTTTTAGTCTTTCCATGAATACCTGAACTTTTATACTGGTATTCGCAAATTTTTCATCACTAAGAAGAATATTATTAAGGCCCATTTGAATATCTTGGTTAACTACCTCATATTTTTTTGAGTCAAGAATATTTCCAATGTCTGGTATTACAAATTTAGCATCAGTTGTATAGTCAGATATAAGGACACGACCTACAGATTCATTTTCAAAAAGTTTCTGCATCGCAGTAAGGTTTTGTTGATTAACTCCACCTTCTGCTGGCTTAGTACCCATAGTTACCAGTAATATAGCTTGATTGGTAGTCCTAGCTACCGCCATATCCATTTGTTTCATCTCCTGCTTCCAGTTTATATCTTCCAAGACTGGATACCCCATAGGAACCGCAAACGGCTCGTAATCCTGCTTTTTGTAAAACACAGCAGCTAGCCTCTCTGTGTCTAGAGGGATAGTAATTGCAGCTGCTCCTACATTTTTTGAGCTTTGAATTAATTTTTTGGTTTCTTCAGGAAGACTTTCGTAAACTTCTTGCTCTTCTTCAGTCTGAGGGTATCTGAGTTTTTGTAATTCGTAATCAGTAACGACCTTGTAATAAATACCAGTACTGAAAGTGATACTACCTTGAAGTTGTATATCCGATGGGTTTAGAATAATATATTTTGCTGGGATCTCTAACTCATCGGAAGCTTGAGCCAATCCAAATGTCTGGTTTATCTTAAGAGCATCAGACCGATCCATCTTAGCATTAAAACGATAGAGAAAAACATTTCCCGATCTGTAGTATTCTCTAAAAAACCTGCTCTGCAAGTCTCCAATATTAATTTTTCTAAATAGGGTCTCAAAAAACTCTCTAGACTTTTTACTGCCTCCAGTATAGTAAAGATCACTAATAGAAAACTCTGTCATTAAATCTATCGTATTTCTGAAAACGGAAAAGTTATAATACGCTTTTTGACACAGGATAATAGTATCTCTAACGTCAATATTTGAATTATTTTTAACGCCATGAGAATATTTAAACGGTATCATACCATTCTCAATATTCCTAAACCTGTCAGTTCGCGGAATATCAGCCGCTACGTTTCTACGAGTCCTTGTCTGACTAGCTGTCGATTCATGCATAGCCATCAAAGGTTCCGAGCCTTGTTCCGTTTTCTTCCTTACTGCCATAATTTAATATAATTTTACACTTAACCAAACATTTTGGGAGTAAACGTATAGTTAATTTCCTCTTGTTTGGTATTTTTAATATCATTATAGGCCTTAATTGCCCAATTACCTAACATTAGTGTGGTATAATTATCTTTCCTAGCTCGGTTGACAGAGCTACTGCGACGTAAGTGTTGAGGTAAATCAAAAGTTTGTGCTCCTTTAGCTGTGGTCTTGACTTCAACTAAAGCGCACTGCTTTTTAGTTTGATGAATCATATCATCTTGGAACTCTATAAATTCGCCTTTTGTATCGTGAGGGGTAAGTTTGAGAGGGACTGCCTGATTAGTAGCTTTATCGAAAAAACTTCCACAAGCAGCAGTTCTAGATCCGAACCAAATACGACGATGGTCAATGGAAGCCTGTAGGTATTCGTTAGCTTCTCTTAAGAAAGTGGTAGAAAATAACTGTTTAAAGCAGATAGAACCTTCTTTTTTGTTATACTGACCCTTAGCCTTGAGTAACATATTTTGATAATCGACTCCTGATTTATCACTATTATAATCGAAAAACTTAAGATTAATTTTTGAGTTAGTAAATAATTCAGATTCGTTAGCGCTATCAATAAATTGGTACCCGGCATTATCAATGATAATTAAACTTAAATCAAAGCTTGTCACTATATAATAAAGGTATTTTATATGATCTTTGAGATTCCCCCCAGCTACAGCATAAGAGTGAACTAACGTAGAGTTATTAGAAGCGTCTGGGTCGATTTCCAAAACGGACATGGCGAAATAATCGGAGCTAGGGCTATTACTAAAACTTGGGTCAATTGCTAGGATATACTGTTGGTCTTTATCACCTTTTAAAAGTGTGTTAGGTTTTTCGCCGTCTGGAATAGTACAGTCATACATTTTCTTTGCACTAAAATAACTATCACTTCCATCAGTAAACTGCGCGCAATACTCACGTAAAAAAGAAGAGTTGGAAGAGCCTCCTGATCGAGCTTCTTCTATAACTGTAGTATCAATCATATCGGGAGGGATGGAATCAAAGCCCATTTGAGATATGAAATAATTTGATTGTAAAATATCATCAGAATAAATATTACCCATCCATTCTTTATAGGTTTTATATAAATTCTCAAAGCTGAAACTCGCTGAAGATAAAGCTATCATTTTAGAATTATTCCTAAACACTATTCTATGCTTTTCCTCCATATCTCCTTTTGCTATGAGTTCATCTTCCATTTCTCTTATTTTAATTCTTTCTGCCATATCTTGAGGAGCTACCAGAAACGGCATGAGAACACTTTTGATTGTTTCTTCAGGTAATAATAGGAACTCGTCCAGTACCAAAATGTTAGCACGAAATCCTCGAATTTTTTCACCACTTAAAGGAATAGCAGTGATAGTACCTTCATTGATTTTCCACTCAAATTGATCATTACGTTTGGATTTAACGCCGAAAGCATGAGCTAACATTTGAGCCTCTTTAGACTCAACAATCTTTTCTATGTTATTAAAAATAAATCGAGCTGTACGGAAAGTAGGACCAGCAATTAGTATTTTTGTTCTAGGTTCGAAAACACATTGTAAAAAACAATAAACCGCCGCTATAAAACTTTTACCACAACCACGCCCCCAAACGCACATATTAAAGTTACGATTAAAAAATGCTTTTAATGTAATCTCTTGAAAAGGAGCTAATTTAATACCTGATAAAAGTTCTGTCGTAAAACCTAAATTTTGGCGAAGAAATTTAGCTAAAGTTATTTTAGCTTGTCTATCTGTTATTTCTCCTTCTATTTGTCTATACTCTTCGTTTAGGTTAGGTAAAGAGGTTTTATATTTTTCTGGACAGTACCACATTATAATAATTTTAAGTCGTAAGCTAGCTGAAGATCAAATTTATCTTTTAAAACATCTGACAATAAAAGTTTTTTAACTATCCTCACGCATTCTTGTCTTCCGTCTACGAAAAGAAATTGTATGTGGGGGTATTGCTGTATTAAGTCCCTAACATTATGAAAAATAAAATCAGGAGTAACTCTAGTATTTTTTTTATATACATGAGCTAATTTATTGAAAGCAAGACACTCTTCTATTTTTCTTTCAATTAAAATAACCATATAAGCGTCTTCTTCCGCAGCTTTAGATATTTCGTTTTTAAACCTTCCTAGACCGGAACTAAGAGTACCAATTAAATCAGGTACAGATTTTCTTTCTATATAAGTATTATGGGTTTTAGCTTTATCATTCAAACAGTAGTCCCCAAATTTCAAACCTTTTACCTCTGTAGGGAAATCTAAAATTCTCAAAGGTTTCTGTTCTCGTGAGTCGATATATATTAAATGATCTTCGTTAAATTTTTCTTTGAAAACCATTTTTTTTGGAAGATCTGACAGTTTATTTTTAAACCCTAAAGATTCACAAAGTTTATAATAATTATCAAAAATAACTTCATAAAAAGGAATAGGAGGAAAGGGTAAGGTTCTCAGTTCAACTTGTGTCGGGGAATATTCTATATTTTTTTCGAGCTTTCTTTTTACAAGTAAATTTTTACAATACTCTCGAGCTTCTTCAATCGGAATCTTTTTGAGCCAACTTTTTAAACTTTTTTTGTCATTAAAGTCTGAAGAAAAATACTGATCTTTATTTTTAAACTTAATAAGTTTTTTGGTATGTAAATCATATCTAGGGTAATGGTTGTGATAGTAATCTTTTACGGAAATTTTATGAGCCTTCAAATGTAAATGAAGCCCTTTATCTTTTGTAAATTCTTTCTCACATATTTTACACTTAACCATTTAAAACCTCTTCTTCGCTTATACCCATTATCCTAGACTTTATCTCCTCCATAGACCCGAGTCTTTCTATCTCCGAAGAAATATTTTTACGTCTAAGGTCGGCTATCTTAATCATTTTATTGCGAGACTCTTCATCTTTCCAAAGTTCTACCAGATTTAAAATAGAAGCAGATTGCTGCATCTGTTTACTCATCCGCTGACTTCTTTTTTCTTTTAATTCATTCAGTAGTTTAGTTTGCCTGTTTACACATTGATTATATTCAGTCTGTGCCGTATTGATTGCTTCAACCAAACTCATTGCCATTCTGCGGCCTTCCGTATCTTCAGCGTTTTGATCTAATAGAGTTTGCAGTCTTTCAACTCTTCGTTGGATATTCGAAGCTATTACCACCTCTGCTGATAAAACAATATACTGATCTACCTCTTCTTGAGTAAGGTCATCTTTGTCCCATGTATATCTTACAAAACTACTCTCGAATAATTCCCTATCAGTTTCTATAGAATATGTACCAATTTGATGTAAGAATCGATACGTATGCATGTACCCGATTAGTGTGGAAAGATTTCTTTTATGTTTAGAAGTAACTTTATTTTTATCTATACCGTTATGAACATACTTATTAACTCTTACTAATGCTCTTGCTTCAGATTTGGGGGGAGCATATCCTCCTTCCGGGGTCTCTTCGGGTGTAACGTCAGAGTACTTTACCTTATTGTCTATATTGTTTAAGTACTCTAAAAGAATTTTATATCTAAGATCGAGTGCAGATATTTTAGGCTCTTCAAATATAACTCGAGCTATTTCCATAGCCCTCATAGACCCACAATTATTATATATATACTCTTTTTGATCTTCGGTTAATTCAGTCTTTTCTTTTGGGTAATGCTTACTTGTAACTTTAGCTTCTAGCCCCTTGTCCAATAAAAATTTTTTAACAGCTCTTCCTTCTTTAGATCTCCCGTCTTGTTTATCTTTTGGTAAATCGGGAAAGATAGATTTCATAATCTCATTTATATAAAGATTCTTATCTTCTCCGCTGTTCCATAATTTTAGTATAGCTAGTTCTTGGTCTGGACTAAGGGTAAACGTTTTAGCGCTCATAGTATTTCTATATCGCCATCATTTAACATTTTTTTAACTTTATTAATAATAGCTTTTTTTACATTTTTAATTTGTTTATACCCGGGGACACGGTTTTTTTCATTTGTTTTATACCCCATCAATGTTGCAGCATCTTCTTCAGACATATGATCAATATACAGAGCTTTGTATATTTTCCATTCAGCTGGTTTTAAACTTTCCCTCATCTTTGCGTTAACTTTTTCCATAACTCTTATAATATCAATATTACTGTATTCGGCAGCGTTTAACTCATAGGTATGGTCGTTTATCGAGACGGGGAGTTTAGCGTTATAAGCTTGTTTTTTTGTTTTGCTCCAGTTAGCAAAAAGAGGGCAGGCTTCACTTTGTTTACCGTATATGTAACATAAGTCTCCAGCTTCTGCTGCAGCACATTTCAGACAGGGTCTACAGTAATTACCATAATTGTTACGGATTAAGTTTTTAATCTGATTAGAAATTATTCTATTAATCCACGGATTTAACGGTTTGTTAATGTCATATAAATGCCATTTGTTAAATATATGGATCCTAAGAATTTGAGAAACGTCATCAAAGTCCATCCACGAGAGAGCTGTTAGGTTCCACTTGGATCTTCTTTTCTTTATTTCCTTATCTATTTGTTCAATATGATCTTCAAATTTTAATTTAGGTTTTCGCATCAGATTTGCGTGAACTTCCAGCATCCCTCATAAAGTCCTGTTCAAAAGTTTCCAAAGAGTAACTAGAATCTACTTCTCTTCGAAACCCTTCTTCGTCGCTCTCAGTATTAGATCCCATAATATCCCCTATCTTACTTACATTTTTAAATCTAGACGCTTCGATACTAACTTGTAGTTTATCAATATCTGGAATTGAAAATTCTTCTTCTTCCTCTATTTCAATTTGAGGCTCAACAGTTCTAGCTCGGGGTTTAAAAATTTTTTTAACCGGCGCTGACGCAGTCAAAGAAAAAGATTTACCACAAGAAGCACAAAATTTGGGCTTACTTAAAGAATACTCTGTTGCTGAACCGCAATCTGGACAATACGCTTTCATAAAAAAAGTTACACTATATATATTATTAATTCCTGCTACTTTTTCAAAAAAAGTGTACTCTATTTTATATATGCGAGATTCCCGCTTTACTAATTCGGACGGTATTGAATATGAACTAATATGGAAAAAACCTCATTATAAATATAAAGCTGATGGATTATGCAGTGATCCAGAATCTGAAAAACCGACTATTGAAATAGACCCAACCCTAAAAGATAGAAGAAAAATGAGTGTCCTCGTTGAAGAGGTCACTCATGCTTTCTTTTGGGATATCCCCGAATATAAAGTTAGAAAATTCTCTG
>JAAHTH010003119.1_pt1 | contig 11762 bp, 14 predicted proteins | sample 6116091 | NCBI WGS metagenome assembly JAAHTH01 (sample SAMN13939990, study PRJNA603662) | sponge metagenome | isolation source: marine sponge | host: Mycale hentscheli | place: New Zealand | collected 2006
TAAAAGATGAAGAGATCACAAGGTTAACGAAGGTCTTAGAAGAAACCTCTGCTGATTACAGCGAGTGGTGGTTTGTCGGCGGCTTCGTTGCAGGTATCCTTACTTCCATCGGTGTCTTCTACGCAGCCGTAAAAACATCTCAGGGAGAAGTATGAAAAAAGACTTAAATGACATCGCAGCCATCGAGAAATCGATCTCCAACAAATATGGCGCCGAAGCAATTACGAATCCTAAGTCAACTTGGGACGATTCAAAAGAGAAAGAGTACATAGAGCAGGTAAAAAAGGTTACAAAAACAGAAGACGCCGACTCTAAAAAAGCTCTTAAAGTAGAATTAAACGGGTTTTTAGTCTCCGAAAAACTAATTAATAAACAGAGCGAAAGAACATGTCCGGTTTGCAGCACTTACTCTTTCGACAAAAAAGATGATTTATATATGAATCGTTTTGAGTGCTGTTTAAAGTGCTACATCAATTATGTAGAAGACCGGGAAGAGAGATGGGCGTCAGGTTGGCGACCCTGGTACTTGGAGAATGAAAATGATTAAAGAGAGATTAGAAGAAATTATAGAAATCTTAGCAGAAGCAGACAAAGATACTCAAAAGTTTGATCGAGGCAACGCAACAGCTGGAACTCGTGTTCGCAAAACTGCAATGGAAGCGATCAGGATGTTGAAAGACGTTAGATCAGAGATCATAGAAATTCGAAATGACAGAAAAGTTAATAACTAAAAGAGGTAGTAAAAATGTCAAACATATCAGATATCGTAAAAGGAATTAATCAAGCCGCATCATCCGCATACGACGGAGCAATTGATGCTGACGGCGAACCTGTTAGTGTCGGCTTGGAGAGAGATAAGTCTACGCCAATAACTGATAAGCGTGTCATGGACGGCTTCGGAGTTACATTTTCTGGCAACACAATGAAGGTGAACTACACTCGTGAATTGCCAAGCAGAGATGTTGCTGATAACAAGTTGAAGACAGACATCGAAACCTCTATTGAAGAAGTTACAAAGTTCCTCAAAAAAGAGTACAAGAAAATTACGGGAGACACTCTTAGTCTTAAGAAAGTCGGTTCTCTCGTCATGGGCAATGTTCAGTCCACTTCTCGCGTACGTTCTTGGGTTCAAGCTCACTGTGAGTATGAAATCCAGGGAGCTGAGAATCAAGGGAAGACAGAAGAGAGAACAGTAGATTCTGCAATCAAGTCTTTCTTAGATCTGGGAAAGAACACTAAAAAGCCCGAGAACGTCTCAATCACCCCAAAGGCTAACGAAAAGTAGAGTGTGCCTATGGCTGGCTACAAGCTTAATAAACAACAAACAATAAAAGAAATTGTCAAGTGCGGCAAGGATCCCGTGTACTTTACAAACACGTACGCTAGGATATCGCACCCACTCAAGGGACAAATCCCCTTCAACACTTATGACTTTCAGACTCAGCTGTTAAAAGACTTTGCGGATCATCGATTTAATGTGATCTTGAAAGCCCGTCAGCTTGGTATTTCCACAATATCTGCAGCTTATATCGCTTGGCTCATGATGTTCCACAAGGAAAAGAACGTCCTCGTTGTTGCGACCAAATTTGGTACAGCATCCAACCTTGTTAAAAAGGTTAAGCAGATTATAAAAAACTTGCCCACTTGGATGGCGACAGCAACAATCACGATTGATAACAGGTCATCTTTTGAATTATCCAATGGTTCGCAAATCAAAGCATCTTCCACCTCTGGCGATGCCGGCCGTTCAGAAGCCTTGTCTCTCTTGGTGATTGACGAAGCCGCTCACGTCGAAGGCCTCGACGAGTTGTGGATGGGTCTTTACCCTACGCTCTCTACCGGTGGCCGCTGCATCGCTCTCTCGACACCCAATGGTGTTGGAAACTGGTTTCACAAGACCTTTGCAGATGCAGACGAGAACAGGAACGACTTTCACTCAACAACTCTGCAATGGGATGTACACCCCGATAGAGACAAAGTATGGTTCGAAAAAGAAACCAGAAACATGTCCCGCCGCGACATCGCACAGGAATTGGAATGCTCTTTCCTGGCATCGGGCGAATCAGTCGTCCACCCAGACGATATTGGAAAATTAGAAGCAGCCGCCACCGAACCAAAGTACAAGACAGGTTTTGACAGAAATCTTTGGATGTGGGAAGAGTTCAAGCCGGAAAATACATATCTTATGGTTGCTGATGTCGCCCGAGGAGACGGAAAAGATTTCTCTGTATTCAACATAATAAAACTTGAGACAATGGAGGTTGTAGCAGAGTATCAAGGAAAGCCAAGTCTTGAACAGTTCGCAGCCATTCTCAACACCACTGGAAGAGAGTATGGCAACTGCATGCTTGTTGTCGAGAACAACAACATCGGGTACAACATCTTAGAGAAACTGATTGATATTCAGTATCCCAATCTCTACTACTCTTCCAAAGGTTCCCACGAATATGTGGACCCTCTTGTTGCGGAAACAAAGTCTTCTGCCGTTCCTGGCTTCACTACTTCGATGAAGACTAGACCTCTTATCATTGCAAAGTTGGAAGAATATATAAGGAACCAACTACTTAAAGTGTATTCTATGCGTCTAATAAGCGAATTGCGAACATTCGTATGGAATAACGGACGACCCGAAGCGATGCGAGGATACAACGATGATCTCGTTATGTCACTTGCAATTGCATGCTGGGTCAGAGACACCGCGATACTTACTAACAGTAGGTCCGTGGAATACAGTAAGGCTTGCTTGGATGCAATGATTGTTGCGAATACGAAAATAAATACTAAAATTCCTGGACAAATGGGTTATAATAACTCATTAGACGTAGAAAAGGCGACCAAGAAAGAAGAGACGATGAAACAGTATCACGATTTCATGTGGCTCTATAAAGGATAAAAAATGGCTGATAACTCAAAAAACCCAAGAAACCCAACCTCTGCTTTGTTTGCGAGATTGACAAAATTGTTCTCCGGACCCATCGTTAATCGCAGAGCACAAATGTATCGTCAACAGCGACGAAAAGATTTAGACAAATACAAATATCAGTTTAAGTCAGCCAGTGGCAGACAGTTTAAGAAATCGACTTACAACCCGTTTGATGTCATGCAAACTAATTCCATCTCCAACCAAAACCGTGCGGAGAGATATATGGATTTTGACCAAATGGAATACACCCCAGAGATCGCCTCTTCATTAGATATCTATGCTGATGAAATGACCACTTCCACACAGTTGCAAGACATGTTGAAGATAGAATGTCCAAACGAGGAGATTAAAACAATCTTAACTTCGTTATACGACAATGCATTAAATATCGACTTTAACCTTTTCGGCTGGTGCCGCACTATGTGTAAGTATGGAGACTTCTTTCTGTACTTGGATATTGACGAAGAAGAGGGAGTTAAGAGCTGCATTGGCCTTCCTCCACAAGAAGTGGAAAGATTAGAAGGAGAAGACCCCACTAATCCGAATTATGTACAGTTTCAGTGGAACTCTGGCGGCTTAACTTTTGAAAACTGGCAGATTGCTCACTTCCGCATACTTGGAAATGACAAGTACAGCCCATATGGAACATCCATTCTTGAACCCGCCCGTAGAATTTGGAGACAATTGACGTTGCTCGAAGACGCCATGATGTCCTATCGTATTGTACGTTCACCAGAAAGACGTGTTTTTTATATTGACGTCGGTAACATTGCTCCTCAAGATGTCGAGCAGTACATGCAAAGAGTTATGACGCAAATGAAGCGTAACCAGGTCGTTGACTCAAACACCGGCCGCGTTGATTTGCGCTACAATCCTCTCTCTGTTGAAGAAGATTATTTTATGCCCGTCCGTGGCGATTCCACTTCCAAGATTGAGTCCCTTCCCGGCGGCACCTTCACAGGTGACATCGATGACGTTAAGTATCTGAGAGATAAATTGTTTTCAGCCTTGAAGGTTCCACAGTCATATCTTTCTCGAGGAGAAGGAGCAGACGAAGATAAATCAACTCTCGCTCAAAAAGACATTCGTTTTGCCAGAACTATTCAGAGATTGCAAAGAGCGGTGCTTTCAGAAATTGAAAAGATCGGAGTTGTCCACCTTTACACTCTTGGCTTCCGAGGCGATGACTTGGTAGGTTTCAGCCTTTCCCTGAACAATCCCTCCAAGATTGCTGAACTTCAAGAGCTTGAACACTGGAGAACAAAATTTGATGTTGCGTCTGGCGCAGCCGAAGGGTTTTTCAGTAAACGCTGGATTGCCACTAAGTTGTTTGGCCTTACTGACGACGAGATCGTCCGCATGCAAAGGGAAATGTTCTTCGACCGCAAGCTGGACGCAGAACTAAATGCGGTTGGCGAAGCAGTTGAATCAGGCGGCGGCATGGGCGGTGACATCGACATGGGCGACGAAGGTGGTGATGATCTGGATCTAGGCGGCGATGACGACCTAGACCTTGGCGGCGACGATGCGGACCTTGACACCGGTGACGCCACCGACGATGACGAAACGTTGCTCACTGCCCCTCCTGCTCGTCGAAGCGACAAGCCTGCAATTGGCGAGAAGTATCTCACGCCAGGATCAAAAGGCAAAGCCTATACGAAAAAGGGTGAAGGAAAGAAGAAATCAGTCGCAAGAAAATATCACATGCGCTCCGACGCAGGAGATTCTTACGGAAAAAACACTGTGACAAATACAATGCCGGGGCTAAAAGATATTTCATCTTTGGCCAACGGAATTTTTGAGTCAACAGAAACTAATTATAAAAGTGACGAGAAACAAATTTTACAAGTGAACCGCGACTTGAAGAGATTCGCAGAATCACTTTCGAAGAATCAAAAACTGGAGAAGACAACCAATGAAAGCTAAACATAATAAGAAACGTAACACTGCTTTCATCTTTGAGGCACTTAGTCGAGAGATGACAAAGGCGATAATATCAAAGGATGATAAAAAGAGGGCAACCATCGCTTCTCTTGTGAAGCAAAACTTTGCAAAAGGCAAGGAGATGAGAAAAGAACTCGACATTTACCGTGAGCTCAGCGAATCATCCGCATCAGAAAAAGAGACTGCAATCAGGATTGTCCAGGACGCAAAGTCTCAGCACCAAAGAATTGACAAAGAGAAACTTTTCGCTGAACAGACTGCCCTCATAAACAACATTAACAAGAAGTTGTCTAAATCGGTTTTTTCAAACTTTGTCGGGAACTACAAGCATCTCGCAACGATCTCTCAGATCTTCAACGTTGACGCAAACATTAAAGAGCGGATTCTCATGGAAAACACGATTGTGTCTACGATGACCAAGGAAGTAGAATCAGAGGATATGAAGTCTGTTGATGCAGTTGTTTACAAAACTTTCGTCAAGAATTTCAACGAGCAGTACTCTGAAACACTTCCCGAAGAGCAGAAGAAACTTCTTGGCAAATACATCTCTTCTTTCTCCGACAACGGCGTCGAGTTTAAGATGTTCATGAACGAAGAAGTTGGGAGACTAAAAGAAAAAGTCAAAGACTCTCTCGAAACAGAAGAGATTAGTGCAGATGACGAGATGACAGAATCGACAGAGAAGGTCTTTGAAATGCTGCAAAACATTTCAAGTAAGCCAATCAACGAAGAAGTCATCACACAAGTTTTAAATATTCAAAACTTTGTAAAGGAGGTGGAATCGTAATGGCTATAGAAATTAAAGTAGACGCAGAAGCTGCGGCCGAAGATTCGAAAGAAAAGCAATCTTCAAACTTAACCTTTGAAATGAACGCCCGACGATCACTCGATGGGAACATCATGGTGTTTGATCATATCGACATCGACATCGTATATGCCCCAGGTACTAAAAAGGTCGTTACGTTTGCAAAGCAAATGCAGAGCGACTCTGTTTATGCTGCCCAGAACAGAATGTTCGACTATCTTATGCGACACGGCGTTGTCATTCCAGAATCAATTAGAGGCGGCAATGTTTACGGCTCAATGGAAGCTCAGGTCCCAGAACCTGCAGGTGATCTTGATGCAACGAAAGTTGTAATGATGTCTATCGGAAAGTTCCTTGAAGAAGAAAAACCATACTTCATGTACGAGAAAGCATACAAGGAAGAGGAAATCGAAAACATTGTAGATCCAGACGCTGAAGACTCCACAGAACTTGGCGAGGTTCCACAAGCCGCCAAGAAAGGTTCCATCGGCCAATTGAGGGGATACTGGAACGTCTAATGAATCTTTTGACATTTGTTTTGTGCTGTTACGGCTTGACATAGATCATAGTTTATGGTAAGTTATTCGATAGAATACGTCCTACTCAGGGGTTTTATGGCAAGCTTTTTAACTGCACAATGTGCGTTGGTTTTTGGGCAGGCTTAATTCTTTGGGGTATAAACGGTTATACAACACTATTTATCTTTGATAATAGCATCCTAACAGGGTTTTTGTTGGGGTGTCTTTCTTCTGGCACAAGTTATATATTGTGTCAAATCATTGGAGACGAAGGAGTCAAGTATGAACGGCTGGACAAAAAAATGGATGTTGCAACCAGTAAGACGCTGTTGCAAGGGTAACATATTCGGACGGGTTGTGCCCGTTTTTTAGTTGGAATCATTGGAGTTAATAGATGTCTAAATTTTTACTTACAGAATATTACGAACTGTGCCCTAACGGCCTTTGCGAAGATCTGCTTACAGAAGCGGAGAAGCAAATGGTGCGCAATGGTGAAACGTTTCTTACCGGAGTCATGCAACGGGCAGAAGCAAAGAACGGCAATGGTCGCAGATATCCACGCCCTGTCCTTGAACGGGAAGTGGAGAATTATAAGAAACTGGTCCGCGACCGCCGAGCAGTTGGAGAGTTAGACCACCCAGATTCAGATGTTGTAAATCTGAAAAACGCCTCTCACCTTGTGACCGATGTATGGTGGGACGGAGACGAAGTAAAGGGGAAGGTGCAAATCTTAAAAACACCTTCCGGTCAGATCCTCAAACATCTTATTGACGGCGGTGTTAAACTCGGCATTTCTTCACGCGGCTTAGGCTCGGTAGCAAACGCTGGCGCAGACACAATTGTTCAAGATGACTTTCAGCTGATTTGTTTCGACTTTGTTTCAGAGCCTTCCACAACCGGTGCTTTCATGATGAAAGAGGGGAAAGAAAGAGAACTTAACATTTTAACTAAAGCTGATAGAATCAACAGAGCTTTGAATGATATATTGAAACCCTGGGAGAACAAGTAATGAAAATCCGCAAATCAAGATTAAAAGAGATTATTAAAGAAGAGGTGGAAACTTCTAAGTTCATTTCCATCAAGGAAGACGACGAGCCCACAATCATGGCTCCTGGCATTGGTAACTTAGGACAAGATGCCATGGCAGTCCTTAGACAAGTTCAGGGATTTGTGGAAAAGATGCTGGAAGACAATGAAGTTTATGGCTCCCTTGTAGATAGCGCCCTTTCCAGATTGCAAGGTATTGCAACCTTCCATCGTGAACTTCGACCACACATCAACGAGACTGACCCCGCTAACGCTCTTCTAGACGAAATTGTCGTACAGGAGATTGTCAAAGCATTGTCAGAAGACGCAGAGACTGATGAGGCAACTCAGGAAGAAGCTGAAGCGGAAGCAGCATTAGGAACAAGTTTAGAGGAAGGAGACAGTGGTGAAGAAGAGCGAGCTTAAAAAGATTTTAAAACCACTCGTAGCAGAGTGTATAAAAGAGTCCCTCTACGAAGAGGGTTTATTAAAGAATATTGTTTCACAAGTTGTTGAAGGATATTCTGTTGGCGCAACTCCAATCGTCGAAAAAAAGACTGCAAGTGCCCCTCTTACTACGAGCCAAGACAAGGAAGCAGCCAACATGAAAGGGAAGCTGGACGAAACGAAAAAACAAATGTTAAAAGCCATCGGCGCAAGCGCATATGGTGGAGTGAACGTTTTCGAAGGAACAACACCTGCACCTGCTGCGACCACCGGCCAGTCAAAAGTCCTGGAAGGTGTCGACCCCCGTGATCCGGGCGTTGACATATCACAAATTTTTAATCAGAATTGGTCAAAACTAATTTAGAAAGGCATTACCAATGGCAACGAACGTTACGATAAAGCAAAGAGCAGGAGAATCCTCAGAAAGGATGATAAAAAGATTTTTAAAGCAAGTTAAAAAGTTTCGAATTATCGAACAGGTAAGAGACCGGCGCTTCTACCAGAAGAAGTCAGATGCCAAAAGACTTGCAAAACAAAAGGCCCGTCGAGAGATGGATAAGAAAAATGCCAAAAAGAAGGCAACGGAGAAATACATATGAGCAATTATAGTTACAAATCAGGAATCGGAACCTCGGCAGCCTATCAAGTTAGTGGCCGACCATTTATCAAGACAGGTTCGAATTCTGGCGCAACATCAATCAACTTTCCACAAGTCACTAAAGCGTTTACTATTCATAGCGCCTCGGCAGACTTGGACGTTTATTTCAACTCTGCTGCAACAGCAGCCGAAAAGCTCACAGTACAACCAGCCCAGTGTCCTGTCCGCTTTGAGGTGAAGTGTCGCTCTGTCATACTTAGTGGAACTGCAGACTATCAACTCTATGCAGAACTAACTGGCATTGCAGAGCCATATGAGCTCAGCGGCTCTGGCGTCGGATGAGATAGTCACTACATCGACTTAGAAAGCACCCAATCGGGTGCTTTTTTATTTCTTTTTAGATCTCAAAAAAATACAGCCCTTAAAAAGCCGCATGTCCCATATCCTCTCTTAAATTAATTTTCACCTTATAAACAAGTACTTATCTTCGCAAGGTGGTACCCCCACCTTCATTGGAGGGTAGTATATGACTACGAAGAAAGGCATTGCTGTCATTAGTGGCAGCGGCGACGTCGCATTCAAGTTCCTTGATGATGGAACATCCGTATTGGGTAAGGATCTAAACAGTTCTCACGCTTTCACGGGTTCCGTGAGCGTTCCTGGTTCAATGGAGATTGGCGGAAGCTTAACTCTTACAGAGCGACTCGGAGGCTACAAGTTTGGCCTACCATACTTGGACGGCGTAGATGATGCTGAAGTTCTAAGTCTTCTGGATGCAAGTGCAACAGAATACAGTGGCTTTATGTTTTATCTAAATAATGCTTCGTCGTCAGCCCCATTTGATCAGCAGAAAAAGATTTATTTTTGTGAAAATGGAGTCTGGTTCGCCAGCCCATTTTTTAAAATACCTTAATCTGAGATCTTAAAAATTAGGTGTAGGAGTTGTGGAGTAGGGGAGGTTTAACAGGAGAGGTTTATCATGGTTAAGAAAGTAAAGGGTATTAAAGTATCCAAGCAATTACAAAACAAATTTAAGTTTGACGAAGAGGGGAGCTCCCAATTAGGGGATTCAACGTCAAGCACACACGATCTGAAAGGAGCAGTGGAGGCGACAGGCTCAGTGGAGAACGTTGGGCAAACAACTTTGACCGAGCGCCTTTCTGGATATACTTTTTCCCCGCCGCACATCGATGCATCGACGGAGGTCCAGATTGTTCAGGATCTCATCAATAACGCAGCTGCAACGTACGAGGGTTTTCTCGTATACATCACCAACGCTGCCGCCGGAGAACCATTCGTTCAGCCTAATAAATTTTACTTTTGTGAAGATGGAGAATGGTTCCCAAGTCCGTTCAACTCGGTCATCCTCAATCATGCGCCGAATGTCAACCCTCTTTACGAAGTCTCTATTCCCTCTTCCGGCACTGAAGCACAGCCTTTCTCGCTGGACCTCCCAACTGACCTTTTTCAAGATCAAGATGGTGATTCTCTTGTCTATACTGCCACTCAAACAAATGGCAACCCCTTACCTGCGTGGCTTTCTTTTGATGCCACAAGCACAATCCTTAGTGGAACTCCGACAGATTCAGACATCGGACTTTTAAACTTAACTATCACAGCGACAGACCCAGGTAACTTGTCCGCTTCCACGACACAGGAGATACAAATTTTAGCAAAGCCAGTTCCTTTCTGGCAAGACATTGACGTCGAAGGCTATGAGAACGCCAACTACACTCATGAAGATATAATTTACACAACAGGAACCTCAAACAACGATCTTGTAATCGACCCTCAATATAACGGCGACTACCTTATCACTACCCAGGACGATGTAGACCTTACAGCCGGCCCTATTGTTATCGATTTTGAATTTGACAGTGCCCTTACAGACGGCATGGGTATTCGTTGGGGTGCCTCCGGTGGAGGATCTTACTCGACAACTGACTTTTGCTTTGGACTTGTAGCACCAGGCGGAGGCACCAAAAAGATATGGCTCGGAGCAGCATTCAAGCAGAATAAAAAAGGTTCAAACGGAAGCTATGCTGAGGATGACTCTTCTCTCGACGTCAGACCGCTGGAGATCCAGACGACCGACGGAAACGCCACCGCGCTTATTTCTAATTCTGCGAACTTAAAAGAAACCAAGTACCACAGAGATCCCCCTCAAAGACCGTGGCAGTCACCATCAGACAGAATGGTCCAGGTACCCGACGTCGATTTTAGAATTATAATCGACGGGTATAGAAAGTCTCCCACTAGCACCAATGATATGATTGATGTGACCGTCATCGCCATGCACAAGACGTTGCCTCAGTCAGTTATAGATGCTGGTCACAATTTGACACTGGACGATCTCCTTGACGGTACAACCTACGGAAGCATCCCAGTTATGTATCAGAACTGTGTTTTTCACAGAACTGTTCAGTCTGTACCTTTATATGGTACATCGAATCCAACTGGAGATTTTCAACCTTTTGCTTATTTTCGCGGCGCCAATCACACCCAGTCGCCTTACAGTTCTAATCACGCAGCTGTCGCTCCCAAAATTACATCTTGGACCCAGGTGAGCTATCTCCCACCAATTTGCAATTATCCAAATAGTGTGACACAAGTACTCTATACCGATGCAACAACACAAGAGACATTACCGGCAGATTTCTTTGAAACTCAAAATGATTATTCAAAGTCTTCTTCTTATCCCACATGGGGAACAGAGATCCAATATTCAGCTGAACTGCTAGACGGAAGCCCTCTTCCATCTTGGGTATCTTTTGATGCTGCATCTAGAACATTTACATTCTCACCACAATCCAGCGATATCGGAATGTACTCAATTAAGATAACGGGCACCGACGGTTCAGGAATGTTTGTCGAAGTCACCCGCACTTACGAGGTACAATAATTTAATTATCTAAAATACGATCTGGTAGATGCATAGGTTTTGAAACTAATTAAAAACGAGGAAACACGATATGGTTAAAAAAGTAAAAGGGATTAAAGTCTCGAAACAATTACAAGAGAAGTTTAAATTTGACGACGAAGGAAAATCCCTTTTTGGATCTTCTGCGTCTGACTCTCATGAGATCAAAGGATATACAGGAACATCCGACATGGATCTTGAAGGAAGTTTAAAACTTCACAACAGGATAGCGGATGCCTTGTTCGGCCTCCCACGACTCGACGGTACTACTAGCGCCACGGAACTACAAGAGTTGGTCACCAATGCCGCAGATTTCAACGGCTTTATGATTTATTTGACCACCGCATCGGCAGTGGCCCCCTTCGTCGATGACGAAAAGATATATTTTTGCGAAAATGGAACATGGCACCCAAGCCCGTTTCTATCAGTTGATACTGATGCAGACGGAGACGGCGTTGAGGACTCCGAAGATCCATTTACCGTAGAGACATCACCCACCGGCCAGGTCAGCGTTGTCTTTATGACTAACAATACTACGAATTTACAAAACGATCCAATCTTCGAAGCTGATGCTTCCGGAG
>JAAHTH010003120.1_pt1 | contig 11757 bp, 12 predicted proteins | sample 6116091 | NCBI WGS metagenome assembly JAAHTH01 (sample SAMN13939990, study PRJNA603662) | sponge metagenome | isolation source: marine sponge | host: Mycale hentscheli | place: New Zealand | collected 2006
ACAAGATTGTATTGGTCTATATGAAAGATGAACAAGGTATGACACCAGGAACAAAAGGTGTGGTTACCAGAGTCACTGAAGACCCATTTGAAAAAGGAGAACAACTAATCTCTGTGGATTGGGAAAATGGTCGTTCACTTTCTGTCGTTTCCTCTGAGGACTTATGGATGATGGATTCTGATGATAAAGAACCTATCCAAGAACAAAAATTACCTAATGACGCTAACCCATGTGATAGTATCGGTGAGGGTTCAGAGTTCTGTAAGAAATTGAGTAATATTCTAAAATCAGGTAGAGGAGGTAAGGGTGCAAAACTTTTTAAGAAAAAATCTTACGACACATTTACTAAGTTAAGAGATGAAGGATTTGGTAAAGGTATGGAGGTTCAAACATTAGAACCAGGTAATCCCTTGTTTGACGCTCGTATTGATGAACTGAAGCAGTTCTTTGGTTTGCTAACGAAGTATAATGCGTGTAGTAAAATGAGAAATGACATCAAGAATGACATCATCAATGTTAAGAAGAAACAATTGAAGATGATTACAGATGAAGGAGAATATTCTATTCTTAATCGTTTGGATACTCACTATTCAGGTCAGGCGTATATTCTTACATTGTTAGCTAAAGATTTAGATTTCTATCTAATTGACACATACGATAATGACCAAATCATCGAAGAGGTTGATTTATTTATTTTGAGTAAACCACATAGAATCAAAGATAAGATTAATACTTTGATGGACGACGAAAAAGGAAATGTTGAGGACACATTATCATATTCTAAAATCAAAGGTGGTAGAGTTGAGTTGGGTGCAGTAAACGCATTCAAAAAATTAGGGTATACTGTTTATAACTTTGCAACTGACTTCGGATTTGTTGACCACTTTGGTGTTGATATGTTGGTAGAGAAAGACGGTGAGATTCACCCTGTTCAAGTTTCATCACAAAGAAAATTCAGTCCTGAGATTGTAAAATATAACGATTCTGATTGTGAGTGTTGGATGGTATATAAAGACAGAAATACTGACAAATACAGAAAAGAAACCATCTTTGAACAAACCAAAGATGATTTGGTAAGTAAAGTAGAAGACGAAGACATTGATGCCACATTAATCCAAGATTTAATAAGCCAATTAACAGATGAGGATATCACAGATTTATTCTTGAGAAACTTAGATAGAAAATTCTTAAAAGGTGGAGACAAAGAAAAGAATGTTAGAGATTATATCACAAAATATATCGAATCACTCTCTAACAGAGAAGGAGTGGACCCAAATGATGACTTCGATGTTGAAGATGAGTTCTTATATGGAGGAGTTGAACCAGAGAAATCGAAAATAGGTAGAAAACAATTCAAAAAGGAATTACTACCCCTACAGGTTGAACTTCTGAAACTACAGGAAGATGTTAAGAAAACTGGTAAGGCAATTGCAGTTGTATTTGAAGGTAGAGATTCGGCAGGTAAAGGTAGTACCATCAAAAAGATGACTGAATACTTGGACCCGAAATATTTTAACGTTATTGCGTTAGGTGTCCCAACTGAAGAAGACAGAAAGGATTGGTTTGGTCGTTATGAGAAACATATCCAACCAGGAAAGATTAACTTCTTTGATAGAAGTTGGTATAACAGAGGTATTGTTGAACCTGTAATGGGATATTCGTCACAAGAAGAATATTTGGACTTCATGGAAAACGTTAATGGTTTTGAACAATCGTTGATTGATAGAGGTGTTGAGTTGGTGAAGTTTTGGTTGAGTATCACACCTGAAACTCAGAAGAAGAGATTTGAGATGAGAAAGGCGTCACCACTGAAATATTGGAAGTTCTCACCGAACGATGAGAAGTCTATTGATAAGTGGGACGATTATACGGAATACAAGAACCGTGTGATGAAACAAACCAGAGAAGCTAAACCGTGGACGGTAGTGGATACTAACGATAAGAGAGCGGGTATCCTAAACGCTTTCAGACACTTACTTAAGGTGGTGGACTATGAGGGTAAAGAAGAGGAGAACGTCGGTTCTGTATATCCTGAGGTAGTTACAACCATCAAAGAAAAAGAATTGGTCGAAGCATACCACTGGACTGATTGGCAAAATGTCGTAGATGTTTTGGGTAAAGAAAACAAATATCTTTTTGACTTCTTTGAGAAATTAAGACAATCGGGTGTTATGAATATGATGGAGTCTATGAACTTCGTGTATTCAGGTTCTGATTACTTAAGAAGATATATTGAATACAACCAATACGACGAATATGATGAGTCTAAGTATGAAGAGTTGTATGAGGCTGCAGATTTAGCCAAAGATGCAATGATTAGAATTGCCATTGATGTTTTGGAGAAAAAAGGTGAAGAGACAACCCTCGACAACCTCAATAAGATGATGAGAGGATTGGCACGTCAAGCCATACAATCGTTCATTATGCAGAAATCAGCACTTTAGATAGATTCTGCAACCATAATCTTTTTGATTTCAATTTTCCATCCAGGAACACCCAATAGTTTGAAGAAATCCTTAATCTCGTTTCTTACCGCTTCACGAATATCGTCGTTACGACGACGGGGGTAGTTTGTCATTGTGTGAATGGGACGACCCTGTTTAGTTTGACCTTGCCAATATCCCCAACGGTATAGATTACCTGATACTTTGATGTTGACCTCCACATCGTTGTAGTATTCAGAGCTTTTAATATAAGTGATGCGGAAATCCAAATCGGTATAACCTTCACGTTGTTTTACATTGAAACGTTGAGAGCGGATTAGTTGACCGAGCTTTTTAATTTCTTTGTATTGTGTTGTGATGTCGCTTGGATTGATATATGGCATAACTCTTATCTTTTATTGTGAAACAAAGATATGGAGAAGTTTTTAATAATCCAAATGGTCGGACAAGAAAACTGGATTTTGGTTACCGAAAAATCCACCCACAATATTATAATAATAATACTCTAACGCCTCACCTTCATCCATCATTCCACTTTCCTGTAAGATGGATACGATTTTCTTTGTTGAGTATAAGATACGGGGACCGGCACCGAACTCTTCAACGATACCGATGATGGCTTCTTCTAAGCCGTCAAGAAGGATGGCACCTTCTGCATATTCATGAATTAACTCTTCTGTGACTACCATAGTTGTTTTTTTATAAAAGTAGTAAAAAGATATTTGTTAATCAAACACTATTTATAATAAAACTTTAATTATGAGAGGTTATTCAATGATATCAGACGAGGAGAGAGCATCCATCCTTAATACACATAGAAGTTTCTATGATGGTTATGCCACAGGGAATGTCCCTTCAAATCAAACACCATTAACGGTTGAGGATTTGGCACAAGATAAAAAAGGTCTTCAGGTAACTAACACTGGTGAGGTTATAGAATATAGTAATAACATCCACGAGAACGTTGAAGAACAGATTGCGATTATAGCTCCTGATATGGACGTATCGGCTGTTGAACCGGCTTATAACTTTGATTCACAAGGTCCTTTAGGTGGTGAACTTGTTATGGGTGAAGGTGAAAAATGTCCTTCATGTGGTAGTCCTGTTGAAGACTGTGAGTGTGAAGGTCACGACCATGAGATTAAAGAACAGGCTGGTATCAAATTCTCAGAAGATATTGTATTTCCTGATGTTAGAGGTTGGGGAAGACCAAACAAAGGAGTAAGCAATCGTGAAGATTATGCGGTTATTTACAGAAAACCTGAAAGTAAAATGTATATTAATTTCAGACCTCATGGGGCAAACGAAAATATCATCTTTTTGAATTGTATGAACTGTGATGGTTTAATTGAAAAGTTGGGTGGTAAAGTAAATGACAGTGGTGACATCACCACTATTGAAATTAAGAAAGATGAATTACAGGATAAAATCAACATTTTCAAACAATGGGCAGAATCTTTGAAAGAGGAAGTGGTTGAAAAAGAAATGTGTGAACAATGTGGTTCAAAACTGGTTGAAGGTGATTGTATGGAATGTGGAATGTATGAAGAGATTGACGAAGATTTACATGAGTCCTTCAAGTCACAACGAGAACAAATATTAGAAAACTTTAATAGATTCAAAAAATTTAACTAAAAAAGAAACCCCTCCAAGTGAGGGGTTTTTTATTATTCAAAAGTGAGTTCGGCTCTACGAACGGTGATGTCTCTAATCAACCTTTCATAATTTACTCGGTCTTCGAACATATCGTAATATAACTCACAAAATCTTTGAGCGGTATCCAATTGTTTGTAAGTCTCACAAGAATGAATAATGTCTCTTGCCTTATCTAAGGCTTCCATGTTTTTGATAATTTCCATCAGTATTTACGTTTTAAGAATTTCGGTGCGTGTTTATCCTTATACGAAAGTATTAAATCATCTTCACTTTCACAAGGGTGATAAAAATCAATTATATCTTTTATGGTTCTGTTGTTATCTTCTACGTGCCTGATAATCGGGTCTGAGTAAACAACACTACCTTCAGCATTTTTGTTGTAGTAGTTTCCACATTTATATGTAAATATTGTGTCATCTTGCAAGGATAAGAATCCATGTGCAAAATATGGTGGAACAAATAACGACAGATTGTTTCGGTCATTCAATTCAAAATATTCAAACTTCCCATAGGTGTCTGACATCTCTCTAAGGTCTACTACAAAATCAATAACTGCCCCTTTTAAGACTCTTACTAATTTTGCCTGACCATGGATGTCAGTTTGGTAGTGAAGACCTCTGAAAACTCCTTTATGTGAGATTGAGAGGTTATCTTGAACAAAGTAGGTAGAATACATTGTACCATCATCTTTAACTGCCCATTCTGCGGGTAAGTCGTTGATAAGGTTCTTGGCTGCGTAAGTCATCTCGTTCCATGTTTCCATAAATTGACCTCTATTATCCTTATGTACTGGTTCTTCAATTAGATATACATTATCTAATGTGGTGGACATTATTTTCATACTTCAGCAAATTCTGGTAATTGGTTATTTTCGTAATAGTCACATATAAAATCTCTTACATCGTCCATGGAAATATAGTTGGATATGTATTCATCAAAACCGATGGTCCAATCTTCGGTGTAGTGTGATTCAGAACCATAATCCCAACAATCAGTTGACATTTCATATAATCCTACACCTTCCAACCATTCATCAAATTTGTCAATATCTATCTTACCTTCTCTAACTTCCAACTCTTGATTTACTGAGAAATACACTGATAATTCAGTATCAAAAATATCGTAGTCTTCTATGATTACCTGATTTTTGTTCATTTTCGTTATATTTTATATAAAGAATAATGCTTAATAGCAAAAGAAACAATGGAAGTAATAGAAATAGTATCACATTTTATTAATAGAGACGCGAACGTAATCCGCGTTGAGTTCAGATGTATGGGTGATGACTCTGATATGGTAAGAACAGATACCATAGAGTATGAAACGCTGAAGGACTACGGATATGATGATTCAATTTCCTTTGATGGATTCTATGATGAGTTCGATGAAGAGGAATGGGATTATGAAGAAGAAAATGAAGATTACATGGATGAGGACGACTTAATGGAATTCTTAAATGAATATTATATTGTTGAAGGAAATTTGCCGGACGCAGAATACCTTTGATGATATTTATTAGTATGGACAACATAAATGACTTGATATCAAAACTTTTAGGTAGAATTAGACTTACCAAACCACGTATGTTCGGTTTGGACAGTCAAGATATCATTGTGGTCATCAGTCCATCTATGAAGATATTCGGGATGAAGAGTAAACCCGAAAAACTTCTTAAATCGTTCCCTTTCAGAAAGGGGTCATTTTTGGACACCAGAGAATTAGCACAATGGGCAAGAGAAAACGAATATAATATTTCGTTTGATAGTCAGGTACCATCACTCAAAAGACAGTTGTATCAGTCTTTCGGAGATGTGATGGTAGAATCTGAGAGTCAGGAAAAATCGATGAAAATAGTGATGATGGAGGAACTGGAGAAATCCCAACTCCCTGAGTCGATTAAGAAATGGGCAAAAGACAATCCTGAGAAATTCATTCAAAACATTGAAACCATCCAAGAGATGTTAAAAAAATAAAAGGAGGGAAAACCCTCCTTTTTTTATGGACCTACTTCTCGGAATGAGTATGTAATGTCATAACGTGTTCCGTTCACGTCTTGATGTATCGTTCCTAAGAAATCATCCACACCCACAGTTGAAACTTCAAATACCCTTGAGGTGTTGGACTCATCAAGTTTAAAGAATATAGTTAAGTTGTCCCACTCTCCCGAGATAAAGTCACTTCGTAACACACATTCGGTGGAATACATCCAAGGGTTACCAGCGTCTGTCAGACGTTTACCCCACATAAATGTCCTATTAGCGTCTGTAATCTTAAAACGGGTGATGCCCACTTCAAATGAGTCTAACGGAGTGACAGGGTCAACTGTGGTATAACCACCTGAAAGGATGATGTCATTACCACTTTCATTGGTCAATGTATTTTCCCATATAACGATTACTTGGTCAATTACATACTCTCCGTTTAAGTCGTGATAGGTAGGATACGACTTTTCGCACCCAAGAAGGGTTAGACTTAACACTAATAGGTTTAGTAGTTTTAATTTTACTGTATTTTTTAATACGCTTACTGATTTTTTTAACTGTTTCATCATTCCAAGAATTACAAATGTGGTTTACTAAAAGGGTTTCCTTTTCTTTTATACTTAAATTTCTAACTTCATTGATAGGAAAACATTTACTATCCATAGTGAATACCACACTGTCATAAACCTCATCTAAAAAATGAAGTTTACCTGTTTCGATATGGATAAATCTGTTTTCAATCATAGGACAAATATAAATAATAGTTTTTAATTCTACAAACTATTTATAGAGAAATGTTTCCTTATGGGATTGTTAAATGAAGATATTTCACGTATTAAAGAAATCATGGGACTCGATGAGGAGGAAATGATGGAACAAGGGTGTGCTGAAACCGAAAAAGGTTGTATTAGAAAAAGAGACAAGGGTTGGGTTATCCTTAACAACAAAAAAGGTGGAGTATGGAGAAAATGTAATTCTAAAGAACATTGTGAAGAGATTTTACAAGCGATGCACGTCGGTGAAGGTGAGATTGACGAACAAGAAGATGGTGGTGAACCAGCACCGTCAGGACCATCAATGGATACATGGGAAACAGGATTAACAAGAGGTAAAGCCAATCCAATTGATTATACAAGTAAGTGGGAATCAGGAATAAGTAGAGGTAAAGGAAATCCAGTATGGTAAGAAATGAAGACATATTAAAAGACATTTTATTAAAGATGAACTATGATACATCAAAGACTTTGAGTGAACAAGATGGTCCAAAATTTGACAGAGTAGGTGCACCTAAAAGTAGTCCATCGGCTCCTTCATCCAGTACTGACTATTGGAAGGTAGGTTGTAAGTATCCCAATAAAGCTCAGAAACCACCATCAATAGATGGGGTAGATGGTCCAGATGCCATGATACAAGGTTTCTGTTTTTATCCTGCTAGTTCTAATAAAAATCCAGGGCAAGTAGTGGGTGTATGGGTTCCTGCGGCTTCTGAGGTAAATTGGTTCGATGTTGCGGATATTTCAGAGTATGTAGACCAAAAAATATCAACAAAAGACATGAACCGTTTTTGGAGTGGTTTTACTGATGACCAAATTCAATCTATTATTACGAAAAATTTAGTAATAGGAACTATACATCATTTCAATGTTGGTAGTAGAAAAGTGGCTGGATGGTTAACTAAGACAGGAAGTAGTTTTGACCCAAGTGATGTTAGATACAAAGGACTATTTTATACTGATGACGGAAAATCTTATCAAGGACCCTCATGGGAGGATAGAAGAAGTGATTGGGATAAGATAGTTGATGATTATGGAACTGCTGCTCAGATATTTACTGCATTAGCTTTTGTTGCAGTATCGATAGCGACTGGTGGTGTTGGTGGAGTTGCCTTATTGGCGGCAGAAATAGCCATAGAAGGAACCTTAGGTGCTATTATAGCACAGAGAGAATTGGAAAAAGGTAATAAAGTAGGTGCCGGTGTTGAATTATTATTTGGTTTGACTCCTTGGTTAAAAGCGGTACCAGGTATTAGGGCACTTAAACCAGGTGTCGTTAAAAGTTTAACGGGTAAGATGGGTAAAGCTGGATTGACAGCAGAAAGTTCAGTTGATGATATTGTTACATTCTATAGAGGACTTACAGAAGCCGAACAACAAGCATTTACAAGATTAGTAAAAGATACTTCTGATGAACTTAGTGAAGCTGCAGTAAAAGAGGCGTTAGGTAAAGCGTTAGCTGATGAGGTTTATGACTACGCAAGAAAAAATCCTGACGTTTTCAAAGATTTAAGTTGGTATCAAAAAGTATGGGCTAAAGAACTCGGTGTTAATGGTATATTAATGGTATCAAATATTGCGTATCAAGCATATTTTGGTGAAGATTTAACTCAAGAGGAAAAAAACAATCTACAAGGTATTTTCTTAAAGATGCCTGAAGACTTAGCTAAGAATGTGACAATGCAAATATTATCAAGTCCTGAATATACGGAAAAATTTGTCGAATCATCATCAGAAATATTACAATCTCTTGAAGAATCGGCACCTAAAATATCGAATAGGATTGATAGTCTTGCTAACCTTGCAGTAGTCTATGATTCCTTTAATGACAATGGTATACCGTTAAATAACCCTAAAGTTCCTGATGCGACAACAATACCTGACGGTTTTAATGAAGTTTCCTTTGATGAATATCTTAATTTGATGGACCAAATTGAGGATGGTTCAATTGATATTAACAGTGTTAAAGAGATGAGAGATAGTAATGGGAAATTAATATATTTATATAAAAAGTCGAATTAAAAATGGATAAGAAATTACAATTAGAGATTAATAGAGCTAAGGAAATTATGAAATTACCTTTATTAAATGAAGGTATTCCTGGTGTTACCGCAGATTTATTTAGAGCCTTTTTCAAAACTACAGATGAAGCTGAAAGTTTATTAAACAGATATGCTAGAAGTGCAAATATCGATGAAGTGGTTGTCGATGATTTTGTTAGAGTGATGGACAATCCTGATATATACGATTCATTAAGTGCAATTAAAAAAAGAAATCTATTTAGGTTATTGAGTGAAGTCCCTAAGTTGTCTGACGAATTATTCAATGGAGTATTAGAAACTTTTAGTACCAATATGGACGAATTAAACCGTGCAGTGTATAATCTTATGAATGGTCCTGAAAAATTGACTTACTTACAGTCAATTAATAAGTTATTTGCCGAGGCACCAGAAGTTACCTCATTGATTAGAAAGAAACATGCTAGACAATTTGCAGATTTCGACCCAAGTAAAACTGCTAAGGTTGCTGACGATGTGGTTGATGAAGTGTCTGGTGTTCTTGATGATATTGATGCTACACCGGTGAGTGATGAAGATGTTTTGGGTAATATGGATGAAATTTTAAATCCTGATACTTGGGAAGAAGAGGTCACATCTTTAACTGATGCAATGGCTAAAGAGTTAGCTAAAAGTAATAGATTCAAAGCTGCGTTTCAAAAAATTGCAGAAATTTTCAAATTCACAAAAGCACAAAAAGCACAAATTGAAAGATTAGCTCAAACACTTAGTTCCCCTGATGTGGACCCTAAAACCAAAGGTGAGATTTTAAAAAAACTAGAAATAAAATTAGAATCACTTTACTATAAAAACGCGAAGGGATTTGAAAAAATAACGGATTATTTTGACGATGTTGCCGTTGATGATAAAAAATTCAAACTTTATTGGGATAAATTACGTAAAGATAGTAAAAATAGTATTAAATTTTGGAGCACCTTCGGAAACCGTGTTGGTGAGCTCGAACCAACATGGTTAAGGGCTATAACAGGATTAAAAGATGAATTTAAAAGTATCTTTCTATTAGAAAGAAAAATTTTTAATGGGATTAGAACGGTATATAGAAAAATCAATAAGTCAAGTAAACAAACAGAGGCCATTGAAGGGTTTAAAAATTCATTAGGTAACTTATTTAAGTCCGGCACCAGACGTGGTTTCCCTACATTGACTAATGAAAATTATACAAAATTAATTCAGGCTAAAGGTCCTATTGCAGCTAAAGTTGTGTATTTAAGAGATTTAGGTGTGAATTATATTAGATACGCAGTGTATGTGTCTATGTTAGAATTTCTAAGAAATTACGCGGCCGATAAAATATATAGTCAACAAATTTTAGACTGTGCCCAAAGTCAAAGGGCTGAAACTAATGAACAAGATGATACCGAAATTACAGACCCTTGTGAAGGTTTAGATAACTGGTGGGATTTGATGTGGGTTAACTGGGCGTTACAAAGAAGAAAATATTCTGAGTATAAAGTAAGTGGATATGATAGTTGGTTTAAAGAGTATCTTGATATCCTAAAAGAAAATTTTACTAAATCAAGTTCAACTACCGCCCCTGATGAAACATGGTATTGGAAATTATTTGAGATGGACCCTGGTTTTATAGGTGAAACTTTCAATTTAGCTGTGACATTTAAGAATTGGATAGATAAACAATACGAAAAAGGTTTATATATTGATAGTACAGACCAGCTCAGAAAAGAATTGGATGAATTACTTAATAAAACTAAACAAAAACTTGAAGAGACGGGTGACAAGATAGTGGACGAGGCGAATGACGTGGTTGACGAGGTAGTCAATGAAACAAATGTATTACCACAAGGTTTAAAAGACGCAATACCTGACAACTATGAGGGCCAAGTAGAAAGAGTTGATGGAGTTTGGATATTCCATGATAAATCAGGTACTGATTACAAATTGAAAAAAGGAAAAGGATTAAAAAATAACTCAACCGAATTTCCATTTGAAAATGAGTCATTAAGAAGTCAATTAAACGATGATGTATGGTATCTTCTATTTGATAAAGGTAATGGTAAATATGAACCATTAATTTTATCAGAAACATTAACGGAAAATATGAAAAGAAAAGGTTTAGGTATATTATTAGAACAAGTCAACACAGGTAGAGGACAAGTTGTTGGTGGTTCTAACAGTGGTTCGGGTTCTAACGGTGATGCCGAAAGGGCAAATCAAGAACAAAAAAGAAAAGAAGAATTGGAAAACCGTATGTTAGCTATGTTTGAAAAATTCATGGTATACGACGGTGAGAGTGAAAGAGATTTAATCAAAAATAATAAATTGACAACAAGGGATAAGGAAAGTATTATCAAAGATTGTTTTGATGCATTAATTTCAAAATACAATGGTATTTTAAATATTGATGAGAAGGTCGTTGATGATACTGTAGTTTTGAATACAATCTTATTCCTTATCAATGATAAGAAGTCAGACCCACTAAAAATCATGTATAAGTCCCCACTTGAGTTGGAAGCAAAACTTATGGAATCAGTAGGTTTAGAAAAAATATTATATGAGCAAGGTGTAGGTGTTAATTATAATACAATTTACATTAACTATATTGATGGTAATACGGAAGATAAGATTGAATTTATTAAAGGAGGTTCTGCCGAAATAACTGCAAGAACTAATTATAATAAGAGATTAGGTCAGAATTCAGTTCAAGATACTCCAACACCGTCACCAACACCAAGACCTCAACAAAAAAGTGAACCGAGACCTGAAGAGGCAATGGAGATTGAGACACCTAAGATGATGAAAAGACACATGAAAAATGAAAAATCTTAAGAAACATTTACAGGAAATAGAAGAAAATAGAAATAGAAAG
>JAAHTH010003123.1_pt1 | contig 11751 bp, 15 predicted proteins | sample 6116091 | NCBI WGS metagenome assembly JAAHTH01 (sample SAMN13939990, study PRJNA603662) | sponge metagenome | isolation source: marine sponge | host: Mycale hentscheli | place: New Zealand | collected 2006
TAACCCCAATTTCAAAGGCGGTGCGTCAGCAACGTCCTTTGGAAATTATTGTTAGGTGTTTTGCACCTGACTTGATTAAAACCATAAGGTGAAACAATGAACGAACAAGCTATTGAAAAAGAAATTCAGGACAAAGGTTTGAATGCACCTCGCCTGACTCCTGAACTGATTGATGCTGCTATTGCGAAAACACAGTTCCATGTTTTTGAAGACTCATGCCTGACAGTGTGCTGCCTGACTTTGCAAAATGGTTTCACGGTTACTGGTGAGAGTGCTTGCGCCAGTCCCGCAAACTTCGATGCAGAGATCGGACAGAAGATTGCCAAGGATAATGCCAGAAACAAAATCTGGATGCTGGAAGGTTATTTGCTGAAACAGGGCATAAGTGAAGGAAAATACACAGAACCAGCGTAGACACCTAACCCTTAATATGTGTAACAGTAAGTTTAATGCGCAAAAATCCTTACCAAAATATGATTGTACATAGGTGCATTAGTACCATATAAAAAAAGTACCGGTAACCTTAATTACCGGTACTTTTTTTATAACTACAATACCCATAATACCAGAACCGCAATACCAGTATTTAAGGTTTTATAATAGGTGTTTATAGTGCGAGAGTATTTTTTGAACAAGTGATTACTTCGCCATCCTTCTTATTGAAAATTGTGGTATCAGTGGTGGCGTGTCATCCTCCGGGCTGTCCTTTACAGCCTCTTTCTTTTCAGTCGTCTTAAACGCTTTATCTTTGTGAACAGTGACAAGAAGGCATCTAGCTTTTCTGAAATGATAAAAAAGCAGGCCTGCACGAAATGTGTTGAACATATCTCCAATCGTTACAGAACACACTTCCATGATTGAAAATTCATTGCCTACACCAAATAAAAAATCTTGAAATGCGCTGGTGTCTAACAGTTTCATGGTTTTTTTTGATTGGTTGTAAAACGGATGTGATGCGTGTGCGAGCCATCGGGTGAAACGATCGGCAAAATTTTTATTGTTTTTGGTTTTTACAACTTTTATTCCAGTGGTCATAGTTCTCGCACTGGCCGGTTTACCGTATTTGAAATCACAATGAAAATGAAAACCGTCATGATCAAACATTTTTTTTTATCAGAGTGCTGTGACAGTCTGATATAGGATGGATTTCTCTCTAGCCATGCCATGACATCAGAAACAGAAAATAGAGTATCCTGTTATGCTGTCGGTGACGGCCTTTTAACTATCCCCCTGAATTTTAATGTCAGTATGGATCGTATGGGTTTGTATCCAGGATTGTTGCAGTGATATATAGCGTAGGTCTCCCGATCTTTTTCCTTGTCTCTCTCGGAATGAAAACTGACGCCAATTCTAGAAATGACTGTTTCTACATCGATTTCCGGCACAGCACGATACAAAAGTGACTCTATATCTGTTCTTTTTATGACATGAATATTGATTGTGTATTCCGATCCATATAACGGATAAATAAAGACAAGTAAGAGTGAAAAAAAACGTGTCATTTGGTGTCAGACAGGGCTTTTTTCAAAAATTCGACAGCCTCACCAGACCTCACCATATTGGAATCAAAACGAAACACCGTCCAACCCATCAGAGCCGCTGTATTGTATTTCTCACAATCATTATGAAATCCTGTTGCCGTCGTATGACGGGATGTTCCCCAGGTTCCGCCCTCAATTTCTACAGCCAGTTTTCTATATGGCCCGATGAAAGCGAAGTCAAAACGCCATCGCCGGACAGGGTGAAACCGGTATTCCCTTTCTGGCACAGGAATATTGTGGAGGGTGATCTGTTGGAGAAACATATTTTCAAGGCTGGACGAGGACGGGGAGTCTTTGCGCCGTCTCCTCTTGTTGACCTGCTTTTTATAAACGGATAAAGGGAGTCGATTCATACAGATAAAAAGGCCGTTTGAAAAGCTAGCAGCCTGTCGGACTTAACCGACCGTAGCGAGAAAAAGTCCGGCTTGAGCCAGTTTTTAGAAGCACTTGAGGAGAATAGTGGTTCTATTTGACGAAAGTGGTTTTAAAAAGTGGCCAAATCCGGCTTTTTCGCAGCAGGTCAGCGTTAAGTCCGACAGGCTGCTAGATAGGACTTACGCATTGACAGCGCATTCTTAAATTTGATAATCACCATAAATCATTACCTTTCAGGGATGAAAGTGAGAAGTACTACTCGCCCAACAACAGCACAATGTACGCTTCCACACTACATGGGATTTCTCATCAGTGAACCAAAATCACCAACATGCACAAGGCTGGAAGAAGTGACAGGCATTTCTCACGATAGCGTGAATCGCTTCCTTCAGCGCGAAGACTATAAACCAAAAGACATGTTTGACGAGGCTTCTCATGTCTTGTGCCTTGTTGGTGGCACACTGAGTGTTGATGATACTGTTCTCGATAAGCCCTATAGCAAATCTGTGGCTCTGGTCAGCCACTTCTGGTCTGGTAAACATCATCGGGCAGACTAGATTAGTTGCCACCCTTCAGCATAGTCAAAGCCTAATCTGTTGACTGTTGCTATAGTCGTTCTGTCCTTCGAGGAGTGTCTGTTATGTCCATGACATTTATGAACCTGCTGTATTCATTGACATACAAAGCATCAGACGGCGACCTAACAATGGTTGAGGTCTCGGAATGCCTTAGCGCCTATTCGCCCGATCATTTCAAGGAGATCTATGAGCTTGTCCAGGAAGCCAACAGTGACGGGCATATCTCATGGAGTGAGGTCGTTAAAATTGCATCGGCCGTCATACTATGAGTGACGACATACAGCAGAAAGAACTGGATGATGCAAGAAAAGGCATCCTGTTCTTCCTTGGCCACCTTGATGTGCAGAAAGATCCGTCTTTTGATCTGGGCCTGATCAGTAATTTTGTCAGTAATACCAGCATACTGTCAGACCTGAAAAACGGATCGGCAACCCTGCTAAACAGTTTCGACACCGGCAAAAAAATTGTTGAAGGTGTCCAGCATATAAAGAAAAAACTGACAGCGATGTTGCAAACATTTTTTGATGCGATCACAGAACGGATAGCAAAACTGTACGGGGAATCCGGGGCTGTGCTGGAATGGGTGGGTGAATTTGGCGTGTGGGCCGCGTCCGCGTTTGCCGGTTCACTGTCTGACATTATCCCCGGCTGGGGTTATGTGCAGTCAGCCTCTGATTTGTACGACGGCATAAAAAAATCGGTGATCAAGGCCATAGCGTGGATCAGCCAGGTATTCAGCGGATGGGGCGTCAGGCTCTTGGAAGGCGGGCCAACGATGATGGCAAGGGCGCTGGCTCAACACAGCGCAACCGGGTTAGCTGGTGGATTGAAAGACATTGCTATTACATCGTGCAAAGTGGGCCTTCAGGCGGCGGGCGATGCTGCCGCAGGAGCGGGGGCTGTTGTTGGGGCTGTCACGGGTATCCTGCAACGCATCGCCAACATGGTCGAATATTGTGTGCAACGGTACTTGTTGAACAGGCTGATCGGGCAAGCAAAACACCAATGGGATACACAGGGGGAGATGTTAACCAACCCGATGCGCTTTCATGACTGGTTCCAGAAAGCCTGTGTGTGCACCCCCGTGGTTGCAGCCCTTGTGATGATGTCAGGGTATGCGGCACACCCCTATCGATTCCTGGAGCTGATCGCGGATGAGGGGGGGGTGATTGATCAGGATAAGTTTGACCAGGGCGTACAACACATTGATACGCTGAAAGACTTGTCAAAAGACTATCTGAAGGAATACCAGAACGTTTATAAGCTAATATTGACGTCTCATGATCCTGTTTCTATGAATCTTTTATCGAAAACCCGATAAGGAGGTGATCCATGAAAATGAAATCCGGTATGAAAAAGGGAATGAAAAAAGGCGGTCGTAAGGTGACAAAAATGCCAGCCATGAAGACCACACGTAAAAAAGGATCTGGCGGTAAAAAGATGATGAAGAAAGGCTACAAATAGCCCTGACGCAGGGATGAATTATTTTGATTGGTTATGACTATAAACCTGCTGATGAAGCTGATCCCTTGAGACCTACAAAATACCGTCCTGAATATTGCCAGATGATCATTGATTTCTTTTCTGTTGATTCTTACAAAACTCACGTTGATGAAGAAAGAAACGACACAGGATTGCCAGCAAAATTTCCAACTGTAGAACGGTTTGCTGACTCAATAGGCGTTGTAACAAACACAGTTTATAACTGGTCAAAAAAACACCCGGAGTTTTTGCACTCCCTAAAAAGAGCCATTAATTTACAAAAAACCGTACTGATTGAAGGTTCCATGGCTGGCCTTTATCAATCACCATTTAACATATTCGCTGCAAAAAACTTAATAGGATGGACTGACCACGGATCATCTGAAAAAATCCCCCAGTTATCGCGCTGTAAAACATCCGTTGCAAAACTGAACCGCATTTATAAATCCTATTATGAGGGTGATATTAATATGCATGAACTCAGTAATCTAACGGAATTTATTAAAACCACTGTGTCAGTACAGGAGTCAACTGACTTTCAGGATCGACTGGATTACCTGGAGAAGTTAGCCGATGAGAGTCGATCAGATAAAACAGTCTGAGGGCCTGCTGCAATATTTCGGTAAAAATAATCAATCCGATCTCACGCATGACAATATTAACGCATGGCACACATCGCTTTACGACTGGCAGGCCCATGATTTTATAGGGGCCACCAAAGAGTATTCTGAGGTGTGTTTGTGTGCAGCCAACCAGGTTGGGAAAACACGCACAGGAACCGGCATCGATGCCTGCCATGCGACCGGCATTTATCCGGATGACTGGGAGGGTCATAAATTCACACACCCCCCATTAATTTGGTGTCTGGGATATTCCGGAGAAAAAACCCGCGATTTGTTACAAACGAAGTTATTCGGTCTGTTTTTGGAAAACCAGTTTCAGGGCGGCTTCATTGATAAAAACAAAATCATTGATCACCAGAGCATGAGCGGCACAGCGGGTGCTATGCGTACCGTCAGGGTGCAGCATGTCAACGGTATAGCCACTGTACAGTTTTGGTCGTATTCGCAGGGACAACACGCCCTAATGGGGGATTCTGTTGACTGGTTTCACATCGACGAGGAACCGAAAGACCAGTCTATCTATCCGCAGGTTATTACCCGTACAGCCAATGGTGATGGCGGGGCTGGTGGGCGTGGCATACTAACGTTCACACCGGAAAATGGACGCACATCACTGGTGATAAAATTTATGGATGATCCGGGTCAGGGCCAGTTTTTTATGCGCCGTGGCTGGGATGATGCCCCGCACTTGTCTGATGATGTCAAAGCCACCCTGCTGGACAGTTACCCTGAACATCAAAAAGAGATGCGCACCAAAGGTTTGCCGATGCTGGGCCATGGTCGTATCTATGACATGGCAGAGGATTTTATTAGCTGCGATCCTTTCGACATCCCCGACCACTGGCTACTGATTAATGGCTGTGACTTTGGGTGGGATCACCCACAGGCCCAGATACAACTGGCCATCGACCTTGACAACGATATTGTGTATTTAATTCATGCCTGGAAAGCCTCAAAACTCTCTGCAAATGACGCATGGGGCGCAACAAAAGCCTGGTCAGCTGATGTGCCGGTGGCATGGCCCCATGATGGTTTGCAGCATGAGAAGGGCCGCGATGATGCCAAACAACAGATGGAGCTCTACAAAGACGCCGGGTTCCTGATGATGGCTGAGCGTTCCACATGGGACGGGACAAGCAATAGTGTTGAGCAGGGTATCTATGAGATCAGGCAGAGGATGCAGTCTGGCCGCTTCCGCGTTTTTCGTGGGCTCAGGGATTTCTTTGATGAGTTTTTGCAGTATCACCGCAATGATAAGGGGCACATTGTCAAAATTAAAGACGATTGTCTGGACAGCGTACGATATGCCTATATGATGCGCCGGTTTGCTATAAGAAAAGGCGAAATTGCTGATCCCAAACCACACTACATCCCGCAACCACTCAAACCCATGGGGCGCTGACATGCTCGACCATAAAGAGATTATGACGTTCCATGATGCGGCTTATCAACGCGGCCAGGTGACCCGTGAGCGTGCCGCCGATGATCTGGTTTTTGCATGGGTCACTCAATGGGATGACCAGTTACTCGGTGAAAGCCAGCTGCAATACCGTGGGGAGTTTAATATTCTCAGGAAAGCCATGCGTCAGATCATCAGCGACTTGGAAGACAGCCCTATACAAATTGATTTTGAACCCGTGGGTGATAACTACAATGCAGCTGACATGATGGACGGCATTTACCGCACCACGTGCCGGATGAATAGCAGTATTGAATCGTTTTCCAATGCCATTCAGGAAGCTGTTGTGTCCGGCATGGGCAGCTGGAAACTGGAAAACACCTATGCCGGAAAACGACACGAGCAAACTATTCACCGTATGCCGTTGTATGAATCCTGCAATACGGTGTACTGGGACCCGTCTGCAAAACTGAAAGACAAATCCGACGCCAAATACTGTTCAATACTGACCCGTTATTCAGAAGAGGGGGCCATGGATCTGGTGGAGGAGATCACCGGGGAACGCCCTGATAATGTCGGCAGTTTTAAATACCCAGAAGAAAGCTATGTTTTCCCCTGGGTGGCGGAAGACAAGCGGATTTATATTGGTGAATTTTATTACCGGGAAAAAGTCACATTTAAAATTCATGTGTTTGTTGATTTCACCGGAAACACCGAAGACATTCCTGATAATGAGTTTGAAGAAAAAGAAAATGAGATGCTAGGCAATGGCTTTGATTACAAAGAGTGTATTGAGTGCGAACGGTTTGAAGTCACCCGGTACATTGTCACAGGTGCCGAGATTGTCGAAGAGACCCTGATACCCGGCGAACATATACCCGTGGTCACCAGCTACGGGGAACGTGCAATGGTGGAAGGTGAAGAACATTACGAGGGCATCACACGCCTTGCCAAAGACCCGCAACGCCTGCGCAACTTCCAGATGTCCTATCTGGCCGATATTGTCAGCCGTAGCCCACGGACAAAGCCGATTTTTACACCGGAGCAAATACAGGGCTATGAACGGATGTATGAAGAAAACGGAGCCGATAACAATTATCCCTACCTTCTCCAGCAAAGTGCAGGCCCTTCTGGAAAAGAATTGCCACTTGGCCCCGTCGGGCAGATGCCAGAACAACCCATCCCTCAGGCTCTGATTGCCAGTATCGACCTGTCACGCCAGGCCGTGGAAGATGTCGCCAATCCGGGACTGCCCCAGAACATTGCTGATCCTGACCTGTCCGGGAAAGCCGTGCTTGCGCTCCAGTCCCGGATGGATATGCAGAGTTTTATCTACCAGACCAATTACAAACACGCCCTGCGCCGGGATGCGGAAATTTTCGCGTCCATGTCAAGGGAGGTGTATGACAGCCCGCGACAGATGACCATGACATTGCCCGACGGCAGTCGTAAAACTGAAAACATGATGCAGCAGGTTCTTGATACAAAACAGATGCAGCTTCAGACCATCAACGATGTGACCCATACAGAGTTTGAGGTATACGCCGAAATTGGAACCAACTACAAAACCGAAAAAATGGAAACACGGCAGGATATTAAGGAGTTACTCATGAGCATGCCGGTTGATGATGCTTTGCGAAATATCCTTATGATGGAATACATCAGCATGGTGCCTGGCATGGATTTTCAGGGCCTGCGTGATTTTGCGTCGAAAGAATTAATACGGCAGGGTATTCGTGTGCCGGAAACCGAGGATGAAATGCAATTCATGCAGCAGTTGCAGCAGGAACAGCAACAACCTGATCCCGCCATGCTGGCGGCCCAGGCGGAAATGGTGAAAGGACAGGCTGAGCAGGCCAGTGCAGAGGTGCGCATGTTTGACGCACAAACCAAACGCGCGAAAGTTGAGATTGAAGCCAGCAAGGCAGGCGTTGAAATTGAAAGCCTGAATGAAGACATTGCCAAAAAGAGAATGGACAATATGAAAACATTATCGCAAACACTAAGGCCAGAACCTATTAACCCGCCGATGGTCTAATACATGTCATCAGAAAATGGAAATCTGGCAGTGATTAAGTAAATTTTCTCCCTCTTCAATCAGAGCATGTTTTTTCTTTTTAATCATCGATAACCCCTTGCCATGAAATGTGCCTTCCTTCTGGTGGTTGATCATCCGGCGGGTATAGTCCTGCAATTCATGCATAGGCTCATTGGTGTTTTTGGTGTTTTTGGTGTTCAGGGTTCCTGTAAAAAATTCATCCAGTACCGTCAGGGTTGAGTACTTGAATTGTGGATCAACCCATCCTGCATACTCATACGCCAGCAATTTATGAACCCATGTTCCCGATGCATGCCCATCATTGATGGTTCTCAGAGGCGGAATTCCGCCTTTGACTTTTAGGATATCTATGAACTCAATCGTTTTTTCGTTATCAAGGAAGTATTTGGGCTTGTGTTTGTTTTGTTCACCGCTGGATTTCCACAAATCGGTGATACAGATAAAATTATCGTGTTCATCAACCCGAACAGATTTGTCACACAGAATAATATTTTTCATTAGCACACCTTTATTGAAACAACCCTATTTTATAACAACCACTCCCCTATCAACTAAAATCCCATCACCGGGCGCGGGTATACGCAGCCTACGTGGTGGTTAACCACGGATACCGAGACACAACGGTTATACATTGTGGTTATGACTCTGGATGAGCTGAAAAAGCAGAACGCTGAAGCAGACGCTGGCGAGCAGGTCGCGCAACCTGATCCGGTGGCTGATGATGATGTGCAGGCCGACAACGCAACCCCTGAAAACGACAGTGTACACACTGGTGATGACGGGGAAGAAAAGCCGGTTCAAGAGGTTCCGCTTTGGATGCAGACGGATGAACAGACATCCGTTGACGGTCAGATGCCGGTGAAGTCGCACATTGCTGTGAAGCAAAAACTGAAAGGGCGACTAAATCAGAAAGAGACTGAAATTGATCAGTTGCGTCATGAAATCGAAGCCATAAAGTCAGGCGCGTCAGGTTCACCGTCCAAACCGGTGACCGAACAGACCGCCATGCCTCGGGCTGAAGAATTTTATGATGCTAAAGATCCTGATGCGGCCTATGCCGTTGCGATGAACAACTGGGTGGACAAGGGCGTTGAAAGACGGCTGAACGCCCATCTCCAGAAGCATCAGCAGCAGCAGAACAGCCAGCAGCTGGGTCAAAAGATGAACCAGTCTCTTGAGCAGCATTATGACCGGGCTGCGACCATCGTAAGTGAAGGTTTATTAACTGCTGACGAGTATCAGAATTCAGAAATACTGATGCGCCAGGCAGTGGATGCTATTTCTCCCGGAAACGGAGACGCTTATGTTGAATCGCTGCTGAGCCGCATGGGTGACGGTAGTGAAAAGCTGGTGGTCTCACTGGCTCGCAATGCCTCACACATGCAGGCTTTCCAGCAGGCTTTGCGTGATGATCCATCGGGAATATCAGCCGCGACATTTCTGGGCGAGCTGAAAGGCACATTCCGCACAGCCAAACGATACAGCCAGACCCCACGACCAGGCCACACGCTGAAGGGAGATGGAGGATCTGCTGGCGACACGGACAAACGACAGTACAACACTGCCCACACGTCAGGTGACCGCCAGAAGGCTTTCAATATCAAGCGTGCCGCTAAGCTGCGAGGGGTTGATGTCTCACAGTGGTAAACCACAATGGCCGCACTATCAACGGCAAAATCGGTCGAAGTTCTTTTTGAAAAAGCACTTGAAACGTACGAGCACCAGATGCAGATGCTGGATCTGGTGGATGTGTTCACGCCCGATCCTGCTGCTTTCCAAAACTCCAGCAATATCATTTGGCGACCCAAACAGCAGCATGCGCCCATCATAGAGGGGTGGGATTTAAGCAGTAAGTTTGGTGATGTGATTGAGGAATATTACCCAGCCACACTGGAAGCACCCCGCAACGATGCGTTCCAACTCAGGGCCGATGATTTACGGGATATGCGTTTCTGGGAAAGACGGGGCGAACAGAGCGGACTGCAACAAGCCACTTTTTTAAATAGCCGGTTAGCGCAACTTGTCGCCAACCAGGGCAGCCTGTTCTACCGATCCAACACCACCAAAGGCTATGAATTTATTGGGCAGGCACAAACACTGCTGAATGAACGGCAAATTTACAGCCCGATGCGCTGCTTTGTCCTGAACGAACGAGACCGACAAACCTACGCCACCGAACTGGCTGACCGTGAAACCCTCGACAAGCGGCCAGAACATGCGTATGCCACGGGCATGATCGGAAACAATGTTGCCCAGTTTGACGTGTACAGCGGATCTTACCTGCCGACACTGACAGGTGGTGCAACACCTGACACAGCGGTAAATGGTAACCAGTCGTTTGAGCCGGAAGGAACCACTACAGTTGGTGGAGCTACTGTCAACGTTGATTATCGGACAGCCCGTATCCCTGTTGACGCCAATACCAGTTACAACGTAGGTGACAAAATTAAATTCACCAACACCACAGGCACGCCACTGGGTGATGTGCGGGCGCTGGGTCTGGCGGATAAAACCGACACAGGACAGGCCATGACGTTTACCGTTGTTGCTAAGCCGACTGGCACTACCATGATTGATATCTATCCCAAACCCATCGCCAACGATGACAGTGCACTGGATGACGAACAAAAAGCGGTGTCCAACATCAACACCACTATAAAAAACGATGCAACAGTCACCCGTCTTAATGTGGATGCATCAGCCCGTGTGAATATTTTCTGGGCGAAAGATTCCATTGAAGTGATTGGCGGTGATGCTCCTATCGAATTGTTGGCTGAATTTGGCGGCCAGCAGGTCATCAGCTCAGTCATGTCCAACGGTCAGAAAATGTATATGGTCTACGATGGCGACATTGACACCCTAACCTTCAAATGTCGTCTTTTCACGTGGTGGGGCTTGGTCAATAAAAACCCCATGGGCAACGGTGTTGGCATCCGTTTCTAAGTCATACAGGGGGCATTTCCCCCCTTTTCAAGGAGAGCGGTGTGTCTGTCATTGTCTACAAAGAGGGCGTAAGCCTGCGTGTTGAGCCGGATTATCTCAAACATCATCTGGAGATGGGGTGGTCACTGAAACCCTACACAACAAAGAAACAGGCCCCACCCAAAAAACCGAAAGACACGGACGGGGTGACCCATGAGCCGACCGGATAGAGTGACAAAACTGGATATTGTCAATTCAACACTCAGCAAAATAGCTATATCCGGTATTACAGCCCCCGCCATGGGTGAAGACTACCAGCGGGTGCTCGATCGCCTAGAAGGCATGATGTATGAGTTTGAAGAGACCCGCAACATCTGTTGCGATTACAATTTTACCGTGTCACCGGACGGGTCAGATGACCACGGCATGATGTTGGGTTTGGTGGAACCTATTGCCAATATACTGGCTATCCGTGTGCTGCATGATTACGGCATTGGCCCCAGTGAGGGCCTGCTTGCCTCAGCTAATGCCGGTGTTTCATCGATGAGCGCACAAACGTTCCAGCTCAGGGAAACACAATACCCTAGGCGTCAGCCACGGGGTGCAGGAAACACCCTACGGTACAACCGCTGGCAGCGGTTCTACCGCAAGCCCGATCGGGTGCCCTTGATCTGCAGTTCGTTCGCATTGACCACCAATGAAGTGAATGATTTCACCGAGTCGTTTAACGATTACCTGAAAACCGGTGAGGATATTGAAAGCTACCGACTGA
>JAAHTH010000699.1_pt3 | contig 11747 bp, 3 predicted proteins | sample 6116091 | NCBI WGS metagenome assembly JAAHTH01 (sample SAMN13939990, study PRJNA603662) | sponge metagenome | isolation source: marine sponge | host: Mycale hentscheli | place: New Zealand | collected 2006
TTAACATCGCACAGGGCAAAGAGTACAAGCCCGTCTCTTACTCTGGCGGTGTCGCTTATAACAAATATGATCCGCAAAACCCTTTCCATGGCACGACAGACAAATACGCGGCAGAAACCAGCAAAGCCCAAAGTGAAGCTGCTTTAACCGCCCAACGTCTGAAATATTTCAATAAGAATATTGATCTTTTCAAAGACCCACTGCTTCAGATGGACGCTGCACAGAATAAGGGAGTGTTTGATTCTCAAAAGGTCGAGATAGAAGGCAAGGACGGAAAAACACATCAAGGCATGGCCACCCTGAACCCTTCAGGAAAATATGAAGCCAGTGCAGTCACTGACGCCAGCACAGGAGAACCACTCACCATCCCGGCAGAATCGAGCAATAAAACATCACCAGAAATGATAAAAGCCCGTGAAATGGTGGAATACGGTTTTGCTAAATCCATACCGGATGCAATGGAAATTATCTATTCCAGTAAAGACGCAAGCCCGGATAAAAGATGGGCAACCATTGTTACCAACAATACAAAAAATCCTTTTACAGGTCAGCGCCTCCCCCCTCATCAAGTTATGAGAAATTCCATTGAACAATGGGCTATGGAAAAACGAGGACAGCCATTCCCCGATAATGTTGTGGAAACTCTGGACATACTCAACATAGAAGACAGAGAGAAAGCTGAAATTCTTGCCAGTGTGGATAGCTACAACAAAGCCTTTACACCAGCACCAGCACCAGCACCAAACCCAGCACAACAACAAGTCGCTACAAATATCGCCGCACAGCTTCCAACAGCGCCTACAGCAGCAGGTATTCCCCCTGTTATTCCTGATATAGCCCCCGCACAACAACCAGCACAACTACCAGCACAACAAGAGACACTGCAACCCCTTACCCCTTTAGCCATACAAACAGCGTTTACCCAAATCAGGCAAGGGGAAAAACCGGAAGCGGTGAAAAAAGAGCTGCAACAGAGTGGCTTTGATCTTTCTGAGGAATCAGTCAACCGGCTTGCTATTGATGCTATTAACAGTGGTGTACCGGCAGAAGAGTTGCAGCAGTATTTCTCTTTGATTGGTATTGACTGGCAAACACCATGAACATGCAGCAGCCAGACCCCGCCGGATTATTTGACCAGTACCAGCAACAAAAACGGCAGCCGCCTAACAATAACTCCGTTATATCCCAAATCAGCCAGCGGCCTGTTCAACAAGGTTCTATCCCCCCCGTTGCGCCTGTACCACCTGTTCAGCCACCCTCACCCCAACCGAACCCTAACCCGCAACAGCCCGTTAACCCTTTTGTCGCTCTGTATGAATCCGGTGTTATGACACGCTCTATACAGGAAGCTCAACAGGGCAACCCTTTTGTTCAGTTATATAAATCAGGAGCCATGACCAGCAGCATTCTTTCAGCAGAAGATGAAGACTATGAAAAGGCGGTAAAAGATCGGGAGCGAATAGAAAAAAATCGCCTTATTGAGCGGAGAATGCCCACAAAAACCCCACTACCAGAAATCCCCAAAGCCCCCGCCAGAGAGCTGGATACCATCAAAGAACACTGGAGCCGGGGAACACAAGCGTTAAGGGGGCAGGAGCTTGGGAATATTCTGAATAGGATAGAAACCGCCCAGAGCACACCAGAAGAAGACGCTTTTATAACCAGTCAAATAGAACCCAACTTGCCACCAGAGTTAAAAAAAGAACTCCAGGTTTCCCGTTTAGCCAGAGACAAATACCTTGACCTCCAACAACAGGCCAGGCAGGAAGAACAGACCTCACAGCAGTTTGAAAAAGAAGCGCCCTATTTGACTATGGGGCAGATAGCCCAAGACCCACGGTCAACCCAAAGCACTGAGCAACAGAATGTAATGGGGCGCAATGTCGGTAAAACCCTCTCATTCGGTTACGCCTTTGCGCCCGATGAAGACAGGCTCAATTCCGACAACCCGGAAGAAGTCGCCGAAGAACGGGCAAAGCGGCAGTTCTATTTGCAGCAAGACGCAGAATACCCGTTTACCATGCTGGCCGGTAATATTTTAGGAACAATGCCCTACATGATGGCCGGTACTTCCCTGCTACGGGGTATGCAGGTTAAGCAGGCTGGCCGCGCACTGGCATCCGGGCCACCTACCGCCCGCAATGCAAACATCATTGCCACAAAAGCCGCGCCTCAAACAGTAGCAGGCAATGTTCTTGAAGGGACTGTAGTGGGTGCTGGTCATGATATTCTTAGCCGTCCGGAAGGCGCTGAAGACATGACCCTGACTGAAAATATAAAAGCCAGAGGGAAGCAAGTCGGCTTTGGTGCTGTTACGGGGGCAGCTGGTGATGTGTTCTTTATGAAGGCATTACCAGCCTTAGCAAAAGGTGGTGCAAAAATCACCGATGTTATGGGTGTTTTTCGGGATAAGTCCCGCATGAAAAAACTAAACAAACTCACACAGGAAACCACAGGGCACAAAGATTTTAATGAGCTTTTAACAGAAAGCACTGAGCTGATAACCGACCCTGATGGTAAACAGGTGCTCAGGCTAAAACCGGAAATACTGGACAAGCTACCCGACCTCCCCGGAGAAACAACTGTAAAGGAAGGCACCCATGGAACCCCACCACCGCACCCCCGATCAGAATCACATGAACGATTCGACATACCCGAACCCGAAAGCCAAACCCAACTGGCTACCGGCGATCAGACGACGGTACAACCGCCCTCCCCCGAAAACCAAGGGGCTGCACGACCTCCACAGGGCGAAGTTGAAACGCCTTTTCAAACACGTACAGAACCCCCTGTAGAAGCTGAAGTAGAAGCTGAAGTAAAAACAGAAGCCCCAACCAAACACAGAGTTATTAATAACGAAGTGGTTGAAGCCCCTGTTGATGAACTAAAACTCAGCGCCGATGTTCCTCAGTTTAAATCAGGAGCCAATACTAAAGGTGTTGTGGAACCATTAGGGGGCTCATTTGAGCGTATTGGTGTTGCCCCTGTGCAAGTGTGGGTACGCAAGGATGGCAGTAAGGAAGTGATAAGCGGCAGGCACCGTTTAGACCTGGCACAGCGCAGTGGTGAAAAAACCATTCCAGCACAGTACCATTATGAATCACAAGGATTTGGCAAAGAGCAGGCTGCCAGCCTTGATGCCATGTTGAATATTCGTGAAGGACAAGGAAAGGTAAAAGATTATGTCGAATACTTCCAAACCACAAAACCAACCAAAGCGGAGGCAGACGCAGACGGAGTTCTGGCAAGAGCAACGGGAAAACGGGCTTACACAATCGCAACTGAGGGAAGTGATCCGCTCATTGCCGCCCACCGAGGAGATCAACTCACCGACGAAGCCGCCGTCAGAATAGCCGCAGCTGCCCCCAATAATGAACGGCTACAGGCCGTTGGTATAAAAGCCATTGCTGACGGCAAAACCATCACCGTTGCGGAAAATATGGTCAAAGCCGTTCGCACCATGACAGACACCACCGCCGTTAAAAGCGGTGATATGTTTGGCTTTGATGACAGCGCCTTAATAGAAGCAGAAGCACTGGCGAAAAAAGCCGCAGCCAAACAAGCCGAGATACAACGCACCCTCTCTGCCGTTCAGGGAGCCGCCAAGAACCCGGAGTTAGCTGCAAAAGAAGGTGTTGACGTTCGAGACCCGGAAGCGGTCAAGCGGCGCATAGGGGAACTGAAAGAACAAAAGCAAGCCTGGAACAACTGGCATACCAACCCGGAGTTAACCGCCGAATTAAGGGGCGAAGCCCCCACCGCAAAAACCGAAGTAAAAACAGAGACAGAACCCCCTCCCCCACAAGAAGGCTTTGACCTCACCTCACAAACAGAAACCGAGCTAACCGCCAAACAGAAAACCATTCAAAATGCTGAAGCTGCCAGCCAGAAACAGCAGCAGAGCCTAGAGACCAAAGCAAAGGCCGATACAGAAGCAAAAGAGTTTGAGCTAGGCATTCAGGGCAGTGGTAAAGATGTTTCTGCAAAGCAGGATGATTTACTCTCTACAGGAACAAAAGAACAACCCAACACCCGCACTACAACAAAATCTAAGCCGGTCAACGAGGCCAAACCGGAAAGCATTCAAGGTAAAGCGCCCACCATAACCAATACCCCAGACCCAAAAGCCAAAGACCTGAAAGGAGGGGCGTACACCTTCACATACCACAACGATATTCATAAAGCCCTAAAGGAAGGGAACCTTTCTCTGGAAGAATTCCAAGCAGCATTCAACACACTGGTTAACAACAAAGAGGACATTCTTAAACGGCTCAATACCCATACCAAAGCCGAACTTATGGCACTGTCGAAAAAACCATACGCCTACCCGAAGGACGTTAAAAAATCCGAAGCCCTTGAAGACGCCTATAACCGTTTACTGAAGCAGTATCTGTTTGGTAGAGAGACCAGAACCAGCGGCGAACAAAATATCATGAACCTTGCCCGTAACCGGCAAGAGTACGAGCAGTCTGTAAAAGATGTTGTTAAAAATACCACCCAAAAAGAACTGGATGACTGGGCAAAACTTGCCTCTGACTACAAAGCCAAAAAACAGAACGCTGCAACCGAACACAAAGCCCGCGTTGAAAACCCGCAGACCCTTGAAGACTTTGAACTGGCCGTGAGGGAGAACGGTAAAGAGAGCCTGACTACCGCACAAAGGGCAGAATACGAGCGCCTGAATGCAGAGGCACAATGGCAGGCCAAAGAACAGCAGCAGAAAAAAGAAGCGGTCACAGAAGGGCTTGCAACAGATCAACCCTTAGAAATAGAACCCATCACAGAAGGCACCCACACCAAAACAGGCAAGCCGGTTTATAACGTCAAAGTCACCACCAAACTAGGTAAAGAGAAGTTTGCAGAAGCGGCCAAAACAGCCAGAACCATGGGAGGCAGTTACTACAAAGGGCAATTCTCTTTACCCACACGGGAAAAAGCCGAGCAGTTTACGAATTGGCTCAACGGTCAAACACTGGATCACAGCCCCAGAACACTGGAAAAACAGACAACCAAAGCCACGGAAACAGTCAACAAACTCCGCACCATGGCGGATAAGCTGGAAGAGAAAGGCAACATTGAATACAACGCAGAACGCCGCACCAATACCGCCAAACAGTTGAATCAAGCCACCAGTGCCAGAGCCGCTGCTACCAAGAAAATAAAATTTGCCCAAACTCTGCGCAATATCGCCAATGGCATAGACGACGGTTCTGTACGATTCCTTTCAAAACTTTCCAACCAGACACAACTGGACGAGCTAAACAAGATACAACGCAGTGCTATTCCTGAAAGCATGGTAGAGAGTGATTACAACGGCTACAGCATGAGCCGAACAGTCAAGGAAGGTGTCACTCTGGAAGATTACATTGACCGTATCACCATCCCAGAGATAACCCTGCACAGAGATAACGCGATACAACTAGCAGAACAACTGAAAGGAAAACGGGGCTACGCTGACCTTCGCAAAGAGCTGGATATAAAAATATCTATCGCTAAACGCAATGATAAACACACCATCAGCCTTCCTTCCCACAGCGAATACACAGCCAAACTCGATACATTTGTCCGCAATAACAGCGAGGCAAAACCTGGCTGGTTATATGAAGACAATGTGACAACCGTTAAACGTCTCCAAAAAATGGGGCTAACAACGGATGACCAGTTACGTTCAGCCATTCGTGAACTGGATGAAATCCGCAGTGGCAAGCCGATGTCACAGTCGGCAGAGCATAAGCTCGATGGTATGCGCCTGAAGATCAAGCAGAACGCCCGCAACTACAACGATTTTTTCCCCACGCCTGATGATGTGACCAATCGGGTTATGGAGCTAGCTGATATTCAGCCCGGTATGAAATCACTGGAGCCTAATGCTGGCATGGGGCATATGGCTAAAAAGGTACAAAATGCTGCCGGTAAAGAGCACGTTGACCTTGTAGAAATATCACCCCAGCTTGCCGAGTATTTGGAAGCAGCCGGTTTTGGCAAGATAGAGCAGTCAGATTTTCTGAAGTTTGGCAAAAAAAATTCTTATGACAAAATAGTGATGAACCCGCCATTCTCCAAGGATCAGGATATAGACCATGTTATGCACGCCTATGAGCTGCTAAAACCGGAGGGCAGAGTCACGGCCATTATGTCGAACATGGCTGGTATCAGGAGCAACAAAAAGAACCGCGCCTTTTCAGAATGGCTGGATACCGTAGGTGCAGTGGTTGAAGACATAGAACCGGGAGCCTTCAAAAGCTCCTTCAACCCGACCAGTGTCAATACCAAGATTGTTGTTATTGATAAGCCGAAGGTGGAAGCAAAAGCGCAGGCAAGAACAGCAGATAACCTCCCATCGAAATACAGCATTAATGATGTTGATTATGACAGGGCTTATGCAGGCTCCCAACATATAAGCCATTCACCACAAAAAAGAGCCAGAAGCATTCAGGAAGGTTACGTACAGCACATGGAAGGGCTTGAAAAAGAGATGTCTGCACTTGCCACAACACCGGAGCAAAAAGCCGCGCTAGACAGCGAACTGGAGCGTTACAAAGCAGGCTACCTGAAACACCTGTACGCACAGCTTGACGCCGATGCAAACACTGTTAGCCCTATGGTTGCCGGACGGTCAAACTTCAATTACAAACAAAACAACAAACGAATGACAGCAGCCGACAGAAGACGGGAGGAATTTATAGAGTGGCAACAAAGAGCGCAGGACAGTATTAAAAGAGAACTCAGTGATGCCAGAACAACAGAGCAAGTGCAGTCTGATAAGTGGAGTAAAGTTAGAAACGATATTGATGGTTCATTTGCCCCTCTATACGGCATAGACAATAAAGCAGGCAGGTATGCAGGTTTTAATAAATCAGCCTTTACCAGCTCCATTAAAAACAAACTAACAACACTGGCAAAAAATGGCGAGGTAGAAACCGTTAATCAGGCTCTCGACCATATCAGGCAACTGCAAGAGGGTATGAACAAACCAGCCTTTACCAACCGTAATAAAATCTGGCAGCTTGGAGAACAAGCACAGCAGGCCAGAACAGCTCAAGCTGCACCTACACAAACCACGCCTACAGAAGAACCTTCCAGCTATAGCTTTGATGGGGGAACCATTGTCAGGAATACCGAAGAAGACCGCCTACAGATCATCTTTGACGGCAAACCTGATGCAGCTATGCGGGAAAAACTAAAAGGAGCAAGCTGGCGATGGAGCCCAACTAATGAAGCATGGCAGCGCAAACTAACAACCAATGCGGAGCATTCTGCACAGAGCATTACTGGTGGGAAACCGCTGTCTGAAAAACAGACAGCTGGAAACATAACAGAAAGCAGAACAGTTCAAGATACACCTATTTCAAAATCAGACATGGAAAGCATGAACACGGCTATTGATGCTGCAAACTGGCTGGAAAATAACGCACAGGAACCAGCCTACAAAGCTATAGCCAAGGCAATAAAACACCTGCTAGACCCAGATACTAAATTAATCTTAGGAGGAGATTTTGATAAGAAGTACCCATACGCTACCGTCCAGAAAAAAGGAGAATTTAAGTTTATAACGAGTAGTGATGGAAAAATTAAAAGAAACGATGTTGTTATCTATGATAAAGGCTTAGCAGAATCAACGCTAATACATGAGCTTGTCCATGCTGCAACCTCTGTTACAATCTTACAACCAAAAACAGCTCTTCAAAAAGAAGCGGTCAGTAATATCCACCAGATCATAAGCGACATTCGCAACGAAAGATTAAATAACTCAAAAAATTTCAGTGTTGAAGAGTACGGTTTTATTTCTCACGCCATAGAAAATGTCGATGAGTTTATAACTTACAGCCTGACAAACCCTAGATTTCAGGACATTCTGAAAAAAATAAAACCGGCCAGTAAAGAGAGTGCATTTAAACGATTGACAACGGCCTTAAAGAAATTATTAGGTTTTTCTGAAAACGATGGTTATCTTGAAAAAGCGATTAATGCCAGTTCTGCAATGATTGAAGCAACAAGTGAAAACGCTTCAACAGCGAGTAAAAGAATCCATGCAGAACGCCTTGCCGCCAAAAAACAAACCCCACCCGGAACCACCATCTACAGTGCCCCCTTCATCCCCGCCGCCAGAGAAGCTGCAAGCCTGCTGCACCTGAACCCTGGAGCCTCTGGCTTTGGTGCTGTCCATGGAGCGATTGCTGCTGACCAGATCAGCGAAGAAGAGAAATTCAGCAAACAGTGGTGGCTTGATACCTTTGCCGGTGCAACCGCTGGAGCCTTTGCCGGTGCAGGAGGCGTAAAAGCCGCAAAAGGCGTTCCCATAAAAGGCCGCACTGTTTTGGGTGATAACAGCTGGGGCAGTCAATCCCTTGGAGTGATAAAAAAAGGATGGCAAAAACTCCCCGGCATGAGCCCCGGAGACCCTGACATTATTCCCCTGAAAAAACGGCAAACACTGATGAAAGCCGTTATAGAAAAGCAGGCAGAACAAGCCGGGGAATACCTGCTAAAAAACTACACCCCCAAACAGCGGGGCGTTATGGCTGACCTGATAGAACAGCGTGGCATAGTGGCAGAGGGTAACTTGCTGCATCGGCAAGCCAAGGAGCTGGATGACTTTATTAGTTACACCGCCAAAAAACTGCAAGAGCTGGAAATGCTGGATGGTGATATTGAGCCGGGAGGCTACCTGCACCGATACTACAGCAAGCACTTAGGCTTAACCGGGCTGGCAAAATCCCTCACACCGAAAGGGCAAGCTATATCAGGGACATGGAGCCGTCGCCGGGGCACCTCTGAAGTGTACGACAGTAAATATATGTCCCAATCCATGCGGGACACCATGGACAGGCTCCAGCAACTGCGGGATGAACACAGCGCCCTACAGAAAAAAGCCGGGGATTTAGTAAGTACTGATACCCAAGCCAGACTGGATGCATTGAAAGCAGAATACAAACAACTGGAAAAAATAGAGTTTCGGGAATACCTGGCACCGGAAAACGGGGAACTCAAAAGCTTCTTTCTGGCAGAGGATGAAGTACCCATTATCCCCGGCCTCAAGCGCAAGGCCAGTACCGAACTGGACACACTGAAACAAGGCTCTCTGGAAGGTATGGGCACAGCGCCAAAGCGAGGCAGTACGGGCGAGCTGGTTTTAACAGACAGACGCTGGACAATCGACGGTAAAGAAGGCAATGCAGGCACCCTGCACAGAGACTGGACAAAAGCCGAGCGGGAAAGTTGGGGGGAAATCAATGACGCCGCTTACAGAATGGTGCGCGGTCAAACAGAAGTCGCCCACGATCTGAGCCTTGGCACCTTCTTTAAAACGGTTCATGACCAATTTAAAGGAACAAAGGTCTCTGATACAGAGATAGAAGGCTGGGTTCAAGTGCCTAAAACCAGTGTTGGAAAAGGAAGCCGTTTAAAAAGTTATGGCGCACTGGAGGGAAAATACGTTACCCCTGACGTTTGGAAAGCCATAAGAAACCATGGCCGTAACCCTTTGCTCACTATTTTCTCTTCCAGCGAATATCTAAAGCCTGCTGTACCGGCTGTAAAAACCTACCTTAGTGCCTTGCAAAAATGGAAAGCCTACAAAACCGTTTATAACCCCGTTAGCCACATGAACAACTCTGTCGGTAATCTGATGATGTATAACCTGTCAGATTACGAATACAAGCACCTTGCAAATTCTTTCAAAGAATTAAGAAAAGGCGAAGATTCCGCCATAGTGGGCGAAGCCCAAAGAGCGGGCTTATTCGGCAATGACTGGACAAGCGAACTGAAAGGCCGCACACAATCCCGCCAGATAGATGACCTGCTAGAAAGCCTGAGAACACAACCGGATATACCAGACTTTGAGCAATCCCTTGATAGCATGATGAAGCTGAAACAGTGGTTTATTGAATCATCCAATGCCGTTAAAGGGGCAAAAGGCACCTGGAAAACCGGGGCAGAATTGGCAAAGTCTGTAGGCAACCCACTTATTAATACTGCGCGTAAACCCATCGACAAGGCCGCCTATGCTGCACAAAAGGCGTACCGCGTAGAAGATGAGTTTTTCAAAATGGCCGTGTATATGGCAGAACGGGAACGCGGTACAACTCCCTTTGAAGCCGTACAAGCCGCTAACCGTTACTTCTTTGATTATAACGACCTGCCAGACGGTATGAAGCTGGTACGCGATTTACCCCTTGGCAGTCCGTTTATTTCCTATACCTATTTAGCAGTACCATCTATAGCGCGAACCGCAGTTGAAAAGCCGGAGAAAATCCTTGGCCTTGTCGCGGCACTGGAAGCGGTTAACTACGCCGGTATGACCCTCAATGGTGAACTGCAAGAACAAGGCTACTGGGACAGAATGGATGATGAAAAAACACTGCTACCCACATGGATGCAAGGCCGCTCCCTGTTTGGTGGTTTGAATAATGTTACTGTTCCTTTTGTGGAAAGCTATAAACTCGGATTGGCGAATGTGCTCCCGGCAGGCAACCCCCTTGTAGGACAATCAGAACGCTCTGGGGCATGGCCTTCATTTTTAAGTGCATATGGTGCTGGCCCTGAAGGTTCCAACCCCATAGCGAAGCTAACATTTGATTTGAGCCGTAATAAAGACTGGCGAGATATGCCGATCTGGATGGAAGAAGCACCAACCTCAGAAAAAATCAGAAAGGCAACAAACTACATCTACCAGAACATCACCCCCAGTAACCCCCTATTCCCCGGTAGCTACCACCAACAAAAAATACTGGAAGGTTCAGCCAACCAGGTACGCGCAGCAAAAGAGAGCGGCGAGGAACCCAACGCCCTGATAGAAGGGATGGTTGATATGGCAAACGCCACCAGTGAGGCATTAGGCGGTGAACAATTCACCGGATTGGATAGACGGGAAAATGAGATTCTGTCACGGGATGCGCTGCTAGGCAGTATCGGTATTAAACTGCGCCCTGTACGTGTAGAGCAAATGGAAGAGAGCAAAGGCTATGACGTAAAATCAAGAGCCAACAACCTTAGAAAATGGATTCGCAGCAAAGAACGCCAGTACTCTGAAAACCGCCTATCAGACGCACAAATCAAAAAGAACCGCGCCCATGCAGAACGCCGCATCAGGGAAATTGAGGAACAGGTAAATCGTATTTCAGAAGCTGCCCGTATGTAGCCTCCTTAACTGACTGTTTTTGCAAAAAAAAAAATATCTCTGCTAGAATCCTGTACTTTCTATAGCAAACGACAGGGGTATTCTATGTTAAACCTGATAGGTTCGATTATGAGTACTTCTGATGATAAACCCTTCCTCACTAAAAACATGGCGCACTGTGCTATCACCGCAGTCCGTAGGGCAATGCGTACTCCTTGTGACGATGAACACGAAGATACAAAATTCAGAATCTTTGCTGATTATATCCTTGGTGAAGCTGATGTGAGCTTTTCAGAGCCTTCGGTAGCTGGCTCATCATCAAAAAATGTTGTTGATATAAAGCCTGCGCATAAGGATTAGGTGCCGGGCACTTCAAAAGCACATAGGAGCCCCCCGCTTATTTCCGAAGTCTTTTATTCAGCGAGATACCCGGCCTCACGGCAGGTCTCACCCAATTCATAAGGAGCATAACGCCCCCTTTGCCCATGTCCGTTTGAAGCGGTTTTGAGCAAGAACAGGGGGCAGTTTGTCACTAAAGGCAAGCAGGTTCAATTCTCATATCTCTTTTTATCTGCATGATTGCATGATTGCATGATTGCATGATTGCATGATTGCATGATTGCATGAT
>JAAHTH010001205.1_pt4 | contig 11733 bp, 11 predicted proteins | sample 6116091 | NCBI WGS metagenome assembly JAAHTH01 (sample SAMN13939990, study PRJNA603662) | sponge metagenome | isolation source: marine sponge | host: Mycale hentscheli | place: New Zealand | collected 2006
ACCTTCTTCACAAGGGAAAACCGTTGCTGGTTCTCCGTTGTTGATGGTAACGATAAACTCTTGATGAAGCGTTGCATCTTCATCATCTTCTACACCATAGTAGTAGTGTAGCATCGTGTCTTCCACACCATTTTCAATATTCACCTTAAAATTGCCCGACAAAGAGAAATCGGGACTTCTGAAAAATAAAACCATGTTTTGTCCTGTTTTAGCAAATGATGATAATCATCTTGATCATCATAACAAAGTGTTGTCTTACTGCAAACAGTTTCGCCAATAAAAACAGACAAAAAACATAAATATTATGCTGAAAAAACATAAAAAAACATAAAACACCTATCTGAAAACATAATTTTTATGTTCTTGAAACATAATTTTTATGTTTCGCTTCACCGCAATTATAAGAATTACAACAATTTCCATCTAAAGAAAAACAAGGTTGAAAATTTGCTTTTTTTATATATAAGGTGTTACGCTCTTCGAGAGCGTAACACCATATATAAAAAAAGTATAAACATATATATGTTACATAGTGGTTATCAAGCTTCTTCGGAGCAATTATCTGATACAATAAGCAGCTTAGATGCATGATCACCCACAGACAATCAATTACGGAGGATCTTGAGACTTACTTATTTGTAAGTCTCAGTCACACTACGTAAATTGGAAGGAAACAATAAAGCATTATGTTTCCCGCAAAAACCATAAAGTGCCAGATCGTATGCAACATTGGATAATTCCATACTCTACCTAGCTCCAGAACACTCAACGAGATCAGAACCCACAAAACGGAACATCCGATCTCATAGATGGAACAGTACTTTATCAGATAGCAAAATAGACAGGCTAGAGATACTCTACAGGATACTTGATCGTATAAGCACCAAACCTCATCCTTCTCGTATGATAAATGATACAGAAGTGAGAATATTGTATTCGACAGAAGAACGATGCAGATAATCCAGTAATATTTAGATGCGTACAAGGCGCAGTTTGCAACAAAAAGGATATGAGTGTAAACCAGAGGATCAGACCAGCGCCTTTTCTTAATTGTAGTCATCAGAATCTTTTTTGCTTATTCTGTATGGCTCCGACAAGTCAAATTCTGACTTGGAAAGTTTTTCATCGGGGAAAACTCCAGATACAAAGGGTACTATATCGTATCCGGTACACGATACCATGCATCCCATAATATCTATGGAACCTATAGCTATGCTGGTTGCTTCTAATCGTATTTTACGCATCCCTAAAGCAGTACAAATTTTTCCCACTTGCTGTAAAGGATCGATATTGGGGATGGTATTTATTTTTTGTATACCAACCTTGTCAATAGCATCTATGAGCCAGATAGATTGTGCAGCTTCACGCAAGATTTTCATTTTTCTTCTTCCGTAAATCTTTTTCCAGCAGAACCATAACATCAGAGCAAATATCGCTATAGATAAAGTCAAAAATAATAGTGTCGTCTTCCTTTTTGTTTTTTTGTAGGTACTGATCGAATTCTTTCTTGGCTACAATTCGACAAATGAGAGATATTTGAATCGGTCTAGGAAGACAAGCTCCTCTAATCCAACGGTACACGCAAGGTAATGGAAATTTTTCTTGATCTGAAAAATTCTTTGCATTGCTGTAGTGTTTTTTCACTACAGCACCAAACCATGTATCGAACGTCATAGTAACCTCTAATGTTGTGTCTTGAAAACCATAACATATCGAATAGTCGTTACAGAACAAAAAAATAGTAGAGAACAAGAATCTCTACAAAGAAGAATACTAGTATAAAGGAAAATTGTATAAATGATATAATATCGTTTAAATTGAACATTTTAAGCTCCGTTGTTGGCAATTAGGTTGTATCTTAAAATATATTGACGTGTCAAGTAAAATAATTAAAAATACTTGACCGATCAACACCGATAGTATTAAGGGACAATTGCCAAAACATAGGAGATATACATGATAACAGAAGAGAGGGTCGTGGAATTTCTGGATATGCTTCCAGAAAATTCATGGCTTAAGTCGTATGTTAATTACGCAACCACCAAAACTACAAGTCCATCCGCCTATCATATTGTTTGTGGGTTAGGATGCCTATCCGCTTGCACACCTAGTAACGTAGGGCTTTTACATGCTGGAGCCAGTCCAATACGAGCAAACTTCTTTGGGGTTCTTGTTGGACGATCTGGTGATGATCAGAAGTCTACAGCTACAGGAATTGCAAGAAGAGTAATACGGGAAGCGCAGCCCCACCGATTACAGCCCAACCCTGTTAGTCCAGAGGGTTTGAAAGAAAGCCTTGCTGAACAACCTAGACAAACTTTGGTTTACTCAGAGTTCGGAGACTTCCTCACTCAAACAAAACAAGGGTATGGCGAAGGTTTGAAAACAACAATAACAGACTTGTGGGATTGTACGGTTGTAACAAGGAGAAAAGCTAAAAAGGATGAAAATATAGAGGTTCGTGACCCCCGATTATCCATTCTTGCAGCTTGTGCGCTTCCTTTCTTAACGGAACATACAACAAGTACCGACTGGTCGGGAGGTTTTTTCGCCCGATGGTTCTTCATACACGCTCAAAGAGAGCGTGTAGATAGTTTTCCAGCAAGAGGAAAGAAGACAAACGAGGGCCAGATACTTGCTAGTGAACTTTCCAAAAAAACGGAAGGTGCGCACTATTTTTGTGGTGAGATAGAAAGAGAAGCGTTTCAGCTTTGGGACCAATGGTTTAAATCTATATCTTGCCGCAAGCTCCCAAAGATTATTACTGGACTAAGGAGTAGAATACCTACTCATGCGCTACGAGTTTTAATTCTGCTTGCTGTAGATTTAGGATACACCAGAACGCATTCATGGAACATAGATACTCTTTTGATCTCTCTAGCTATTGAGATAACAGAAATGTATGTATCATCATTGCAAAGTATATCGGAGAGTCTTGAACCAGACGAAGAATCTAGAGTACGGCGAAGGATATTGGAGTACCTAAAGGATAACAACGGATTTGGATCTCTCGGTGAATTCATCCGAGAATACCGGTACCCCGTTGCTATATCCAAAATGGGTATAGACTGGCTCGCTTGTGCTGGATACATACAAAAATTTACTGTATCACAAAGTACCAGAGATTCGGAAAAAGACGATATCATTATGAAGCTGATATCATAAAGGAGGGACTGTATTGTGATACAGTCCCTCCAGTAGAGATGTTTTGCAAAACATCTCTACTATATTCACAAACACAAAGGAGCCTGTTTGTTAGCTAACCAGTTGATCGTAAGTCATATATGTACTGATAAGTGTTGCTACCGCACCAACAGCATAGAGAGCTTTCTTTTGGGATACAGATCTTTTCATAAGTTTAATCTTTTTGTCTTTAACAATAAAAGAAACACCGATCATAACAAGACCAGCAGCACCTAAAAGCTGCGTGGGCTTCATTTCTTTCCATCCATCTATCATTGCTTCGGGAAGCTTTTGTAACTCAGCCATACCATGCGTGGGGTTCATGTGCATCCCACTCATGGCTGCATAATTTGGTGATGGATAATAAGCATACTGATTACGTACACGAGCTTGATCTAGGTAGCCTTGTCTATACATTTCTTTCTCCAATAAAAGTCCTTACTATTATGTACGGAGTGAGAAATTTTTGCAACGATCACAAGTGATAAATTTGCTTATCAATAGCTTGCAAAATCAGCCTTCTTATGTATTCGGACTTTGATAAACGGGCTTTTTTGGTGAGTTTTTCAAGTTTCTTTGCTTCTGAAGGTGTAAGTACCGCAGATAAGCATTTTGTTCTTCTTTCTTCTCTAGGAATACGTGGTCGTCCTTTTTTTGTTTTCTTTTTTTTATGGACAGGAACTTGTTCTTTCTGTTCAAACTCCTCTTTTTTTATCTCAATATCTTGATTGTCATCAAATGTAAACGGTCTTCGGAATAAGTTTTTTTGATTCTTTTTTTGTTGGTTAATTTTCTTCAAAATTGCCATAAATACTTCCTTTTTCTATGTTGCTAAATTATCATAACATTTTTGAACAAAAATAAAAAATATTGAACACCATTAAAATATGAATAAAACACTCTCCAGCAAGGAGAGTTTTATGAGTAGTAAAGATCGAACAGGGAGAGATGATGAAATATTTGATCTCGGGATGGATGATGAAGAAGAGAATGATCCCTTAATTTCCTTTGATGGACAAGAAATATTGCCAGAATCCCCGACTATTAGAGGAAGTAAGCGATCAAGGCAACGGGGTATATACGGAAAAGAGGCCGATTTTATCGGTGGACGTTCCATTTCTCCGCCGTTGTTTGCAGAAGCAAGTAATTTTCCAGAATGCACTCAAATGAGAGTATGGAAAATGGAAAACGGCCAGCCTGTAGGACTTGGAACGATATCTTCCACGTCTACAGAAGAGGATTTGATACACGAGTTTAGATCAGCTATGCCTATAGGAAATGAACGCAAGGCAACGTTTAAACTTCGTCCCCTTGATATTAATGGCGCAGAGCTTGGACAAGAGTTTACAAAAATAATATCGGCCCACCATAGTGCATTACAAGCTAATGCATCTTCATCTAAAGGCTCAGTATCTAACACCGTTCCATCTGAGATGATTGGGATGCTAAAACAAACTCTAGAGGCGTCACAACGTGCGCTTGAGGAGGAGAGGAGGCGCACCCAAATGATTATGCAACAGGTGGCTCAAGAGCGTATTGATCTTGCCAACCAAACAGCACAAGGTGTTCAAACTCTTTCTGAACGCATGATGAAAGCGGATGCGGAAAGACAAGAGTTAATGCTTAAACAAGAACGGGAGCGGAACCGACAAGCACAAGATAATATGGCAAGCTTCTTCCAGTCAAATATTGAGATCATGCAGTCGGAGAGAGAAAGATCGAAAGAACAGGCACAACAGCAAAACAAACGGGACCAGACTTTTTATGAAAGAATGATGGAACGTGAAGCGTACATGAGACAAAAAGATAGAGATGACAATACTTCTACATTAGAACGTATGCGACAAGATTTTGAGCTAAAGATGCAACAAGAGCGATTACAAAGAGAAAGAGATCGTGAAGAGTGGGATCGCAAACGTGCAATGGAAAGAGAAGAGTACGAAAGAAAAGAGCGTCTTAGATTAAGGGAAATAGAGGATAGAAGAGCGAGGGATAATGCAGAAAAGAAAGAACGTGAAGCGATGCGACAGCGGGAACACGAGATGCGCCTTAAGGAGATGGAATTGCAAGCACAGCGAGATAGAGAACATCAAGAAAGAATGATGCAACTACAAATGCTTTCTACAGAAAAAGATAATGCTGGAAGTGCAAAGACTTTAATCAAAGATACTATAAAAACTCTTCGTGATTTTGGAGTCGAACCCAAAGATCTGGTAGATCGTCTGATGAATAACGGAGAGGCAGCAACATCTACTACAAGTGAGGTATTAGGGGCTATAACCAACATAGCGGGATCGGCTAGCGAAGTTTTGAAAGAGCAGATAAAAGCAAAAAGCTCAGAAAGCAGACCACAAGTTACACCTCATATGATGATCGAACAAAATAGAATGGCGAGGTTTGAGAATCCACCAGCCAGAAGAGAGCCAGAGGCTATTGTTTTGCCACAACAAGAACCACAAAAACCTTCTAAGCCTAGTACTACGTTGCCACTTTTAGAGCAAAGGAGAGTAAGAAAGGCACTACGTACACTTGTTCAACAGCTTAAGAATTCACAAGATGATAAGTGGGAAGAGTTAATCACCGCAGCCATAACAAGCGAATTCCTTATATTCCGATATTGTCAAGATGTCTCCGTTCAATACGCTTTTAAAGAGGCTGGAGGAGATGAAAATACATGCAAAAAGGTAATCGAAAAACTAAGGGCACACACATTAGTGCCGGAGGATATGAAATATTATGAGTAGTGTCTGTATAGAAGTCGGTGATATTGTTATGAATGTTTCGGGTTCATATTTATTGGAGTACGAAAACGGAAAATTAAAGCTCAGTTCTGGAACTGAATCAGAAGTAGTTATCAAAAAGCAGAATCCGATATCAGATATACCCTCTAAAACAGTAAATACCGAACTGTATTATGATACAGCAAAGCTTAGATCTGGATCTCATGCTTTTTATGGTTTGGTTGAGATTTGGAAAAAGAATTTTGGTTTGGAAAATAAAGAACAACCCAATAGGATTAAAGCCTTACAACAGGCAATGAGTACATCGGGAGATGAGATTCTAATGTATCTCAAAAAAAGTGAGGGATTAACAAACGGAATATTAGAACTGTTTCCCCCGTTACCAGATGCAGATGAATTACAAATAATTGATCACTCAAAATTTCATAGGACCATTGCGTGTAATATTGCACAAGTATCATCCGTTTGTATGCCAGAATTGTGTCATTACTTAGAACCACACGCAAACTACCTAGAACAAAGATTCTGGTGGTAGAAATTTAAAACAAGGAAGAAAAAATGAATGAAATAATTTGTGCATTTTCGGGCCTAGCACCCAAAGAAGAAGAGTACGTTGAATCTACTGACGAATTATCCGACACCCCTGTCGGATGGTCGAAAGTAACAATTCAAACAAGAATAGAAAATCAAGAGTGGGCTATGCTGCAAGTCGTTAAAGCTGCAATGGTCCAGCAGCTTGAAACTCAGATTGATGATGAAGTATCGGAGGAAGAAAAAAGCATTGCTCAAATGTCGATTCGTATGCAAGTGGAGGCGCAATTCGCTGCTCTTGAGGATCGTATACCTCAGCACCTTATCGAAGAGCGCACTACGTATATATCTGACCCCACGAAAGACAAAGATATAAAAGAGATGTTTGATAAGCTTATTGAGGACCTTGATCTTAAGGATGAAAATGCCTCTATATGAGTATATTTGCCCAAAATGTAAACATGAGACTGAAGAAATTCAGTCTTATGATGCGAAACCTATAAAATGCAAAAAGTGCAAAGCTCAGATGAAAAGAAAGATATCTCGCACCAGCTTTTCCCTTAAAGGAAAAGGCTGGTACAAAGATCATTATGGTTTGAAAGAAAAATAGACAAAAATAGGCTATATTAGCATGAACCCTTGTTTTGGTGTTGCCATAGAGTAAACACCATGATACCCTTATTAGGCCAAAAAAGGAGAAAGCTATATGTCTGAAAAAGACAAAATCATAATACATGCGTTAAAACCACGATTTGAGGCAATTCAAGTACCTCTCTTTCGTGACGTAATTACAGGCGAAGCCAAAGGCTTGTCTACTATACTCAAAGAGAGTGGAATTGTAGAAGAGTCAGAAAAATACGATATAGAAGAGGCAAGAGCAGAATTTGTCGATTTGGTGCAATCGCTTGCCGATCTTCCACCACCATCCCCAAAACAAGCAGACGATGTTGGCTTTTCCGCCTCTACCGATAGGCACATGCGTAATTGGCTCTTTAATGAACGAGAGGGTTTAAATAACTACTCCTCTCTCTACAGAGCAATCAATACTATGAAGGTGCATACAAAACAGCTTCCAGAAGGAAGTTTGCAGCGTATTCAGAAGGTATTTGAGCCTTTAGCAAAGAAAGAAAGCAAAGCCTACGGAACCGATCTCAAAGGAAAAAATGTCGAACGTGCTAAAGTGCGCCACAAAGGAAAGAGTTTTGATAAACTCTCACCAACACAACGGCTTGAAACAATCTTGGATCAAGATAGAGATATCAGCAAATGGATTACATACATTTGGATATCTCCAGAAGGTATTGAGTTTCAAACAAAAAACTCTCTTGCATCTGTTCTTGAGAAGGTAATTTTATTCGATAACCTTCCTATCTATATCCAGAAGAAGCAAGACGCATCTTCTGAAAAGACAAAGTTGATACGCTCATTTTATGTATCATGGAAAGATTTCACACCTACTCTTCTAAAGAATCTCAAAGAAATTGAAACAAAGGATGGAACAAAGATAGATCCCAAGTACTACGGATCTCTTGATCGTTTGTGGTCGGCAAGCTTCCCGCAAAAAGAAGAAATATCGTCTTACCAGCCATTTGACGAGTTTATGGCGGATAAGATTGAAAAAATGAAGATAAAAATAGCCAAAGACAAGAAGTCTTTGGAAAGAACAAAAGTTTTCATTGAATACATGAAAGATGTTAATGACGTTATCTTTAAGCCAGAACACGTTGCTATATCCATCAATAAGAACATCGAAAGGGATCTCAAGGATATCTTGAAAGCTGGTGCAAAACTACCGTACACTTGGAAGACTATAAACAATAGTACCTATTTCATCTTTCCATATACAAGCTTCTCTCCTTCTCTACTAAAATCTATCAAGGATTTTAGAGGAAAAAAGACGTATACCGATTTTAATTCGGGAAGAGAAGTAGAAAGGCCCGTACACCTCAGTAGAAAGTATTATGGATCTCTTGATCGTTTGTGGTCGCTTATAGGTGACCAGATGACCCTTCTATTAGAGATAGCAGTAAAGGCTAAGAAAGCAGCACAAAAAAAGGCGGAAGAAGAAGCAAAGGCCCTTGTTGGATTGACACCAAGAGAAATTGTTGAGCGCATCGGAAAGGGTTTAAATAGTATCGCTCAAATACGAGTAGATAAAGACAATGTGCTGATTCTTACAAAAGAAAGGGGGGACAGCTACGCTTTAGGCCAGCAAACCGACAAGTCTATAGTCAAAACTAGAAGCATCGGAGGTAGTTTTTGGCAACAGATACCGATAAGTAAGCTTGGAACACTTCAGAAGTTATTCACTCAAAAGCATCCCACCAGAACAAATCTATCAACAGACCTACAAACATTGAGTGAAAAACTTTCAGTTTTCAAGGTTGCAGCAAAGAAAGAACAGAAGAAGAAAGAGAAAAAAATCTCAAAAGCAGAGAAAGACTTAAAAGCAAAAGAGAGTGAAGGGAAAACACAATTACTTACTCTTTCTCGTTACTATGAACAGCTTCCCGATTTTGATGCTCTACAGTTTGGAGCAATAGCCGATATCGCTAAAATCATAGAGGAAGAAAAAGATATTAAGGATGTCGTAGGTATCTCTTTAATTCCTCTCGGATCATCGGCGGAGGAAGAATCTAAAAATTACTTCACGCTGAGTAACAAGGGAAAATCATTAGATGGTAAGAAAATATTGACTATTCCCGTACCAAAAGAACAAGCTATCAAATTCTTCCTTTTCTTAGACAGGAACAACAAAGCCAAAGCAGCTTTAAATGTTCCCGACTACAATACCTCTACAAAATTAAGAGGAAATAATGTTTCGGGGGAAACTTGGACCATAGATGGCGAGGTTGTAGGGAATAACTGGCACAAAGTTGGATCTGCAAGCTTACTCTTGAACGATTGGGCTATAAAATTAGAAGATCGATATCCGCTGATGGCTTTCTCTATAAGAAAGTGGCTAGACACCAATGAGGATGTTCTTGGCAAGGACTGCGATCCAAAACTAGCTTCTTTGTGGGGCAAAGGGTATTTTGAGGATATAGAAGATAAAGAATTGGTAGAAGATATCAAAAAGAGCATACCAGAAGACTTTGAGGCTGATGGTATTGTTCCATCCAAAGAATTGGGAGGGAAGCCACAAAAAGTAAAATTCAAGCCTTACGAGTATCAGAAGATCGGTGCTTACTTCGCTTATAAGCTCAAGAGAGCTTATATCGGAGATACGATGGGTTTGGGTAAGACTATTCAAGGGTTGTTGTGGTTGCGCCTCTTGTCGGATGACAAAGAGGCTTATCCAGCCTTAATTTGCGCTCCAGCAAGCGTTGTATATAACTGGGTGGACGAGTGTAAGAGATGGCTTCCAAGTGTATCTGTATCGGCCTATGAAAGCGGAGATAAAACTCAAATTCGTGTGATCTCTTGGGGTTCTCTAGCTATTCAAGAGGCCAGAATCTTAAAGTATGGATACAAGAGCTTTATGGTTGATGAAGCTCATTACGGTAAGAATGGCTACAAAGGCGGAAAACTCTCCAGCCAACGGGCCAAGTCTTTTATGAAGATAGGAGAAAAAATAAACAATGTTCTTCTTCTATCGGGTACTCCAATGGAAAACCGAGTAGACGAATTGTGGTCCCAAATATATGCGATAAAACCAGAAGCTTATCCCAATTTCAAAGATTTTGAGGTTGCATATTCCCCTAAGAAGGAGATCACGCTGAAAACTGGTATGAAAATCAAAGTGCAAGACGATGAAGCCATAGAGGAGTACAAAAATCAGAAAGGAGAAGAGCTTTGGGCTAAATTGAATCGTGAGATGCGATGCTTGATGATCCGCCGCTTGAAAAGTGACGTACAAGACACTCTCAAGCTTCCAAAGAAAGAACGAATATATGTTAATGCGGATGTCGGAGCAGAGGGCGAGAGAATATACCAAGCGCAAGAAGATAATATACGAACACTCATAACTCTAGCCTTACGAAGAAGAATCACGAAGCAGATACAAAAAATGGTTTTGGGTGGGGTTTCGTTGGATGATGCGATCAAAGAAGCGGAAGAGTACGTCAAAGAAAATGTTAATATTCAAAACATAGAGGATACTGTAATCGCTGTTTTTGGATATCTTAGAAGAGCAGCAGCGGAAGCAAAAATCCCTGTGGCAACACAATGGGTAAAAGATTTCTTACAAAAAGAGAAAAAGCCTTTACTTATTTGGGGTGATCATAAAAAGGTGATCGATAGTATGAAGCTTGCGCTGGATGATATCGGGGTGAATTATGGAGTCATAGATGGCGCATCCACAAAGAAAGCTCGTAATGAAACAGTAAAGGCTTTTCAGAACGGAGATTTGGATGTTGTGGTGTTGTCAAAGGCTGGTCGTGAGGGCCTTACGCTCACACGAGCTTCGGACGCTCTCTTCGTAGAGCGTTGGCTTGTACCAACGTGGGAAGAACAAGCAGAAGATCGTGTTTATCGCATCGGACAGAAAGAAGATGTTAAAATCTACTATCTGATGATGAAGGGTACTACTGACGAAGATATCTCTGATATGATTGAGAGTAAAAGAAAGGCGATTGAAAAAACGGTCGGACTTGAGGCTATTCAAGATAGTGTTGGAAAAGAAGCAAAGATTGAGGACCAAATAATAAGAGATGTTGCAAAGAAGTTGAGAGAGAAGATATCAGCGGAATTGATGCAAGAGCCTCTAACCGTAGACGAATTGATACCGACAAAAAAAGAGATTCGTGCATCCTTTACAGGCGAAGAATTCTCAAGCGAATTTTTAAAGGTATTCCCAAAGGTGAATATATCTGTTCCCGTAATCAAGAAGGCCAAGAGTCCAACGAGAGGAGCAAAACTAGACGTTTATGAAGAGTTACGAGAAAATCAACAATATTCTCATGCAGCGGAGGTACATCCAAGATCCGTTTTATCTGCACTTAAAAGTGGTGGGAACATCCGAGTGGTGAGCAAAAAGATATCGGGTGTGGATATTGCAGATATCAAACTAAGCTCTTCTTTGGAAACGGTTGTGAATATGGCAAAGGAAAACGATTGGGAAATTCCATTAATACAAGCTTCTCAAATCACCACAAAAGACCAATTGAAAAAATTCATAAAAAATGGTTTGGGTGAGATTATCAAAAAGAAAATTAAGATATAGAGTTATCTATTTATTCGCTCTAAGCCTCTATATGGAGGCTTTTTTTTGTGAAAACATATATTTTATGTTTTTTGTTGTCAGTCTGTAAACTTGTGATTATACTGAAAATGAGAG
>JAAHTH010001380.1_pt2 | contig 11732 bp, 12 predicted proteins | sample 6116091 | NCBI WGS metagenome assembly JAAHTH01 (sample SAMN13939990, study PRJNA603662) | sponge metagenome | isolation source: marine sponge | host: Mycale hentscheli | place: New Zealand | collected 2006
GTCTCAGAAACGTATTTCTTCACCAAAGATACTAAAGATTCTTCAATTTGTCTAATTTCTTCGTTCTTAACTTTTTCTGGAAGCTTAGAGAAATCTTCAGTGTCGTCTGCAAATTCATCTGCCATCTTACACCATTTAGATTTAGGACCTTCTTCTTCACATTTTGCAAAGAAATATTTTTGTTGTGATTTAGATTTGAATTCTTCTGATGTTTCACCTTCATCCATACCGTCTTGGTAATCACCCATACCATCATCTGTCGATGGACCTACTTGTTTAGGGTCTTGTGTTTGTTGCCCTTTGAATGGTTCAATGTTGTCCACATCATCCTCTTCTAAATCTTCTTCACCAACTAAAGCCCTTCTTAATTGGTCGGTCATATTAATGGCGTCTTGAACTTTTGATTTCACTTCATCAGCAGCATCACCGGCGTCTTGTTCTGTTATAATAGCATTATATAATGTATCAATTTGAGTTTCGTTTAACATCTTCAATGAGTCAAACTTCATACCTTTGTTCAATAAACTTGCAACTTTCTTATTATCCATGACTTGCAATATTTTTTTCGTAAGTTAATACGATATCTCTCTCGTAAATTTTATCTTCCACTTCTTTGACTGTATCACCATAACGGAAAACCAATCTGGTGTGTTTGTCATCTACAACGGCTTCACTTTCACTGTCTTCCCACGCTAAGGCAATTACACCTTCCACTGCATCATAGACAGAAAAGAAGTCAGAGTTTTGGATAAGGTTTAGTTCTATACCTGAGTTTCTTAAAACTCCTACCTTCTGTATAAAATGTATAAGGGGTGGAGTTGGGTTTCCACCGGCTGGTTCCTTATCCCAATCTTCACCCCATACATCGTCAACGTCACTAAAAATAAACTCGTATATATTATCCCCCTTATAGTTGGGTCCGAGTTCGTTAACGTATATTAAATTCACAGTAATTCACCGTTTTGAGAAACTTTTATTTGTTGTCCCTCGTTTTCAAAAACTAAATTACCTTTATTTGTTTTCCCTAAAAACTTAATTGATTCATTTTCTTTCAATAAGAAATCAGCAGTCAATTCTTGTTCTACTGTCTCACACATAGACTTCATTTCTTTTCTGATTGTTACATTCTGAATTTTTTCAACTAAGAATTTTTTGATATTTTTTGATTCTGTCAATGTTTTCTCTTCGTCAGTCACAACAAAGTATTTTGACAATACTTTATCGATTTTTGATTCACGGAATATTTCATCCATAACAGTTTCACCAACTTCTGCTGATTCTTCCATTGGTTCTTCAACATCCATATCTAAGTCCATATCCAAATCTAACTCGTCACCAGCGTCTACGTCTAATTCTGCTTCGTCATCTACACCGTAGTCAACTTCATCTTCTTCAAAGTTAGCTAAGATGTCTTCTTTATCTTCTTCAGTTAAGTTATTTAAGTTTACTGCCGAAATGATTGAGTTCAAAACGTATTTGATATCTTCTGAAGATAAACCGTCTTGAGAGTCGATTGTTCTTAATTTTTGACCTAATTTACCTGTTAGTTTCTGAATAGTTTTGATTGAAACGTCTTCGTCATCAGCGGGAGCTTCTGAATCTAATTCCATATCCATATCCATATCAACTTCTTCACCACCTTCATCGTCCATAGCTAAGTCCATGTCCAAGTCAAGTTCTTCTTCACCACCTTCTGAACCCATGTCTGAACCTAAATCTAAGTCCATATCCATTTCAGGTTCCATTGCTGGTTCTTCAACTTCAGGTTTTGGAGTTTTCAAAACGAACTTTTTATCTTGTTCACCGAATAATTCCAAACCTTCTTCATTTTCGTGTAGTGAGTTTAATTCTTTAGCCAATAGATTTAATTTCTTAAGTGCTTTAGAATAAGAAGTATGATACCTTCTGTTTTCTGTGCGTTCTACGTGGTCCATCTCTGACTCGTTCAATCCCGCTTTTATGATGTATCCATTCTTTTCGTGAATGATACTATAATATTTACCATCTGCCAACTGTCTCGTATAATCAACAGTTTCATTTACGTTTGAAGTTGTACGTTCAACTTCGTTGTAGCGAGCAATTTCCATGATTCTTTTTAATTTAGCCTCACCTTGTAATTTCTCGCTTCCGATAGGTTTTAAGTCTCCCATTTTATTACTATTTTGTTTTTTTTAAAATTAATTAAAAACTCCGTTTCCACCGAGTTTTACTGTACTACATTGTACCACTTCAGTCCCGTCGGCTTGACTGTAGACTGCGTGAACAGTCTCAGTTGCTCCTGAGAAAGCTTTATATTCCGTTGCCGGGTCGCATCCTTGTCCCATAATACATTTTTATATATAAATATACCCAAACAAAGGATTTGTCATTTTTTCCCTTATTTAGATATAATTATGAGTTAATTTCTTGTTCCAAAGACAATCTCTTATCTACCAATTCATTGGTAAAATCAAACAACTTTTGGATATAATTGTTTCTTCTCAAAAACTTAAATACTAAATTTTCATACGAATATTCACCTTCTCTTTCAAGACCACAACTCCTATATTTTTTGAGTTTGTCTTTTACTTTGTCTATGGTTTCTAAGGCTATGTTGAGGTCTTCATCCGAAACATTATCAATAACAGTATCAATAATATCCATCCATTGTTCGGCTTTTTCTTCTAATTTCTTTTCATCAATCTTAACACTTTCCTGTGTTGGTTCATTAATCCATTCATCAAACATTACCGAGAATACACCTGTAGAAAAGTGTGGTTCTGAGGAGTCCTGAACATATAATTCTACCTCATACCCTTTTACTCTAATATCGTGAGTGGAGTTGAATAGTGTTTTCTTTAGTTTGAATAATTCTTTGTAGAGTTCTTTTTGTTCACCCGCTTCGGTGAAGTCATACATGATGTGTAGGTCAATGTCAGAGAATTCTGACCAGTTGTAATTTGCCAATGAACCTGTCATTGTAATATCAGAAACAAAAATTTCAATACCCAAGAAATCCACAAATTCGTTGGTAATCGCTAACAATGAATTACGGACTTCCTCCTTCATTGTATACGAACCATCTTCAGACTCATTCCATATTTCAGGATTTAATTCGTCTTGGATATAAAAACTTGATATGATTCTGTCATTTTGCCCCATAACTTATAAATATATGGAGTTTACTTTATAACTTTTTTATACTTGTAGTTCTTAGAAATCTCAACGTTGAAGAATCTACCCTGAGATTCTACCATTCTGAATTTAGTATAAACTTTGTGTGGAACTTCTTCGTATTCGTATTCTGCACCATTTTTGAATGTCACCACCAATGTCTTCTTGTCCAAGTTATAAACAGTCTTTATTAGGTTAGAAGATTCAATCTCATTGATGATTTGTTTACCGATGATTTTTTCACTTTTGATTGCCATATTATAAAGGATATTTTTCTTCTAATTTAGACAACTTACGAGCAATGTAACTATCAAAGTTTCTTTTGACATCAAACTCGTTCCATAAAGCGTATTTTTTCAAATCACTTCTTAAGTCGTCTATTCTTTGGACAACTTGGAATCTTCTTGAGAACACCTCTCTTGGTGCTTCTGAAACCGCCAATAAGTCTTCTTCTTTGAAACCCGCATCTTTAAGTGCCGTTCTAAATTTGGCGAACGCATCTTCAAGGGGTCCCAAATCTGCAATCTTTGTAATGTATTCTAACCATGGTTCTTTCATATCCATAAATATAAAAAAACCCCGATTTCTCGAGGTCTTTCACATTAGGACTGTAACTTTTTTATTTCATCTCTTAATTCAATCGCCTTTTCAAACTCTTCTTTCTCAATACATTCCTGAAGTTTTGATTTTAACTTTTGAATTTTCTCACTGTTTTCCTCCAATGATTTAATCTTATCACGGAGTTCTACCGCTTTCTCAAAGTCCTGAGTTTCAACAGCCGTTTGGAGCTCGGTCTTAAGATTTAATAGGTCGTCCGTCTCATCCTCAGTAGACTTACTAGTGTAAGTGAAATAAAATCCATTAGGTCCAACCTTATAGTAAGTTGGTTCCACATTATCGAACATCGATTCGAATTCTCTAAAAATTTCATCAAAAATACTTTTTCTGTTAAACATAATGTTGGTTTTAATTTTTTTATTATCTTTGACCCTGAAACATAGAAAAGTGTGCCAAATCACAAAAAGGATGATAAACCTGTCATTCTGTCAGTTTTTTATTTTTTAACTGACAATTTTGAAAAATGTGTAGTCCGTTACATTTTTTGTGTTATATTTGTAGAGTCAAAATAAAAAGAACAACTATGATTGAATCTGTAGACCCGAACGAAAGTTCAAAAGGAAGAAAGGAAAGAGGACCAAAATCAGGAACACCTGTTTTGGATAATTTCTCACGAGACCTAATCAAACTTGCCGAGCAAGGTAAGTTGGACCCTGTTGTGGGTCGTGACCGTGAGATTGGCCGTATCGCTCAAATCCTTTCTCGTAGAAAGAAAAATAACCCTATTATCATCGGTGAACCTGGTTGTGGTAAAACCGCAATCGTTGAAGGTCTCGCAATGAAAATCTTTGAAGGGGATTGTCCTCGTAACCTATGTGACAAACGTATCGTATCATTAGATATGACCTCTATTGTTGCTGGTACCAAATACCGTGGACAGTTCGAAGAACGTCTTAAAGTAATCTTGGACGAGTTACACGACAACCCCGATATTATTGTGTTTATTGATGAGATTCACACTATCATCGGAGCGGGTAATTCATCGGGTTCATTAGATGCATCCAACATCTTCAAACCAGCACTTGCTCGTGGTGAACTACAATGTGTAGGTGCAACTACTCTTGATGAATACCGTGAGAACATTGAAAAGGATGGGGCGTTAGAGCGTCGTTTCCAAAAGGTAATGGTAGATGGTGCAACTCCTGAAGAAACCATGATTATCTTAGATAACCTAAAGTCTCGTTACGAGAAACACCACAAAGTGGACTACTCAACCGAGTCTTTAGAGGCTTGTGTATATTTGGCAGACCGTTACATCACTGACCGTGAATTCCCTGATAAGGCGATTGACATTATGGATGAGGTAGGTGCTCGTAGTCAGATTTCTGTGAAACTCCCTGAAGAGATTGAGAAACTCAAAGAAGAAGCGTCTCAAATCAAACAACAGAAAATTGATGTTGTTAAGAAGCAAGACTATGAAAAAGCTGCACATCTACGTGATAAGGAGAAGAAAGTTCTGAAAAAACTTGAAAAGGTTAAAATGGATTTCGAGGCAAAACAAGATGAAGAACGTCAACCTATCACCGAAGATATGGTATATGAGGTGGTCGCTAATATGACTAAGATTCCTGTATCTAAACTCAACCAAAACGAGATGGAAGGCCTCCTTGAATTGGAAACCAACTTGAACACATCGGTTATCGGTCAAGAAGTGGCGGTGAAGAAAATCTCCAAAGCTATCCGTAGAAACCGTGTGGGTATCAAAGACCCTAACCGTCCTATCGGTTCGTTCATCTTCTTAGGTTCAACAGGTGTGGGTAAGACTCACTTGGCAAAACAATTGGCAAAACAAATCTTCGGTGACGAAGAAGCCCTCATCCGAGTGGACATGTCAGAATACCAAGAGAAATACACCATGTCACGTTTGATTGGTTCTCCTCCAGGATATGTGGGACACAACGAAGGTGGTCAACTGACCGAAGCAGTCAAAAACAAACCTTACTCTGTAGTATTGTTTGATGAGATTGAAAAGGCGAACAAAGACATCTTCTCACTACTCCTACAAGTATTGGACGATGGTCACCTTACCGACAGTTTCGGTCGTAAAATCAACTTTAAAAACTGTTTGATAATCATGACCTCAAACTTAGGTGTGAAGAAACTACAAGACTTCGGAGCTGGTGTCGGTTTTGATACTACAGCACGAATGAGTGGTGACGAGGACCTCAAGAAAGCTCTCCTACAAAAGGAATTGAAGAACCACTTCACTCCTGAGTTCTTGAACCGTTTAGATGAAGTCATTGTCTTCAACCCTCTCAAAGAGAACGAAGTTCGTCTAATTGTTGATATTGAATTGGGTAAACTCACTCAACGTTTGGAAAAACTTGGTTACCGCATCAACTTTACTGAGGAAGTTAAGACCATGTTAGCTGATGTAGGATTCGATGAGAAATATGGAGCGAGACCAATCAAACGAGCTATCCAAGAGAAAATTGAGGATTACATATCTGAAGAAGTACTACGTCAGAATATTAAAATCGGACGTAACTACGAGATGAAAATGAATGAAGAAGAAGTTCTAATTGAGGAAGGAGAAAAATAATTCTCCTTCCCATTTGGAAGTTAAGAATAAACTTCTTACATTTGTATCAAATTAGACAAGTAATGGACAACGTAACACTAAACAGATTTAAGGAACTACTCTCAGTCCCTTCCAAAACCTACCAAGAAGACCAAATGGTTGAATACCTATCATGGGTATTGGACAGTATGGAAGGTGTAGAATACTACACCGACGAGATGAACAACATCTACGCCACCAAACGCCAAGATGGGTTCAACGGATATTTCCCGATGTTTGTTGCACATACGGATACCGTCCATTCACTTGTTGATGAAATTGTTGTTAAGGAACAAACACTACCAAAACCACCCACCTTCGGACGAACATTCGATAACACAGAATATGACGTCCTCAAAGCTTACACTCCTGACGGAAATCCAACAGGTATCGGTGGTGATGATAAGTGTGGCATATTCATTTGTTTGGAACTACTTCGTGTCCTGTCAAATGTAAAAGTAGGGTTTTTCGTCTCTGAGGAGACTGGCTGTCACGGGTCCAGCAAATGTGATGTCAAGTTCCTTAACAATGTAGGATACATCGTACAATACGATGCACCTGGTAATCATCTAATTACCGAGGTTTGTTCGGGAATTCGCCTGTTTGAGGAAAACGGGGAATTCATAAACAGAGCACAAGTAGTAATTGGGAGAACCATGGAAACGGAAATGGAGTTACAGTCACACCCATATACTGACGTGTCTCAGTTGAAAAAGAAGTCTGACGTTTCTTGTATCAACATTTCCTGTGGATATTACCAAATGCATTCCGCCAATGAGTTTGTAGTATTGGATGATGTAGATAAGGCCATCAGAACGGGTATTAATCTGGTCAACGAGTTCGGATATGAAAAACAGGTTTACGAATACGAACCACCAAATTGGGGTTCATACGGTGGACTGTTTAATTTGGACGACGCTGACGACGATTGGGATGAAACCCTTTCTGATGGCCTACATGACTTAGGTGAAACTCACACCCTTGAAGATAACGTTGTTACTTTTGATTGGGGTGGGATGACGATTCAGAGTAAACACACAGATGATATCATCTATATGGATGAAGAAGATGCGATGGAATTGTATGAATTAATTCGTAATAATTTCTTACTCAAAGGGGTCGAATAACTGATAGTTATTCATCAAAGAACGAAGGGAAGACAGTTTCGCTCTTCCCTTCTTTGTTTCAAAGGAATCTGTCTCATTGTTAAATCTCTTAAGTGTGAAGTTGATTTTGTTGGTCTCAGGGTCAACACCTTGAATATTAATATTCACCCCCTCTTGTGATGGGACGGGTACATTAAAACCAACTCTAAATTCTTTTTTCAATTCATCATTAAGTCTTATATATTCATCAACATCAACAAAGAACTCACTTTCTTTTAACTTATCGTAGTATCTTTCAAAGGCTCTTTCAGTTGGTGTATTAAATTCATCAGTGAAAACTTGGTCGTCTTCAACTTGGTAGGCATACTCATAAGGGTAATCAAATGGGAATGAAATATGTGTGGATACGTAATCCTTCAACATACCTTTCAAATTCAAATCTTTATAGTATTCGTTAGATTCGTATAGGTTTATAATTTCTTTTAGGCTCACACCATACTTAAAGAAACACTCTTCCTCAAGTTTTTCAAAACCCATACTTTCGTAGATGTTACATAGACCCTCAGTAAACTCTTTTTGTAAACCCACTTCAATAGCCCTGTTTTTGGCGTAAGTAAAGGCATCCCTGATTTCATCAATGAAACTACTGTCAAAATTCTCTGACATATACTTACCTATAGTTTTATCATCTTCTCTATCTATTTGATATCCCTTTTCAGAACCTTTGATTAACTTGGCAACCTCAGGGTCAAAGATTTGAAGTATTTCTTTCAATGTTTCCAATTCATCATCAGATAAGTTGTATAGGTAATAACCCTCAGATAAATCTTCGTCAAAATTATAAGGGTCATAATAGTCGGCTTCACGACCGTAAGGTTGGTCAATGGCATATTCAACAAACTTCAAATCATTTTCTTCAAGTTCACCCTCAAATAAATCCAAGAAATCCTCAGGACCGTGGAAGTTCAATACCACCGTATAATCATTGTCACCATTTTTCTCAATCTTCTGTAATATTTCACTGTGAATCTTTCCCCTTTGTGGGTCCACCTCACCGTTCATAATCTTAGTCAACGTCTCATAGTGGTTCTGACCCTTGACCAAAGATTTAATCTTATCTTCAATTGGTTTAAAACGGTCTAAGAGGACATTTACGGACCTTACAGAATCTTTTTGGTCATACACCTCAGTATTACCATTACTTCTCACAAACAACGCCATTTTACCCCACGTTCCATCGTTTGACTTCTTATCTATGATGTAATACAAAGAACCTTCGTCTGAATATTTGTCAAAATATCTGGTGTCATCCTTAGTCGTGGTACACCATTTGGTACCGGCACCGTAATAACAAGAAGCACCATGAGAATACGGTTCAACAATCAAATACCTATCGTCTTCATAAATTTTGTTGGATTCATTTTTGACTTCCTTCTCTTTTTGAACCATGATTTGTCTCTGACGAACACCGTTCAATACAGCTTGTAATCCCCAAATAGATTTATATTTGTTGATGTCTTTCGGAGCTGACTTAATCGTAGGAGCATCAACCATTGATGATGTTGAAGCCGCATAGTCAATATCCTCAGGAGTGATAGCTGTTGCACTCTTATGGAATTTTTCAATAAGTTCAAGGAATAGATTTACATTGTCAGCAACTGAAAATGATATTGGGTCACCCAATCCAATCATTTGTTTAATCATCCACTCAGAATACTTTTTTGTGGATGAAGGGTCACCGTCAATAAGTTTCTCCAATAAGTCTGTTGTATCACCAAAGACTTTTTCGTCTTTGTATTTATCTACAAGACGTTCTTTCTTTCCCTCAAGTAAGATACTCATGAACTTCATTCAAAAACTTTTACTATAAATACTTGACAGTTTGGATAATTAAGAAATAACCCTTATATTTGAAGTATAAATAAACAACCTATGAAAAAGATAATCAACATAATTTTATTAGTCTTACTATCTACTCCTGTATTTTCTCAAACATGCACACAGACAGGTACGTGTAATAGGTGGAGAGATGCTTGGACTCAAGATGGTGATTTAGGTGATTACGAACCTAACAAAAAGGAAGTCGTAATTTTACAATCCATGAAAATGAAATCAAAAGATAATGTTCGTGTTGTAATGGTACGTCAAGATATGACATACACAAATCAAACAAGATACTACGTATTGTATGAAGTTTTAGACTCTGAAGGTAATGTTGTTAACCGTATTGGGAGAGACCTTGAACTATTCAAACAACGCAATATCAATTAAGAACAAACAGGTGTAATTGAGAAAATAGTTTTATCTAATGGTGCGTACGAACCTACTCTTACCGTTTTAGTCATCTCTCTGGTCACACTGAATACCGAAGCCTGTTGGGTTTTAATCTTAGGACATTGTCCCCACATCGGTTTGAAAAGATTTTCGAAGTTATTTCTGAAAATTTCTTGGTTCAAATGGAAATCGTTATTTTTAATTTCATCGATTACTTTAGATATCTCAGCATTTTGGTCACCTCCGACACTTTCTGCAATTTTTATAAACTGCTTTCCTAATACACTACTACCATCCCTATCTTTCTTATCCTTTGCCTTTCTCTGAAGATACCTGTTAAATTTCGGCATATCTTTATTTTCTTGGTAAAGAATCACAGTTTCAACCCCTTCAAACGCCGGTGAACCTGGATATAAAAATTTTAACATAGCCAATTCTAAATAAAATCGTCTTTCTTCTGCTGGATTTCGTGAGACGTCTTCCCTTGTAAAATACGGAGGTACTGCCCTTTTCCCACTGTCCGAAATGATGATAGGTCTATCGGGGATAGTAAAACCTTTGAACTTAATACCTGTCATATCTCTATTTACCCCTAATACTTTATCGTTAAGATATTCAAAGTTAGGAGGTGACATTTTACTACCGTTTATTTTTAATTCAGCATTACATACCAAACTTTCACCCTTACCCGTTACTTTTATAGTCACGAATTGTTCTTTATTATATGGTTTAAGATAGTTTTGACATTCAGGCGAATCCATTTTTTCTTTTCTACTACCACAAGCATTGGCAAATTCAGTTCTATCGTATTCTGTAGAACCTATTTTCACCTTATCGATTGTTGGTTCAACCACGACAAAATAACCTTCAGAAATCAGTTCAGACATAACCTCATTGATAATTTCTGAAACCGTTTTTGCACGAGCTAAGGCCAATGAACCTTTTTCTTCAAAACCTTTTGGGTTAGTAATTTGAGATTCCCCCGCCATAATTTCAGCAACGAAATCAGGGTTTTCAGGGTTTTCTTCCATGAAATTTATAATTTTCGGTTTTTGACCCTCAACTGCTTGTTTAATATTACCATCCACATCACGGTATTCACCAATTTTGAACAAATTGTTGAAGTTTGGTAAGGTTAAGGTTTTTTGGTTTGAATTTTCAAGTTCTGTTTGTTCAGATAATACTTTCTGAACCAACTTTTCTATATCGGCTTCGGTTAAACGAATTGTTTTCTTTCCCATGTTAAAAATCTTTTTCTATAAATATATTGTCAGAAGAAAAAAAGTATTTATATTTGTAGTAGGAAATGAGTTCTTTGAAATATGGGGGTGACTGGAATTGATTGACGTAGATAGTCATACGGGGCACGTAGTGAGATGTTATCTATCACTTTAATCTATGATGGCAATTTTTTAACAGGCGACACTTTCGCAAAACTTCAGGCTGTAGGTCTTCTACGTACTGAAGAAGTAACTGTAGCGTAGTACGTAACGGTGAATCGGGTCGGTCAGGACATATACCTATGAACAGAAGTCCGTTGTTGTGGTGGAAAAACGATTAAACCCTAAATTGAATCGTACATCTATTGGTGATGGAGGATGTAAAAATTCAATCACATATTTCGGAATGTTGAGAACCAACATTGACCTAAACGTGTAGTCCTTTGTGGGTAATGCGGACAAGACGCGGGTTCGAATCCCGCCACCTCCACCAATAAAAAAAGGGGACCTTGAGTCCCCTTCCTTTTTTTCAATAATGATTTTATACTGTCACTGGGTCCCAACGGTATGTGTCACCGTCCTCAACTAACATATAAACATTACCAGAGTAATCAGAAGGTAACTCGATTTCAGAACCTGTTAGGTTGATAACCTCGTAACCGTCGTCAGTTCCCCATCCCTCAGCTACACCTGTAAATTCAGTTGCAGAAACAGAAGTTAATCCTGTCGCTGAAATTGACACCTCACCTGATGTTGTTACGAATACTACCACTTTAGTCGTTGCTTCTCTACATACGTACA
>JAAHTH010002584.1_pt1 | contig 11719 bp, 27 predicted proteins | sample 6116091 | NCBI WGS metagenome assembly JAAHTH01 (sample SAMN13939990, study PRJNA603662) | sponge metagenome | isolation source: marine sponge | host: Mycale hentscheli | place: New Zealand | collected 2006
AGTTGATTGCTTCCAATTATAATGTTTCCATTAACAGTAACCAAAGGATTGGTTAATGGGTCAGCATCTTGAGTAACCAAAGAGTCTCCCAATATCTGAGTACCTGTCCAAAGCGGTAAAGTGTTTACTGTCCCTGAACCTGTAATAACAGGGCTGTTGTCTATCTTATCCCAAAACACATTACCTGCACTATCTTCTGAGATAATTGCCCAGTCTTGTGATTCCCAATCAGTAATCCCACCTAAGTCTGTTGTTCCTGCAACAGACACAACCCAATACTTTCCTGTATTACCAGGTATAAGAGATATGGCTTGTAGGTCAGGTGTGTTAGTGTCTGCATTCCAAGCACCTTGAAACTCAAGGCCTGAGCCTTGAAAGTTTTGCCAAGTGACACTTCCTGATGCATCTGAAACTAAAACTTGTTCATTATTTCCTACTTGGTTGTTAGCATCATATACAGGCCCTAAAAGTTTTGTATCTCCTCCTAAAGTTGTAATTCCTGTAACTGTCAAGTTTCCTAGTAAACTACTATCTAAACCTACTGTTAGGTTTTGAGCTATACTTAAGCTACCAACACCCCTTCCGTTATCTAGATAAACTATTGTACCGGTTGGAACCTCACATGGGTCCTTTACAGTATTAGTCGCTACATCTTGGTAAAACAAAGAATTAACCAGCTTAAAAGATTCCTGGCCAGAAGAACTGGCAGTAAATATAGGGATTCTGTAAGAACAACCATCAAAAGCTTCATCTATAATAAAATTAGCAATATCCCCTAATGTAAAAGTTTTTGTCTGCTTTTCAATAGGCGTTGAATTTGCAGCAGTTCCAATTAAATAATCCCCAGACTCAATTGGTAATTGATTAGGGTATGATAAAGTATTACTAATTTTAGCCATGTTCTATTCTTTTTTTTCTGAGACCTCTCCGGTTTGTAAATTAATAACAGATTGCTCTCCGTATTTTTCTATTAATTTTTTTTCTAATTCAGCAAATGATTTTTTTATTTGCTGAACCTTAACGAAGACTTCGGTTTTCTGTAACTCTAAATCTCCTAGTTTTACTTTTGATTGTGTAAAAGAATTATTTAATTCTTGTAAATTACTTAATTCTTCTGATGTTAACTTTTTAGACATAATTTTAAATTTAATTTATTTTACAAAGATATGAATTTTATTCGTGATTGTTTTTTCTGGATTTTTCCCAACTACGACCTACAAAATAAGCACCATAAACGGTTACTAGTAAAGTTTGAAATATAGGAATATATGATTCAGCTATTTTAAATTCACCAATATTCCCATCAGTAAAGCATAGTGCTGTAAATATTATTGTAAGGTAAATAAGGACCATAGGTCTAATGTTCTTGGATAGGAAAGAATCTGATTGCATGTCATACTTCCATCGCTCAGTAACTTGATGTTGAGCCTCTTTGTCGGCTTGCTCAAGTATCTCTTGAATTTTTCTTTTTGCTTCTAATCTTTCTTCATCTGTAGTTACCAAATCATCAATAACACTTCCAACTTGTTTTATAACCCCACCGGTTAACCATTGTATAATTTTTTTCATAAGTCTTTATATTCTTTAGTTGCGTCAAAGCTTGGACAAGCTTTGCTTGAGAAATCCCTGTGGCCATGTATTATTGCCTTAGGAAATATGTTTTTAAGTAATCTTAGTAATAAAAGAAAGCTAGCTATCTGTGAGCTTGTTCTATTATCTTTTGGGCACATATCTTCATCTACCCCACCTGCATAGCAGATTCCTATAGAATTTTTGTTTTCGCCTAACGTATGAGCTCCTGATTTTTCTAATGGCCTGCCTATTTCAATCTGACCATCTCTTTTAATAAAAAAATGGTAGCCAATACCTGACCACCCTCTTTGCTTGTGCCATTCATCTACTCTTTTTGAATCAACGTCCATGTCTGGAGGAGTTGCAGAGCAGTGAATTATAATTTTATTTATCTTTCTTTTCATTATAATTAATCCATATTCTTTGAGCTGTATATACTATAGAAGCCACTAATAGAATTAATTTTAATACCATTTCAACATGAGTCATTGATACAGCAAGACTAAAGAAGTTAAGGGCGTATATTTTTATATCTTGCAAGTTCATTATTCTTTTATGATTATATACTCTACTTCAATGTCTAAAAGTGCGCTATTATCCTGTACGTAACCTACCATAAAGCAATTATTTCTCCAGCCGTTGTTTCTGCTTGAAAAACTTGAATAACATTTACAGGAAAAAACTGTCCTGCAAATACACCAACAAAAGTTAATATATCACCTCCAGCAGTTTGAACTTTTACATTTCCTGGCGTGCCTATATATAAAGCACAACCATTATTGATGCCATCTGGGTTTGAAACATTTGGAATTAAATCAGTATCGCTTGGTGTTACTAAGGCTGCCCTATTCGCTGTTAATTTTGTATATGCCATTTTTTATTTACTATATGGGAATTTTCTGTTTAAACTATCTCTACGTTCTGCACATCCGCAAGGTTTCCCAGTTACCTTACTTACTGTGTCAACAACTTTTTTTATTCCTGTTGAACTAGTAAACTTATGAATAGTATCTCCTAATCCTTTAGACCTCATGATTTTTTACATAAACATTTAGAAACCGGACAATCTTTTACCTCAACAATAAGTTTTGAAAGAAGCCAATTCCATTTACACATTAATTTACACCATACAGATTGCATCCACAATCCTAGTTTAACAAAGGCTTTTCCCATAATTATTTTTTAATTGTCGCTGCTAAATGAGCGTGCACTTTTCCGTCCTTAATACATTTGTGCTCATAGCTCATACTATGGTCTCCCCCATAAGAATGTCCATAATCTTTTTTAGACATTGCTTTTGATTCGTCACGTCTGCTTTTTAATGACTGAGATTTTTTACCATTCTTTGCTCCTAAAGACTCATCAAGTCTTGAATTGTAACCTTGTTTCATTTTTTTATTTTTTATTACGTCTAGCTCTTTTCATTCCTGCCGCTGCTTTTCTTGCCATACCTTTTTTACCGTATTTATTTACGCCTGCAGCATAGGCTATTTTTTGTGCAGCAGTTCTGGATTTACCATCCGCCATTAATTTATTTACTAATTGCTTGAACTTACTCATGGTACAAAGATACTAATATTTTCCTTTACGTGTTTTTGGGGATGATTTAGTTGAGCCTCCGCTTCCTGCCCATAAATTTTTACACGCCCAATAGCGTGCAGTTAGTTTTGATTTGGCTGTTCCGCACTTATGACGTGCCTTAAAACTTTTTCTTGCAGCAGCAGAATAATTGTGACCATAGCCTTTTGCACCAAAGTGAATTAGCTTTTCTTTTCCACCCTCACAACCTTTAACCATTTTCTTTTTTCCAGCCCTGTCGGACGGTCTTGGTTTATTGCAGGGCATTTTACTTTTGTCTGCCATCTTATGCGTTTCTAACTTTAGCTGCTGGTGTATTAGAAACAAATTGTTTTCCTTTTGCACCAGACTTCTTTTTCTTTCTAGCGGTTGCGGCTAATTGTCTTTTGGATAAACTTTTAGCCTTACTCAATGGCAAGCATCGGTCAGGATTTTTTTTGTTCTTAGAAGTCCCACATGGTCCTTTTATCTTACCATCCGTTCCTATCCTAACCCATTTCTGGTCTCGCCATTTTTTAAGCTCTCCCATTACTTCTTTTTCTTCTTTTTCTTTAAAGCAGAAAAATCTGCAGCGGTTATCTTATTAAAAGGCATAGCTGCTTTTGCTATCTTTCTTTGACCTTTACTCAACTTACTCATTTCTTTTTCTTTTTATAGCTTGTCTTTGACTTAGGCTTAGGCTTAGCTTTTGCTTTAGTTTTTTTTCCGTACATAATTATTTCTTTTTAGCTCCCTTAGCGTAATTAGGGTCTTTACAGTATTTGCTTGCAGCCATATTCGCATACGCAGACGGATATTTATCAAAGGTTCTTTTTGCCCAAGCTATTCCTGCAGCACAAATTTTATTTCCTTTACGTTTAGTTTTTTTTCTTGCCATCAGTAATGGTTAATTTTTTTTCTCCTGTAGCAACTTCTTTAACTGTTTTAGCGGCAGCACCAACATCGCTGGCAACTTTTTTTACTTTGCCTTTAATTTTATCTCTAAGGTCTCTAATGCGTTGTTGCTTACAAGCTTTCAACCTTTCTTTTTCCATTGAACCTAGCTCACTTCTCTTTTTACCTGGGTATAGTTCTTCTATACAAGATTTTTTCATTTCTGCCATTATATTGGTTGTATTACTATTGACATTTCCATTTCCGCATCACTAGATAATATTGAACCTGTTTCAACTCCAGATACATTTATAATGTCTCCTGCTGAAAGGGTAAATTCTGTTGTGCTTGTTTTGTATGGATAGCCTCCATTATCAGAACTATCTAATGACAGTCCGCTAAAATCTCCAACAAAATCATAATTAGATGCATCAGTTGTTTTTCCTGAATTATTGTTCATCTTGTAAAGCTTTACTTGATAACTGTTGCCTGCTGTAATAGCGGCTGCATCACTTGATATCCATTTTATAGACGCACCTACAATCTTGCAATTAAAAGGAACAGACAAAACAGATGAGCTGTCACTTAACGGAAGTGCTTGTATACCGAATTCTAGTGTGTCACCAAAAATCCCAGGGTCACCTCCAAATATATTATGGAATGTTCCTGCTATAATAATTTTGTTTACAACTGGATTATCTATTTGCAAAACAGGTCCAAGTACGGAGAATTCAATATTGTTTCCTGCAGCTAAAGTTATTTGAGATTGACTGCCACTGGTTGGGCCACCTTGACCTCCTAATGTTACTTCAACAACCCCTGGATTAACGAGGGCAAGGCTTAAGTCATAAGTGCTATCAAGTTGTATTGGAGCTATTTGTATATTGTCTAAATCTTTATATCCAACTACAAAATCTATATCGCTTACTGTAGTTCCTAATACAAAATCACTAAATTTTTTATTTGCCATTTTTTTCTTTTTATTTTATTATGGGCAGGTTTCTGGTATCATTCTGCCATTATTACTTGCGTCTATCTCTTGTACACAAAACTCATCAAGCTCTGTTATTATAAAACAAATCTCTGGAATATCGTTATTTTTTCTATCTTGAAATGGTATTCCATTTCCATTGCCTATTGCTATTCCCATTATGCTTTTTTATTTACTCTAGCAGCTTTTCTTGCTTCACCAAAACTTCTTTGTCCAGCTAGCCTTGTTAATCTTGTACCACCAGAACTAGAGGTTCTTTTCTTTTTTCTCTTTTCTTTAGCTAGTTCATCCTGCAGCCCTCTTATCTTAGCGATTGCTGCATTTTTAAATGTAATAGCGTCAAGGTCCTCGCTACTCGTTTTCTCAGTATCTTTAGACATAATTCATTATCTTTGTTGCAAAGTTACAAAATTTAATTTATGCAAAATTCTAAATCTAATTACCTGAAATATTGGCGTGTTATAAGGTATTTTATAAAACAAAAATATGGATTAACACAAGCTGATTTGGATGTGCTTTTGTTTTTATATTCAGAGGATTATTTTTCAAAAGATAAATTTGAAGAGTTTGATGAGCTTTTGTCTTGGGACGTTAATAGGTTTGATAGATTATTGCGTGACAAATGGATTGAGGTTTTCAGAAAAGGAGGAAGAAACAGAAGAAGTGTTTATCAATTATCCTATAAAACAATTAGAGTAATTAGTGGGATTTATAAAAAACTTGAAGGTAGTGAAATCCCAACAAGTAACTCCTTCAACCCTATGTTCGCCAAGAACGTAGCATACACCGACAAGGTGTATCGAAATTTTATTTTACAAATAAACAAAGAAATAAGAGAAAGCAAAAAAGGTAATGAGTTCTAAGAATGACATAAATGTGCCCTTAAAAAAACTAGGCATAACCATTGATGAGATGAACAAATTGACAGAGATGGGTGAGGTTGTTAAATTGGATTCTATGTTTTTTGAAAAAAAGAAATCAAAAATACATGGTTATGGAATATTTGCCTTAACAACTATCAGGACTCAAAGTCTTTTTGGAATGGCTTCAATTGACAACAAGTATAAAACTTATTTAGGTCGATACGTAAATCACTCAAACGAGCCTAATATTAAATTTATATATACTAGCTCGAATGATTTAGCAGCAGTAGCAATAAAAGATATTCAAAAAGGAGAAGAAATTCTGGTGGACTATGCATCACATTTTTTAAATCCTGAGTTTTTATAAAACTACAACTACATCTCTTTCTTGTATCACAGAATATTTATTATCATTTATAAGCATAGTATATCCTTGCCTTTTATCATAATAAATTAAATCACCCTTTTTTATAATATCTACTTGACCACCAGGCTCTACAACCTCAGCTTTTCCGTATCTAAATCCAGAGGTGTCTTCTGCTGACAATAATAATCCTGATGAGGTCTTAACCTCTTCATTTATTATATTAACTAGAATGTTTTTCCCTATTAACTTCATAATCTATTATATACTATAATTGTATCCGTTTTGCATTTTTTATTGGAACAATAATAATTACTCACAATACCCTCTCCATCAACACCGTAATCTTCATAGTCATGGTCACCGCCCCAAATTAAATCTTTATTGCACTGCGGACACTTCATCTTCGTTTATTTTGTGACCCAAGTATTGGTTGGTTTTATAAACACTATACCCACTATCTCTTAATAGTTCTATAGCATTTTTTATTTTAAGTTGTTGTTCTCTGTAATATTCGAATATTTCATTAGTTATTGGCATTTTATTTGATTTTAATTGTTATTTAGATTCATAAGAACGTGCCATAGTTACAATAGCGTTAGTTGATAGTATTGTTGTTGCTACCGACACTGCGTTTTGTAAGGCTGTTCTCGTTACTTTAACTGGGTCTATTACACCCATCTTTATTAGATTTCCATATTCACCGGCTTTTAAATCATAACCCTCTCCGTATTCTGGAATGTCTGGGTATATTTCATCAAAGTTTTTACCGGCATTTCTTAATATTTGTCTAGCTGGCTCCTGTAGAGCATACTTCATAATCTTATCCGCAATTTTAGCTTCATCAGTCTGTGAGCATGGTTCGCAGAAATCTAAAGCCATACCATATAGAGCCATGCCCCCACCAGGAAGTATGCCCTCTTCTAGGGCTGAACGAACCGCACAAACCGCATCATCAACCCTGTCGTATAATTCCTTCTGCTCAAGGTCTGTATTACCGCCCACATAGATTACTCCAATACCACCAGTTAAGGATGCTATACGTGACATGATAAAATCTTTTTCTGTTTTTGTTTTAGACATCTCATGCGCAGCTTTTAATTCAGCCACTCTTCCATCAATTGCGTCTTGGTCTCCAGAATCCTGGTCTTTAAGGATGACTGTTGAGCCACGTCCAACTATCACCTTGGCAGCATGGCCCACGTCTCCAGCTTTTATAATGCTCAGGTCATCGCCAGTTTTTTCTGTACAATATTTTGCTCCAACTGTACATGCCATATCTCTCATCAACTCATGCTGTTTGTATCCGAAGTTTGGAGGAGCTATGTTACATATCTTTAAATTATTTTTTACAACATTAGCAGCAAGTGTGTTAATTACACTTACTGACGTAGGTGCAATAATTAATAGTTTTTGGTTTTTCTGTATTATAGGTTTTAATACATTCTCTATTTGTAAGATGTTTGAAATCTCAGCATCAGATACCATGATATGAACATCTTCTAATATACACTCGTCTTTTTTCTGGTCATTTATAAATAATGGGCTGGACCAACCTCTATCTACCTTTATACCCTTTGTGGTCTCATAGTAGGTTTTGCTGGTTTGTGATTTCTCAACAGTAACAACACCGTCTTTACCAACGTCCTTGTATACCGCAGCAATTGTACCACCCAACTCTTTGTCGTTATTAGCAGATATTATAGCCACGTCTTTCATCTTTCGCTGCGTTAAATTTTCTGAATCACACTTCAGCCCCTCAATAATATCTTTCGTAATATCATTTATCTCCTTAAGTATGTCTGTGCGATTAGCAGTGTCGTCAATCAACTCAGTGCCCTTCTTAACTATAGCCTCAGTCAACACAATAGCCGTAGTAGTTCCATCACCAGCTGAGGTGGCGGTTTTATCCGCAGCCTCCTTCATCATCCTAACCGCTAGGTTTTCTATGGGGTCTATTAAACTAATTGATTTCGCAACAGTAACTCCGTCTTTAGTCACAGTGATTCCATGCGTGTGCTCCTGTGATTCTATAAGAACTGTATTCCCCTGAGGACCAAGGGTGCTCTTTACTGCGTTAGATAATTTTGTAATTCCGGAAAGTAATTTGTTTCTACCCTCATCGCCAAAGCGTAAGTCCTTGGGTGAAAATCCTTGAGTCATAATATTATTTAATTAAAGTTTAGACAAATATAGTAAATAATTTTACAATTCAACTATGTCGTATACATGTCTCTCTTATATATATATATATTATTACAAATAATCATGTAAAAAATATTTGACGTTTCGGTTTTTTTTATAACATTTATAACATTGTTCTTGATTATCAATAAGTTAGATAATAAAACTTAACACTAACTCAACACTAACTCAACACTGCTCTAACACTATAGTACAAAAAAAAGAGGGCACAACCCCTCTTCTTCCTAGACATTAGTCTATTTCATCAAACACTACACAATTATAGCTTCTTAAATAAATCTATATTAGCCTTAGCTAGTTCATTGCCCTCAGCAATCATTCTAACCTTCTCAGCTCTTTTCATAGATTGTTTCATCATGGAGATTTTACTAATACCCATTATAGGTTCTGATGCATTATTAATTAATCTACCATCTTTTACATCGTACCCTAACATAGAGGGCTTTATATTCATCTTGTGCATAACTTGACTTTTAGTTTATACAAAGATACAAAAATTTTATTAGTTATATAGGGGTTGGAGGTTCTATAGCACCACACGCACAGCGCCCCTCTACGGAAACAGATTTTTTTTTGCTACCCCCCATAGCGATTCTGTCGGTGCATTGCAGATTTTTTTGCCTTTTTTTCTTACCGCCTCCCACCTGTTAGAGCTCAGCCCCTTCCCCTGGCCGGTACGTTACACAGCCCACCTTCCCCTTCGTATTGTACGCACCCAATACCCCCATATCCCCCCACGTTTACCAGATAAACTCCTTAAGGAGCACAGAAGAGTGCGTTAGCCTCTCGCCCACTCTCCAGGTGAGTAAACATTCTATAGGGAACAAAGCTAGATAATGCGTTGATGCTCAACGAGTTGATGCGAAATGACACAAAAATTATTTAGAATGAATATAAATAACAAAAATATCTTATTGAAAGTCAGTTAGTTACGAATTATTTTCATTTTTCATTTGGAAATAACAAAAGTATTGAACTATATTTGTACCAGAATTAAACGTTCATTGACATATTGACTTCCCACCGAGAGTACGAGAGTACGCTTCGAGTAATGCTACGAGTAGTCCAGATAACACCTGGTTACTGCTCTGGGTTATCGCTGAAGATAGGGTCTACCAGATTACCGGTACAGCTATCCAGATACACGCAATCATATCCCTTCGATATGGTGCTACCAGAGTCACTTACAGAGGCGAGTACCAAAGAAAATCGAGAGTCCAGGTTATTCAAGGGCTCAGGGAAGTCAACCGGAAAGTTCATAATAACCTCGGTATCTGATTGACAGACCAGTAGGAGCGAAACCTATGCCGAGAACTAATTTTAACCTGGCGAAAGCCATAAATTTTATACTATGTACACAAGAAAAATGTTCAACAACGAGTTCAGCAAAGAAGAAATCAACCATATGACTCCAGAGTCAATCAAGGCGTTTATCGAACTAAAGAAGATGGGTTGTCCAGTAGACATCTGGTATCAGAACAAGAGAGAATACCAAGATTACAGAGGGTACTTCTGGATAAAAGCAGAGGAGTACGATGCAGAGCAGTGGGTAGATTACTACGATACTGAAATGTACTGGGGTAGTGAGAAGCTACAGAAAACACTGGAGAAGCATGGGCTGTATTTCGAGTGGCAGAACTCAGCAGTGGGTTGTGTCTATGATGCTTAGATTAACTGATGAGACCTGATAGGTCGAAACCACCTCACCAGGTGGTCTTAATCTTAAAAAATATTATTATGAGTACAACAGAGAAATTATCATTGTATCACTACAATCAAGACCAGGTAACAGAAATCAAATTTGACCAGTACGGAAGACCATACGTCCAGGAGTACACAGAATATGACTCCCAGGGCAACATCTTAAGTATAGGTGGAAAGTTTATGCTATCTGTAGTAACTGATTATGAATACACCATTGAAAACTAGATTAACTGATGAGTCCTAACTGGACGAAACGGCCTCTGGCCGTCTTAATCAGGCGAAAGCCACAAAAACTATTATTATGAAAACTATTATCAAAGAGTTCAAAAATTCTCAATCTGTATCTGAAAAAATCGGTTTTGCACTTGCTGGGGGACTGCTGTGCTTGGTTTGTGTAACACTTCCGATGTTGGTCGCTGACCTCATCACCAATGGAGCACCGGCATCATTCGGAATTTACGGATAGGTTAACTGATGAGTCCTCATAGGACGAAACCACCTGAGAAGGTGGTCTTAATCTTAAAATTATTTATTATGAAAATTACAGCAAAAGAATTAAAATTGTTAAAAGAAATTAGATTAGAACAAAACGAGCCAGGTCACTCAGATTTTACTCAAGAAAATGTAGGAACTCGTAGCAGAGCTGGAATATTGGGTAGCCTAGTACAGAAAGGCTTTGTATATAATAGCTATGAAAATTACGAAGATGAGGACAACCTCTGGTGTCTTACCTACGAGGGTGTTGATGTCGTAGGAGTCCCAGAAACTTGGCTTGATGACGAGGTACAGCAGTATGAGGATTACAAAAAAAATAAAACCCTAGGTTAACTGATGAGTCCTGGAAGGACGAAACACTTGAGCAATCAGGTGTCTTAATCTTAAAAATTATTTATTATGACTACAAAAATTGAATTGAAAAGTGGTTTTTCTACTGGATATCTTCCAGAAGGAATAACCTACAAGAATTACACGATGTTGGTAGCGATTGCCAACTACTCAGAGAACGGCTCATGTGTGAGCACTGCTTCTGGTCTTCTGGACGAAGACAATGACCTAGCAAAGAAACGAGGCCTTCTGGCTATGACTGGTGGCTTCATGTCAGCTGTGGCACGAGGTGACTTTAGAACTGCGTGGAACAGAGCAGATGGTAGTAACAGAAAGGCGTTACTGAAAGGCCTTGAGAACTTAGAAATAGAGCTATGAGAAAGAGAACGTATAGTAATTGTTGTGGGGCAGCCCCATCGTTTCTTAGTGATTCTTTATGTGGCAGTTGCCACGAACATGCGGAGTTCTATATGGAAACCGAAGACCAGGAAGATTAACTGACGAGTCCTCATAGGACGAAACGGCTCGATAGAGCCGTCTTAATCTTAAAAATTAATTATTATGGGAAGTTTTAGTTGGATTACACAAGATACTAAAAAGAGCATCGCTGTGGAGAATCCGAAAAGTGTCTATATGTTAGACAATAAAGGCAACAAATGGGAAGAAAGCAATTACCAGGGATACGGAGTATTCGGAGGTAAAGATTTCTACCAGTTAGTTGCAGAAATGAATGTTGAATTTTAC
>JAAHTH010000756.1_pt1 | contig 11715 bp, 5 predicted proteins | sample 6116091 | NCBI WGS metagenome assembly JAAHTH01 (sample SAMN13939990, study PRJNA603662) | sponge metagenome | isolation source: marine sponge | host: Mycale hentscheli | place: New Zealand | collected 2006
GGCTCAGCCTCGGCTTCTGCTGCGGGCTCAGGCTTGGCTTCTGCTGCGGGCTCAGTGTCCGTGTCGGCTGGCAGCATCATCCTCGCCCCATCGACTCTCAACTTATAGGCCGCACGCAGCTCCTCCTCTGTGAGTTTACTAATTTCATCAGCCATGAAACTCTCGGGGGAGCCGCTGACGAACTGGAAACTGGCCGAGTAGCGACGGCGAAATCCCGGTTCACTGGATTCTGGATTGGGAAATCGATCTTTTCCCTCGTTGTACAGCTCAGTAATGCCTTCACTGTCAACTTCGTCTTTTGGAACCTGATCCAAATAATCGCTAACAAGCACTCCATAAGTGTTGGCAGTAGCCTTCTGGTTGAGTTTTTTGAAACTTCGCCAAGTCTGATCTGGTGTCGTGACCCGCAGACCTGCGTAGCCACGATTGATGAACACTTGGGCCAACATATGGAGCCTGAGTTGCTCCTTGATCATTGGCAGGTTCATCGAGTTCGAAGTGGTTTTTTTGGCGAGGGAATTAAGTTCGGCCTCTGTATAGAGACCGTCACAGAAGCGTTCCAGCCAAACAGAAAGTTGACTGTCTGAGAGCGCAAATCCTTTTTTGGTTGCCTGACCAGCGAACACAAACGTACGGATGGAACCTTCTAAACTCGGCTCAGGGTTAATCCCGAGACCGGTGATATTTCCCTGCTGGCCTTCCTGAAAACCTGCTGTTTGCGGCCGTCGACCGCTGTTCAGGGTCCTCTGCGCCAAGTCCTGCAAGAAAAACAGTGTTGCCCGGTGCCCTCGTGTAAACCCTTCGACTCTTTCTCGCGTGAGGTTTTGCCCATCAAAGGTGGCCAAGACCTGTTCGTTGCGGGTTCCGGCGTTCTGACGCATGTATTGGTCAAGCACAGGCAGCACAACGAACGCAAACAGCGCGAGAGCGGTCAAAAAGACCATCAATGGCTTCAAATTCCTGCGAAATACTTCGAAAGGACTATTATTCATGGGAGCGGGCTTTCGGAAGCAACCAATTCCAGCGGTCTTCGGTGCAATCGCAGCAACTTGATGAAAAAATCGCATGGCAGCGATCAAGTCGAGCGAGAGGCTCCGGAAACTGGAAGGAAGCTAAAATTTTGGAGGGTAGTTTGCGAATTTGGGTAACGAACGTTTGGTGAGTCGCCTTGACAACCAGGCCTCATCAACCAAGTCTCTGGGTAATGGTTCAAGCACCGTCGTAGGATCTGGCTGCTGTTTTTCACTAATCCGAAATGGAAATTTAGCCGAAAAACGGACCGACCGGGTATCCTGCAATGTTTTTTACCTGATCTCTGAGAAACCGAAAGCGTATCGCCGCCTGTTTTGAAGGGTCAAGGTGAGATTGACCTTGAGAGAGACTTAACTGGCATTTTCGTAAAGTTGCCTGAGAATCGGTCTGGCAAAAGCGTTAGCCGTCAGCTTAAGTTTTGCAAAACTCCCAGTCCCACCTCAATTCACAACAGTATCCCCACACCAGATTGTTTCGTCTGCATGGCAAAAAGCACCGGCAAGAGCTTGGTGATCGTCGAGTCACCCGCAAAAGCACGCACAATTTCGAAATTTCTCGGCTCGGGATATCAAGTCGAGGCGAGCATTGGTCACGTCCGAGACCTGCCCGCTGGCAAGAAAGAGGTCCCCGAAAAGTTTAAGCAGGAGCCGTGGGCCTACTTGGGGGTCAACACGGACGAAGAATTCGCCCCGCTTTACATCGTGCCGGACGAGAAAAAGAAGCAAGTAAAAAAACTAAAAGATGCACTCAAAGGTGCAGACAATCTTTATCTGGCGACCGATGAAGACCGCGAGGGCGAGGCGATTAGCTGGCACCTTCAGGAAATACTGAAACCCAAAGTCCCAGTACATCGTCTTGTTTTCCACGAGATCACCAAGGAAGCGATCACCAACGCCTTGGAGGCCACCCGCGAGATTGATGGCCCATTGGTGCGAGCACAGGAAACGCGGCGAATCCTCGATCGCCTTTACGGCTTCGACATGTCGAACCTGCTTTGGCGAAAAATTGGCAAAGGGACAAGTGCCGGACGTGTTCAAAGCGTAGCTGTTCGGCTGATCGTGCAACGCGAACGGCAACGGATCGCATTCTGCAACGCAACTTACTGGGATCTGGAAGCGACCTTCCAAACGGAAAAAAATGAGTCGATGTCGGCCACGCTCTCAACCGTGGACGGCCGCAAGATTCCATCGGGCAAGGATTTCGATTCAACCAATGGGAATCTTAAAAACCCCGAACTTTTGCAACTCGATGAAAACGAGGCTGCCGCCCTGGCAACTCGATTGCAAGCAGCCGACTTTCAAGTGACCAAGGTCGAGGTCAAGCCGTTTTCAGAGCGTCCCCGTCCACCCTTCACCACAAGCACGCTACAGCAGGAAGCCAATCGAAAGCTCGGGTTTGGTGCGAAACGTACCATGGATGCGGCCCAAAGGCTTTATGAAAATGGCTATATCACCTACATGCGTACTGACAGCATGACGCTGAGCAAGGAGGCGATCGGAGCATCCAGAGATCTGGTCCGAAGCCAGTATGGCAATGACTTTTTGCACCCGGACGTCCGCGTCTATAAAGGAAAGGTCAAGAATGCACAGGAAGCTCATGAAGCCATCCGACCTGCAGGCACCCCATTTCGCTTGCCCGAGACAGTGCGTGGTGAACTCGGCGACCAAGACCAATTCCGTCTTTTCGACCTGATTTGGAAGCGAACCATCGCCTGCCAAATGGCCGATGCAAAGAAGCAGCGTGTGAGTATCACGATTGAAGGAGGTGGCGCTACTTTCACGGCCTCGGGAACAAGCATCGTATTCGAAGGTTTTTTGAGAGCCTACGTCGAAGGCAGCGACAACCCTGAAGCAGAACTCGCAAACCGCGATAAAATTCTTCCCAATGTGAGCGAAGAAGACCCACTCACTGCACAAACGCTCGACCCAAAGAGCCACACCACCCAACCACCAGCAAGGTTCACGGAAGCAACACTGACTCGCACTCTCGAAGAGAAAGGTATCGGACGTCCCAGTACCTATGCATCGATCATCGGAACGATCACCGACGAAAGACGAAATTACATCATCAAGAAGGGTACGGCACTTGTGCCAACGTGGCGTGCATTCAGCGTCACCCGACTGATGGAAGATCATTTCGAACCACTGGTCGATTATGAGTTCACCGCGGAACTGGAAGACTTCCTTGATTCCATCAGTCGCGACGAAGTGGGCCGAGAAGAATATCTGAAAAAGTTTTATTTCGGTGACGCTTCCTCTGACAGACACAATGTTGGCTTGAAATCGCGTTTGGCTGAGAAACTTGAAGCCATTGACCCCAAAGTTTCAGCTCGTTTTTTGCTGGGTGTACCCGAAACGGGAGAGCACCGCGAAGAGGTCTTTGTAAGAGTTGGTAAATACGGCCCTTACATCGAACAAGGCGAACGTACGGCATCGATTCCTGATGGCATGCCACCTGATGAGATGGATCTCCCAAAAGCGATGGAACTGCTGGAATCCAGCGAAGTCGTCGAAGAACCCATCGGAACGCATCCTGAAACTGGCAAGCCCATCTATCTGAAAGTAGGACGCTTTGGCCCGTATATTCAGTTAGGTGAACCGGATGATGAAGAAAAGCGAAACCAGGGCCTGCTGCAAGGGATGGAAGTTGGTGACGTCACCGTTGAACTCGCTTGCAAACTACTGGAACTGCCTCGAACACTCGGCGAATACCCGGAGAACGGACAGCCAATCCAAGCCTTCGACGGTCGTTACGGACCTTACGTCAAATGCGAAAAAGAAACCCGTTCGCTGCCGGCCGGAGTTTCTCCTCTTGAAGTGACCTTGGAAGAGGCAATCGCTTTGCTCAAAGAACCAAAGAAACGAGGCAGGGGCACCCCGAAAGAACCCCTTCGCTTATATGAGCAACCCTCACCGGTAACCGAAAAAGAAGTAAAAATTCTTGATGGCAGGTTCGGCCCTTACGTCACAGACGGCGAAACAAATGCTTCGTTACGCAAAGGCATGGACCCGAAAGAGATGAAGTTCGAAGCAGCTTTGGATCTGCTTGCCGAACGCGCTGCAAAGGGACCGTCGAAACGTAAAAAGAAAGCGAAAAAGAAGAAGGCTGCAAAAAAGAAAGCAACCAAGAAAAAAGCAACCAAAAAGAAGGCCAAAAAGAAAGGCGTTCCAAAGAAGAAATCCTGATGTAAGGGTGCCACGAGGCCATACATGCACACGCAGACATGAGACTTCCGGCGCTGTGCATGCTGAGAACTGTGCATCCGGGGGATAGCTCTCCGATGGAAACGATTAGGTCTGCAATTCTGTTGCGGAAAAAACTGCTTAAAAAGTGATCGTCAAGGCCTGGCTGGAACTTGCTCGCAGAATGAGCCGTTCACGTGATTTCGTGTGAGCGCGAGAACGTTCCCGAATCAGCAATCTTCTGTGACGGGTGGGTTCTAGAAAGGTCGCGTCTTCCTCACTTACACGGGAATGCCGGAGTGCCTCGCCTGAAACGCACCAGTCTTTAAAGCAGCCGAAAGACGATCGCAGTCGGCATAGCCAACAAAGCTACTTTTCCGATCCTTAAGGCCGAGAAACCTCGGAAGATACCCCTCAATCGCTACAAGCCAGCATCCCCCAATTGCAAGTTAGGCTACGGGAATGCAGGCGTCTGACTGACCGAGCCACGATGCGTACGGTCCGAGAGAGCCCTTTCCATGGCTTTTAGCTAAAATATGCGAGAATCACACCGCAACGGGGTTCCACCTGAAGGGAACCCCCATCACAATTTGGCAGGAACTTACCAAATCAGCTTTAGGAGCAGAAAAACGATGGCAGGAATCGAACGCGTCAGGGAAATTCGTCGTCTCAGAACACGACGAAAAAAAACAGCCAAACTGATCGCTCGAGCTAAGGCGGGGACCATGGACAAAGCTGAAGCGGCTAGGAAGCTTCGAAGACTTACCCCCGGTGCCGATATCATCATCGCTCGCGAAGGATTGGCATAAGCTCGCCCGTGGTATGAGCTGAACTTTTGGGCGTGCATCCTCAGTCTATGCTTTGATTGCGACAAAATCGGCTGAAATTGCAAAGCCGAGCCAATCTTGCGGGTCAACGAAGGCTGTTTTGCTACGAAGTAAGTCTCAGACGTGTTGGCGTTGATTCTGTCGGTCTGTCAGAGGACAGGCTCGTCCCTCAGGCGTATCGTTGTGCAAGTGCATGTCCTGGATGAGGCCTCGGATTAGGTCCTCGAAAGTTCCGACCATATCCAGCGCAGAAGAAACTCAGCATAGAACCTGCAATCGACTGCGGCCCGAGCGTTCACAACGCGTGAGCCAAGCGGGTTTATGGTAATTTTTTTGCCCCGCTGGTTTCTGCCAGCAGTGCTCGATCCCACCGAAAAGTACAGCGACTCTCGACTGCCCACCCGACAAGTGATTGGCTCAAAAGCGTCCAAAACGAGCTAATGATTGGCCAGCTTCCCCAATCAACACAATCCAAACCACTGCATTGGCTTGCTACTGCCTTCGCTACCTCGCCACTTCCCGTTCACGACGTATCCGAAGCGAGCGATACCCGAGCAGGAATGCTCGGTCACCGAGTAGACAGCGGAGCGAAATAAACCGAGAATTAAGGCTTCGGAATCACGAACCACCCAAAAAGTGTAGCCGTATCCGTAACTGAGAAAAAATGATCGCGGGCACGACTCGCGTCATCGGGTCGAATTTTTTTAACTGCAGTTTTGATTCACATCGGACCGTATTGATGAGTACTCCCGAAGACAACGAACAGAAAACCGCCAGTGCTGAAACTGCTGTACCGGCAACGCGCAGGCCCATGATCGAGGCGATCGGCCTGAGCAAGTTCTACGGACCTTTCGCGGCGGCTCGAGAAGTCAGTTTCTCGGTCAGTGAAGGTGAGTTGGTAGCTTTCCTGGGCCCCAACGGCGCGGGAAAGAGCACGACCATGAAAATGTTGACTGGTTACATCGCAGCGAGCGAGGGCGAAGCTCGGATCGCCGGCCACAATATGATGGAAGACCGGATCGCAGGTAGTCGCCGCCTTGGATACCTCCCGGAGAATGGTCCGCTGTATCCCGAGATGACACCGATGTCCATGCTCGACTTCTTTGCTGAGGCCAGAGGCATTCCCACGTCGAAGAAACGCGACCATATCGACCGAGCCATCGACATCTGTGATCTGTCCTCGGTCATTTACAAGCCCATCAGCAAGCTCTCCAAAGGCTTCAAGCAGCGTGTCGGCATGAGCCAGGCTCTACTACATGACCCTGATGTTCTCATTCTCGACGAACCAACTGCCGGCCTGGACCCTAATCAAATCAGGGGCGTGCGTGATACAATGCGTCGGCTCGCTGAAACCAAGACCATTCTCCTCAGCACACACATTCTTCAGGAAGTGGAAGCCATGGCAAACCGCGTCGTCATGATCAATGAAGGCCGTCTGGTTTACGAAGGCGATGTTGACACGCTTCGCAAAACGGGCAGTGGAGACTTAGATGAGGCGTTTCACACTTTGACTCACGCCGACACCGTCTAAAGACCTGAAGCGAACTTAGTTTCCGGGCTTCTTGGCCGCGAAACATTTCTTCGGCAAGTATCAATTTCACATTTCTCTGCAACAGATCAATCATGTCTAACGTCGCAACGGCTCTCCTTAGCCTGTTATTTTATGACATCGTATTTCTGCTGGTTCTACTGGCCATCGTGGCACTGCTCTCAGCAACCAAGCGGGCTGCGTTCGCGGTGATGAAACGCAACTTCACCGGCTATTTCAGCAACCCGACCGGTTATGTCTTCCTTTGCATCTTTGTCTTCCTGACATCGCTTGCAGCGTTTTGGCCGTATGAGTTTTTCAACCAGAACCTGGCGACTCTGGATCAACTGAATTTCTGGTATCCCCTGATCATGCTGATCTTCATACCGGCGATCACGATGAGTATTTGGTCCGAAGAAAAACGACAAGGCACCGACGAACTACTGCTGACCCTGCCTGCTGACGATTTCGACATCGTGATTGGCAAGTACATGTCCGCCGCAGCGATTTTCACTGCGTCGCTTCTGTTCAGCCAACTCAGCACCTTTGGGACGCTTGCCATTCTCACAGAGGGTGGTTTGGACATTGGCTTGATTTTCAGTAGCTACATTGGCTACTGGTTTGTTGGACTTTCAATGCTAGCGATCGGGATGGTGGCATCCTTCCTGACTGGCAACCTGACCGTCGGTTTCATTTTGGGGGCACTATTCAACGCTCCCTTGGCCTTTGCTTCGCTAGCCGAATCATTCAGCCCTAATCGCGCGGTGGCTTCCCTCATCTCTGGGGCTGGCATCGCTCGTCCCTTTGACGATTTTGGTCGCGGCGTGATCAGCAGCTCTTCAATAGTCTACTTTTGCTTCGTCGCTGCAATCGCACTGTACACGTGCATGGTGTTGATCGGCCGACGACATTGGACGGGTGGAAAAGACGGCAACACGATGGCGTGGCAGTATCTGGTACGAATCGGAGCACTGATTGCCATCACAACAAGTTGTGTGATTCTGGTCCGCAACTGGGACTTTGTGAGACAGGATTTGACAGAAGGACAAGTCAGCTCGCTCGCTCCTGCTACCAAGCAACTGATCCGAGAACTTGACGGAGACCGCCCGGTTGTTATCGACGCGTTTATCAGCAAAGACATTCCGGAAGTCTACGCGAGAACTCGATATGAGCTTATCAATCTACTCAAAGAATTCCGCAGCGAAGCCGCCAAACGTAATCGCACAATCGAAGTCAACCTTTACGATGACATCGAGCTGTTCAGTGATGATGCCGCTCTCGCAGCGGAGCGGTTTGGCATCCAACCAGTGAGCCGCATGGTCCGCGAAAAAGGCACCGCACAGCAGAAGCAGCTGATCATGGGGGCGGCATTCAAATCGGGGCTCGAAAAAGTGACCGTGCCAATTTTTGAATATGGAATCCCCGTTGAGTATGAACTGGTCCGCTCGATTAATACGGTTGCCTCGGGCAAACGCAAGCGGATTGGGGTAGTGGCAACAGACGCGAGGCTGATGGGCGGCACGGTCATGCAAGGTATGTCGATGCAACAGGTCAACCGACATCTGCTGATCGACGAACTAGCCAAGCAGTACGAGGTCGAGGAAGTTGATCTTAATTCGCCCGTGACTCGCGGCTTGTATGACGCGATGATTGCTGTCCAGCCTTCTTCGCTCGCGACCGCACAGCTTGATCGTCTGGTTCAAGCGGTTGAGACTGGTGTGCCTGTAGCAATCTTCGAAGATCCCGCCCCTGTGGGAACCTCATACATCACACCAACAAGTGCTCCCAAACAGGCGCCCGGGGGTATGTTTGGTGGTGGCGGACCTGCCCCAAAAGGTGACATCCGAAAGCTTTGGGACCTACTCGAGATCAACGTGCCTGGGCAAGCAAATGCACAAGGAATGTACACACCCGATTTGGTGTGGCAGTCGCACATGCCCTACGAGGTCCTGAAAGACAGCGCAAATGAACTCTGGATTTTTATTGATGAGGCAAACCCTAGCGTTACCGAACCTGGCCGGTCATTAAGCAAGGACAGCATCATCACAGCTGGTATGAAAGAAGTGCTTGCCATCGTCCCAGGTGCCGTGGAAGCAAAGGCTGACTCGAAATTGACACACATTCCTCTTCTTCGAACTGGCACCGAAAGCGGTTTAATCAATGGCAGTCGAATGCGTGATTTGATGACCGGCGGCGTCACGTTCGCTGAGGTGGTCACAGGAACGCGACCTGAACTGCCAATCGCCATGGCGATTGAAGGGCAGGAGGAGGTTGATGGAAAAGAAAAGTCGATCAAAGCTGTTTACGTCTCAGACGCGGACTTGATGCTTCCCGAATTCTCAATGATTCGAGCGGACCCTGACACCTTGACCGAGGCACGCTTCCAATTCCAAAACGTCACATTTGTATTGAACTGCATCGACTGGCTCACCGACGAAACTCACTTTATCGAAGTTCGAAAGCACGAGCCCATCTTCGCAAGCTTGCGTATGATTGATGCTCGAAAAGATGAAGCACGCCGGAAGGTCATGAACGAAAGCAAGGCCTACCAAACAGAATACGACACAACCATGCGAGAAGCTCAGGAGTCGATGGACCAACAACTCCAAAAGCTCCGCGAAGAGGTCGAAGGTCTTCAGAAGCAAAGCGTCGATGGCAAGGTACCTCGAGCCGAGTTGAACGCCAAACTGCAACGTTTCCAAACACTGCAGGAGCGAGAACAGCGCAAACTGGATGTGAAACGCACGAAGTCTGAACTCGATCGCGAGTACAAGATCAGTGAGATTGAACGCAGTGCTGCCGAAGATGTCACCAAGATACAAAATCAGGTGAAGGTGTGGGCGGTTGCCCTGCCCTGCATCCCACCACTATGCGTCGGAGTGATCGTATTCGCCTCTAGGCGTCTGCGAGAGCGTGAAAATATCAGCAAAAGCCGTTTGAAATAGAGAGACAAGTTCCGTGACTGAAGTCATCAAAACTTTGATTTTTTCGGGTGTCGCTATCGCCATCAGCCTGGTTGCCGCATTTGTTTCATGGCCACGGGCCGCGGAGCAAACGGAGTCGCGTGTTGGCACCGCATTGTTCGAGCAATTCACCGACCCGCTTGCGGCGTCGAGCATGAAAATTGTCACCTTCGACGATGAAACCGGGCAACTAAGCACGTTTGAGGTTCGCAAAGATCCGAAAACTGAAGAGTGGACAATCCCATCGAGAGATGGATACCCGGCAGATGCACTGGAGCAGATGAAGAATGCCGCCAATGCATTCGTCGCCCTCAAAGTGCTGGATACGCAAACTGACAAAGCCGAAGACCATGATGATCTGGGCGTAGCTGAGCCGAAACTCGAGGACCTTCAGGTCGGAGACGAGGGCGTCGGGCGTCTGGTGACCCTCAAGAACGGTAAGCAGGAAACGATTGCCGAACTGATCATCGGCGACATCCCCAAGGATGACGCTTCGCAACGCTACGTTCGCATCCCGGGACAAGACCCTGTTTATGTGGTGCGTTTCGACGACAGTCCCCTGACCACTGCGTTTCGTGAATGGATTGACAACGACCTTCTGCAACTCAGCAGCATTGAACTGTCAAGCTTGGAAATTCTCGATTACAACGCCTCTCTTGCGATGGGTGGCAAGATCAGCCTCACACGAAACTACACGGCAGACGTCGGACTGGATGGAACAGAGTGGAAACTCAACAGTCTGATGGACTATGACCCAAGTCGCCCTGGCGCGGCACCCACGGCCGCCGACCTTGCTTCACTGGCTCCGCTGAATAAGGCAAAGCTTGATGAACTCAAGACGGCGCTTGACGATTTGAAAATTGCAGATGTCGTTCGAAAGCCAGATGGAATGAGCGAGACGCTTCGTGCGGATCAGAATTTGTTGACCGACAAAGAAGCCGTGAATTCGCTCGCTCAGCGTGGTTTTTATCCCGTACCTTCAGGGCCCAACGGGGAAATTGAAATTCTATCAGCAAATGGCGAGCTGGACGTGACCCTGAATACAGGTGTTAAGTATGTCCTGCGTTTCGGAAACATCTCAGGCGTCGAGGACAGCAATGCCGACAGCGATGCGGGAGTCAACCGGTACCTGCTCGTCACGACGAAAGTCGATGAAACGCAATTTCCAGTCCCAGATCTAGAAGCTGTTCCGAAGACAGTTGATGAGATGAAGGCCAAGATGGCTCCTGCGAAAGCGAACCCACCCGAGGGTGAGGTCAAGGAAAATCCAAAGGTGGATGAACCAGAGACTGAAGCCCCCAGCGAAAAGGAAGGACCGACTGGAGATCAATCCGATAAGCCCCAACCAGCTGAAGAAAAAGCTGACTCCACTGCGTCTGCTGATATCCCAAAAGCAAAGGCAGATGCAGAAGTAGAATCGCCAGCCCAAGGTGAGGGAAGCACAGAACCCAACGCACTAGGCCAACCAGAATCAAAGTCCGGTCCGGCTGAAGCAGCAGGTGATCAGAGCGAAAAAGCTGATACTCCAACCGGAATTTCAGAATCGAGCGGTGGTGGTGAGGCAACCGGAACCGGTCAAGCACAGCAGGACGCAGCCCCTGCCCCCGCGGAAAACACTGATGGGTCGACCGAGAAAAGCGACCAACCGAAGTCCGAAAACACCGACCCTGCCCCCACCAATGACGCAACGGCCAATGACGCTACAGCCAATGACGCTACAGCAACTTCACCGCCGAGCGAGCCCGCAGAGGATACGGAAGCACCGGCTGAGCCAGAGGAACTGACAGAAGAGGAATGGCAGGAAATGCTGGAAGCTGAACAAGAGAAAGTCATCAAACAGAACCAGCGAATGATGGATGAGCGGAAGGATCGTCTTGAAGATGCCCAACGACGAGTTCGTGATCTGAATGCAAGATTTGCAGATTGGTACTATGTCATCCCTGAAGCAACCTATTCAAAGTTACGTTTCAAGCGTGCCGACCTATTCGAACAACCAGCGGATGTTGGGCAGCCCCAACCACCTGGTATCCCAGGCCTTCCGGGTGGTTTGCCACAGTTCAACTTTCCTGGTGCACCCGGGAATTAATGAACCCTACCGTCGAATCGAATGGCGTCACTTTCCCTCCCAGCCGGCAAGACGAATGTCTGACGGTGGGGGGGGGGGGGGGGGGGGGGCGGGGGGG
>JAAHTH010003131.1_pt1 | contig 11710 bp, 7 predicted proteins | sample 6116091 | NCBI WGS metagenome assembly JAAHTH01 (sample SAMN13939990, study PRJNA603662) | sponge metagenome | isolation source: marine sponge | host: Mycale hentscheli | place: New Zealand | collected 2006
TTCGTTTTATATCCCCGTAATATACGAAAAATATCCCACAAAACCAACACATTAGTTGATGTTTCTAAATTTTGTAACACATAATTAAATAGCTTTTGTGGGTTCATCTCCCCCAAACTCTCCTTTGTATATATAAATCCCGAAACCGGACACTCTATAAACCCATCTCTTTGGAACTTATCCCAGTTCTCTCCTACGTATTTTTCTATTTTCCGAAAGAATTCAAGGTGTTTGTAATTTTTGAAAACCCCACCATAAAGCTGTTTGAAAGTAAGCTCTTTCGATTTTTTGTAATCCACATTATATAGGGAAGCAAAATGAGCGTGAATATCACTAGTGGCAAAGCTATAATCAATGAGACGAGCAGCCAAACTAGGATGGTAAGCAGAAATATCAATCTCCACAAGTTTGCTATTACGAGGAATAAAACTTTTCCTACATCCGTTTTCTTTGTTGAGTGCGGCATAATTTACATTTTTAAATTTATTACTAGGTCTAGTAGTTGTTGTTTTTAAGTTGAACTGAGTGTTGACGTATTCACCGTCAACTGCGTGGAAGTATCCACTGAAGGTGTCATTGTGTATACGTATGCCACTTCTCTCGATGGCGTTGAATACCACGGATACTCTACTGTTAAAGAATTCATCATATTTAGTTTTTTCTATGTTAATATTTGCTTTTAGATCTCTAAAAATCGTTTCACACAATTCATAATGTTTGACAATCGGTATAATTAAGTTTAACTCCGGATTATCTTTGTGTTCACGATAATATAATTCATGTGTTTGTGTTGTAGGTCGTATATACGTAGTAGGGGGTGGGTTGATGTCATAAAGCTCTTTTAGACAAAAATAATGTAATACTTCCTTTTTATCCCTACAATATAACTTATCAAACTTTTTTAAAACCGTGTTTATATGCGTGTTTACTCCATTTAAAGTTTCACTATGGTCAACACATAACATAAATCCTTTACTCGCAAGTATTGGTCTAATATACACCAAAGACACATTATTTTGTGCGGGGTGAATTGTATCGTTAAAGGGAATTACTTCAATGAAAGCTTCTTTAAAACCACTATTGCAAAAAACCTTTAACTGCTCTAAATCTTCTATTAGCCAGTACATAAAACCTTTTTCGTAAATATAAGAAATATTATTTTCTAAACCAAATAATTTTACTCATTTTCTTCTTCATCTTCGGGACCAAAAGGACCAGGATCTATTCCATTTTCTTCAAGAATTTTAACCCATGTTTCCATATCGGTATAATAATCTATTTCAATCCATTCGCTAGCTAAACATTGGGTTGGATCAATACTTCCATAACCTTTAATTTCTGTTCTAGGATCATCCCAACAGATAAACCATGTTTCTACACTAGGATAACAAAATTCTGTTCTTTTTTCCATATTTTAAATTTTATTATTGTAGCCCACCATCTGTAATATTCCACCCAAAAGTATTAATTAAAGATGTTCTAGCCGCAGTTCCTACTTTATATTGAGAATTACCAAAATCAACTTGTCCAGAAGGGGTGGTGTAACCAGCTCCTCCTGGGTATGATGCTTGAAGGGTGGCTTCCCACCCTATTAGTAAATTATCATAATTTGTATTTGAAAGTTTACCTCCTTTTAGGAAAAATGCGAAGTCTGTTACATTAGTTATATCCCAATTACTTATGTCTTGATCAAATGAAACTGCTCCCTCAAATAAACCTCTCATAGAAGTTATAGTACTTACATCCCAATTTCCAATAGGTTGATTAAAAGCTGTGGCTTTGTAAAACACAAATTTTATTTCTGTTGCACTAGAAAATACAAAATTGCTTAAAGGTTGATTAAATAATGTTGTTTCTGCAAACATAGATCCAAAAAATTTCCCAGCACTAGTATCCCAATTATTTAATGGTTCATTAAACAAAGGAGTACCTTGAAACATATTAGAAAAATTTAATACCTCACTCACATCCCAATCATTTATAGAAATACCTTGGAATTTAGATTCCTTAAACATAGAAGCCATTCTTTTTATACCCGTTACATCCCAATTATTTATATTATTTATAAGGAGATTTGGTGAGTTTGCACCACAATCCTGAAACATAAGATTACTAGATGCAAAAGAAAGGTTTGATAAATCTGGGGTATCGTATATTCTGTTTTTATATAAATTTATACAACCATTAAAAGCATTTGATATTCGTTTCCAAACAATACTTCCCCATTGTTTTATTTCAATTAATTTTAAAGGAGTAGCCCCGACTTTATTCATTTGTATACTTGGAAAAATTCCTGTTATTAATACTGTGTAATCTCCAGCTTTATCATAAGTGTGAGATAAATTTAAGTTTGATGTAATTGATTCTTCATTTCCATCTCCCCAGTTAACTCTAAATGAATAAAATTGAGAACTATCAAGACCCATTGTAATAGATTCAGAATCAGTAGTTGTTTTCCAAATTGTAATAAAAGCATTAGGGTCTGGGGGAGTTGGTGGGGGTGGATTAGGTATAAGTGGTTTAAAAACTGGGGCATTTAACCCCCCATATCTTAATTCATACCAAGATTGGGTTACATAACTAGAACTAGTAGTTTCATACTCATAAGTTTTAGAAATAGGAATTAAATATCCATGAGGTTCATCAATATGCTGAGGTCCTTCCATTGGTCCCTTATCTGAGTGGATATGGTAAAATCCTACATAAGGTTTTCCAGTTAGTGAGCTTCTAAATTCAGTCCCATCTGTATATAAATTTTCATTATCAGAATATTTAAATAATTGGTCATATTTATTTTTAAAATAAGCTGATAAACCTTGGATTTGGTTTTCGGTTTCTACCCTTTTTACAGTATTTTTATTTACTATGTAAGAATTAGCCCTTTTACCTGTTATTACCCAAGGAAAAGTAAATGGGGAATATTGTTGATAACTAACATTTATATCTTGATTTTCGTATCTTTCATATTCATCCTTACTAACTTCAATATATTTATTTTCATTTATTTTTTTTACAAAATATCTTTGAATTTCTCCTATATTATATTCTTCCTCTGTTGGGACAGGGAATATTTGAATAGGTAAGGATGTTGGGGGTGGTATTGTATTCTCACCCTTAGCATAATAGTAATAATCATCAACTAAATAATAAGATTGGGGTTTAAATTCTGATCCCGATCTTGAAGGAGTTATTTCGCTTACTTTATTTAGAATTAATAAATTGTTTGGTTTATCATTTGGGTTCCTACCCGTGTATACAGTTCCATCACCTACTATAAAATAATTACCTATGTATGGTTCATTATCACTAGCATAAACATATTCCCCACCATTGGTGTATAAATTAGTTTTTATTTGTGATTTAGGATAAAACATTATTAAGAGTATTGATCATATCTTTTTAAAGATGAATTATAAATAGATAATTTATTATTATATGTAGTTGTTCCTTTAGTAAATTCTGCTTTTTTAGCTGGGCTCCACCATTTGTTTATATAAGTAGTAGTCCAACTGTCTCCATTATCTCCATTAAATCCTTTAGATGTTATTCTATTTACCATAAATTCTAAAAAAGCTTTATTATTTTCAAAAACAGCAAACTCTCTTAGTCTTACAGCATCTTTTCTTACATATCTAGCTGTAATGTATTGGCTGGCACCCCATCTAACAGCACTACCACCATTTCTAACATCTGTTTGAACCCCAGCATAATTAAACCCACCTGCTGAGCTAAATGCCTGTCCTTTTTTACTTGCTTCTGCAAATAAAACTGCGAATACTGCTTTTGATATATTAGGGGTAGTAATTGAATTTAAGGTTTGAACAGCTTCTTGATAAGGAAGTAGGTTGGGTGGTGGTGGTGGATCAATTAATGGTAATTCGGGATAAGAACTTACTACATCTCCACTTGAAGTAGAAGTAGTAGATGATATTGAAGTGTTAGTAGGTATTGGTGATGCCTTACTATTATCCTTAACAACTGAAGGGGTATTTTCTGTTGGGGTTGTTGAAATTGTTGTGATATTCGTTTCCCAAATATTATTGCTAATTTTATGATCAACTCCTTTAATAATAAATTTTAAAGCACTAGGATATGAAGAAGGGAGGAATTTTTGGTTTATTGAAATTTTATTATAAATTTTTATACCACCAATCCCTTCCATAGTGAGACCTAATTCAACAGGAATAAATCCACTTAAACTAGAATTAACTCCTCTTTTTTCAAATTCTAAAAGATTTAATTGTTGAATATAACTTCTAAAAGTTTGTTGTCCAACTTTTAAAAAATCCCCTGTATCTACATCTCCAACTTCTCCAGAATGATTACCATACCAAAACATAGCATTTATTGGTGGGATTATTTTTTTAGTATATTCAATTTTATTATCTTTTAAAAGTCCACCTCCACCTTCATCTCTATATTGGACAAAAGTTGCTAATCCAGTATCACCTCCCCAAGCTCGAACAACATGTTGTAAATAACCTCCATACGAATCATTAAAATTACTTGTGTGTACAAGTTCTCTACCTATTTGATTTGCAGCTAATCTTCTTTGATTTTGAAGATTTTCTACTCTTCTTACTACTTCATCTAATAAAGCTGTTAATCTTTGGGGGTTTGCTAAATCTTTAGCTGGGCCTTGTGGTTCATTTCCTGGAATGTATATGTCATATATGCTAGTTCCTTCCCATTTCCAATCATAGTGGTTTTCTCCAAAAGCATAATCATAATCTAATTGACTTTCACTAGAATCATAATTTTTTAAATCCCATAAAAAAGCATCTTCTATTTTTTTCCTGTTTATTTCTTGAGGGGTTGAATTTGTATCTGTAGTTGTTGGAGGGTCTACAAACTTTTCTTCAAATCTATCTATAAGACCTTTATTCCAATTTTTATAAGGGATAGCATCAATATTTTTAGTAGAAGATCCTTCAGCAGTCTTAGATACTGTTATCATTGACATTAATTTAGGAGTGATTTTAGTTTGAAATTTAAAATCTTTAACAAAGGTAGAAGAGCCATTTGAGTTATAACCAAAAATTTCTAAAGGATATTCTTTAGATGGGGATTTAGTTGAATCAAATCCTTTAATTGGGTTTTGTTCTAAAAAATATATAGTATTATCTTCTTTTATTGCAGGCTCTAGGTTAGTAACCCCTCCAGTACATTCATTTATTCCATCACATATATTTTTCAAAAAATCAAATACACTTAAATTACCTTCATCATCTGTACTATCATTTAATGCTTTACTAATAAAATTTAAATTTATATACATGTTCATCAACGATCCAGCTACTACTTCTGGGTTGCCATCTACTTGATATGCAAATGCGTAAGTAGTATTTTTTATTTTAGTAGGATTATATGAGGATGGGGATTGTGAAAATTTTTTTTCAAAATTAGAATCAAACACAAATGAAAAAAAAGCCTTATCTATACTTAGAGGAAATAAATTATAAACATAATTACAAACATTATTATCAGAATAATCTATTTGCAATAATTCTCCTTTAGCGTTACCATTTACATATTCTCCTATAATTAAAGTTTGTAATTTTTGTAAAAATGTACGAAGTTTTACATAATATCTAGATGTAGTTGGGATTCTTGCTTTAAGTGTTGTTGTTGTATTAGTAGCATTATCATTATTTACTATATTAGGTAAATATAAATAATTTTTATTTTCTAAAGGAAAATCAGCTATAGTAACCCCAACCCATTGTGATAATAAGTTGCTTGATAAGCTATCAATTATAGGATTATCTTCTGCTTCATCCCCAAGTTTATTTTCTATTTTTTTCTTTAGATTTTTTAATTCATTTGAAGTTAATGATTTAGCAGGGATGTTTGCTTTTAAAGATTCTATAATACTTCCTATAGATATTAAATCTATTGTAATACTATAACTCAAGTCATTATTTAATGTCCATGAAAAATTAGAAACTTTACCAAAAAATCCTCCATAGTTTCCCTTATATTTTTTTTGATAAAATGAAATTTTATTTAATATTTGTCTTTGAGTATAGGATTGATCATTAAACCAACTATTTTCTATAATAGTAGATTGTGTATCCTTAACTTTAACATTAGGAGGTGAAGTAGATACATCAATGTCTTCAATATATTTATCCCAACCCCATTCTAACATCATCATATAACCTAACCTTAAATAAAGGGTTTCAATTATTGTAAACTGAAATTTGTTATAAACTTTTAGATTGACTGTTGCTTTTTTAATAGAGCCCCTATTAACACTTTTTACTGTTATATCTGTGATTCCTCCTACAGGTTGGAGGCCTTTTGAATTTCCTCCTAACCCACCATACATTTTACCTTGGGAATTAGCAAATAAGTTATCTTTTCTTACTCCACTTCTAGGGGTAAATCCTGCATTTTTTCCGTCTTGGGTTCTATTCGAAGTTTGAATTGTATTAAATAATACACCCTTTTTAGCTAAACCTGTTCCTTTTAAGCTTTCAAAATCACTTTCAGTAATATAACCTGATTTTTGAGATTGAAAATCTTTTAGTCTGTCCTCTCCAAAGGAGCCAGAAATAGAAACACTAGATGCCATTTTTATCCAAGCATTTCTATTATTTAAATAATTTAATACTTTAGGATCTCTGCTAACAGAAGAAGAATTATATCCAGACCCATGCATTTTTTGCCTTAGGTCTATTTGTTTTAGAATTTCTTCATTAATTGGTTCTCCTATTAAATTTCCAGCCATAATTAAATTCCATTTAATCTATTATATTCAAGTATTATTTCTCCTATATTATTTGGGATTCTAATTTGAACTCCTACAGGTGGAAAAATTGAATTTTGAGGTAAATGGGGGTTAGCTGTTGATATAACCCACCACAAACTAGAATTACTATAATAAGTTTGGGCTAAAATGTCAAATCTATCTCCTTCATCTGTATAAACATAGATGTCAGAAAAATCAATAGGGATATCAGGGTAGTTTGTTGTAGCTTTATACCTTTTTCCACCTACTGTCCTAAGAGTTGCTATGTCAGAATATCTACTCATTTACAAAATCTGTATAATTGTTAGAAAAATTATTTGTTAGAGCAATATACCTTTGATCTCCATAAGTAGTTACTTTCCCTGTATTATCTGTGTCGCTATCTCCATATAAATTTTCTTGTATAGAAGGAACAAAACTATGAATAGGTATAAATTTAAATCCTGATACTTTTATCATCATTGGTAATTCTTTGACAGTATTATCTGCTTGAATAGGTTGCCCTAAATTAATTCCACTAAATGCTTGGCCTGCCGCATTTTGAGCAGCTGTTACGTTATCCCCAATTGCTATTTCCCATGGGGATTCTTGTGGTACATCATATGAAATTCCTTGCATTATTCCAACTTGTTTATAAAGATAACCTCCTACTGTTAATTCTATTAAGTTTCCTCTCATATACCCATCATCTGAGTAAGATGGGGCACATACAGAAGCTAAATAATTTAATTTACGATACATTGGCATTAATTCCTCTTTAGACTGAGCGGCTACTGTCCAACCTAAATTAATACTTCTATCAAAACCTTGATACTTATAAAGTTGTTCTGCTCTACCAGCAAATTTTTCACTTTTCCAATCAGCATTATAGCTATCACTAAAACTATCCAAAAATGCTCTAAAATGAATATATTGTTTAAATTCCGGGTTTGCATTATCTATTACCCCTATCCTAAATTTACATAAATCATTTACAGGATATTCTTCAGAATTCTTTTCAGCATTTTTACTTCTATAGATAGGTAAAGCTGTGATTTTATCTAAAGCTTCACCCGTACCTGTAGCATATCTTGTTCTTGGGATTGTTTTATTACCAGGGTCTCCTAAATTTACTCTACCCTCTAATCTAGAACTTTGATCTGTATAATCTAATGATATAATTCCCGGGTTTTTCTTTCTTTGTAATCTAAAATCTTGAAGAATAGTCGATCTATTATATACATTATTAGTACTTCCATTACTTAAATTTTGGTTAGAACCACTATAAGCATTTTGTATTTGGTTATAATCCATAGTTGTACCTAATCCTAGTACGTTTTCTGGGGCTTGGGGATTAAAGGTACCTGGTTGGAAAACATTTGTTGAAAATAACCTTAGTGCTCCTGTATCTAAATTGTCTGTTTTATATTGATCTTCTATAACATTAATTCCTGTTAGATCTTCATAGATGGAGCTTACATTTTTACCATTGAAAATTTTAGCTCCTTGGAAATTAACTGAACGTCTTTTAAATACAGAATAATCAAAGTATCCAAAATCAACTTCAGTAGCAAAAAAGTTAGAATTAGTTAAATCAGGATTATTACGTCCAGTTCTATCCCTTGACATAAGGATGTTAGTTTTTCCAACTCCTAATGTTGAACCAGGACCACCAGAATAATTATATAAATTTACTTGATCCCCTAAATTAGAATTAATTTTGCTATCTAAAAATTGGATTAATCTACTTGAATTTACATTATTTTGTCTTTCAAATTGAGCTATTGTATCTAAATAAATAGGATTAGATAAAGGGAGTGAAATACCAAACCCAGTTGAAAAAATATTTCCTTGGTTTACATTATTTGTTTCAGCAAAAGGATTAATTCCTTGTTTAAGTAAATGCCCTCCTAATGGGTTTGCCGCAGCCTGTAGTAATGTAGAGGTTGGCAAGTAGATACCGTTATTTAACGCTAATCTATTAGGATCTCCAGTTACCTTTAAATTAAATGCACCTTGAGCTTTAATGTTAACCCCAGATCTAGAAAGGGCATTTTGTTTAATTGTAAACAAAAGACCATTTGGTGATTTTAAATCAGTCATCATTTTAGTTAACCTAGAAACATCTTGTGCTAATGCCCCTGGAAGTAATGATCCTCCTCTTAAAAGAAAATCTGCACCTTCTAAGAGTCCAGAAGAATCTAAGCCAAAATCTCTATCACTAAATGATCTTTTAGGTGTTGTTTTTAATTCATAGGGTTGGCCACTCGCATTAGTATTGCGAGAACCAGCTCCAAGTCTATCATATCCGTATTGTGGAGCTTTATATTCGGATAAATCCGTCCTTATTGTTAATAATCTAGACAATTATAGATTATTGTACGTTACCTGTAGTATCTACTGCTCTTGGTGCTTCAGAAACATAATCAACATACGTTCCTTTTGAGAATGTATTATTAACTGGGATTGTAGAACCATCTGTCAATGAAGACTTTGGTTGGTTACCTGTTAAAGGTGTTAATGTAGATCCTTCTGTTTCTAATTTTTTAAGTAAAGGCATAATTTTAAATTTTAATAGTTAAACATTTATTATAAATATTATTATTGTATAGAGAATGCACTCATACCAGCTACCGTACCTACTTCAACTGAATCCATTTGTACTACAGGTGCTGGTTTATTTATTAGTGCTTCTAATAAAGCGTTTGTTTTTTTCGATTCTGAATTATCTGGCATTTGTATTGTCCCCGCTGGGGAAGATACAACATCATCTCCTTTGCTAAATAAATTTGTACCTGCTATAACTGTATCTTTGTTATTTAGTGCAATTGCGCCTTCTGGGCCAAATAATGTTCTAGAACCATATCCAGATGAATTTGATCCTGGGGACATTATGTCATCACCCTTACTTACTAAATTGTAAGCTACTGCTCCAACTGCAGCTGCTACTCCTAAACCTAATAAGGCTTTTATAGGGTTTGCTAATGCAAATAAAGCTGCTTGAGCTGCTAGTTGAACTAATTTACTTTTACCTAAAGCTATTCCCTTTAATTCCGCTTGGTTTTGTAACCCTAATTGGAAGGATATTGCCGTTTCTAGGGCAGCCATACCCGCTGTTCTTAAAGCTATTAATTTTTTATAACTTAATATAGAAAGATATATTGTAGCTATACCCCCTAAAATTCCTTGCATAACAGTTAATTCTCCAACATTACCACTTAAAAGTTTAGTCATTCCAACTAACGCTGTAGTTATAGGAACAAATAAATAAGATAACATTTCAACTGCCGGTATAAGTAAATCTACTATTGGGTTTATAATTTGCATTAGTGGGGCTGCTATACTAGCAAAACCCTCTTTTAATTTAGCAACTGATTTGTTTAAGTTTTCTTGAACACTACTTTGTGCTTTTAAATCTGCTAAACTTTCTTTACCTAATTTTTCTTTAATTTGATCTTGAGATAGTCCTTTAGCCTGTAGTTCATCTATTATCTTCTTTTTTTCTTCATATTCTTTACCTACACTATTAGCTAGTTGTTCTTGTATAAATAATGAATTAGCTAGATCTTCTCTAGACAAACCAACAGCTTCAGCTAATGCTTGCTGTTGTATTCTATTCATTTTAGCAAAATCAGCTGCAGATCCTGCTTGTTTTGCAATTTCTTCTGCAACCGTAGCTAAGTCATTATTTAGTGCCGCTTGTCTTGCTTTTTCTAAATTAATGTTTTTACCTAATAATAATTCGGCTTCTAATTCTTTTTCAATTGACGATTCAAATTGGAGTATACTATCAGCAATACCTTCTACACTGCTTAATTCCATACCTAAAGCTTGAGATGTAGTTAAAGCTTTTGATAATTCTGCGGCACTACCTCCTAATGATAATGTAGTAGCTTTACTAATCTTGCCAATATCAGCTAATACTTTTTTAGAATTTATTTGAACTCCATAGGATTGAGCAGTTAAAGTTGATTGAGCTAAAACTTCTTTTGTATTCTTTTTTAAATCACCCCCAGTTGCTTGAGTAACTGAATAAATACCACCCATTTGCTCATAAGTTAGCCCTGAAGCTTTATGTATTAGTTGGAGGGTTTCAAGGTTTTTAGAATTTTCAGTAGTATATACTCCTGTGATTTCATTAACGGCTAATAACGCTTTTCCTAAACCTTCACCTGTTAATTTTAATTCACCTGATTTGTTTGCTGCATGGGTTAATTCTGATGTTAGTGCTGCTGCTTCATTATAAGATAAATTAAGACCCTTGGCTAAATCCCCATTTAATTTGTCAATTTTAACCATAGCATCAAATACTCCAACTATAGCTAATTCTAATAACCTCATTGGGGTAAGAACAGAACTAATACCACCACTTAATACTTTAGATAAAGTTCCAGATTTATCTATTTTGTCTGCTATGCTACCTGCATTTTCTTTAAGTAAAGTAAAAAGACTTTTTTGTTTTTGTCTTTCATCATTTTCTTCTTTTATCTTTTTTAACGCTTTTTCTTGGAGATCTAATTGTTCATGTTCTTGACCTAACATCTTTTTTTGCTCTGCAGTTAGTCTTTTACCTAAAATTTCTTCTTTAGATTTTAAACGAGCTCTATTTAAAGCAATTTTTTCTTGCTCTTTAGCAATATCTTTTTGACCAGCAAGACCTAGTTCTACTTTTGCTTGTAAATCTATTAAGCTATTAGTATTTTTTACTGCTTGTTTTAAATCACCTACTAAACCACGTTGCATGGTTTTTCCTACCACATCAACTGCCTCTCCAAGTTCAGAAGCACCATCAACAGCTTCTTCAAATGATTCTATTAATCTATCACCAATAGAAGAAACAGCATCAAGAATAAAATTTAATTCTTCTTTTATTTCTGATGCTTCTTTTTTTGCTTTGCCGTCTCCAATAGCCATTAAAAAAGTATTTTATTATAAATATGAAAAAAAGCAACTATTTATAGCTGCTTTTACCTTTAT
>JAAHTH010003072.1_pt1 | contig 11709 bp, 10 predicted proteins | sample 6116091 | NCBI WGS metagenome assembly JAAHTH01 (sample SAMN13939990, study PRJNA603662) | sponge metagenome | isolation source: marine sponge | host: Mycale hentscheli | place: New Zealand | collected 2006
GTTACTCCTCCGTCTGGATCTGGGCAAAAAGCTAAAATTGAGCAAGTTCCCATCCACTAGTGAAAAACAGGTTTTCAAAAAACCTGTTTTTGAAATGTCTTGCACACCTGTTAGAGATGACAGCAATCCTCTTCTATAAAATTCCTTTTGGACATATTATCTTCAGCCCACATGGGCTGAAGATTGGTCCAATGATTAGCCTCAAAAGGATTGGTATGGTTTTTAACATACCAATCCAGTGGGACTTTGTGATCTATATGCCAAGTATCGTGAGCATAATTTTCCCAACTCATTCCTTCTGTGAATTGAGATTCAATATGTTCCTTAAATTCATCAATAGTGCATCCAAGGTATTCAAACGATGATTTAGTTTTTTGTAGTTTGGTTTCTTTAACGATTCTTCGCATATGATTTCTTACAATCCTACGCAACTTATATTCTGGATCGTTTTTGTATCTTTGCTTGCGACGTTCGTTTATTTTGTCTCTGTTTGCCTTTCTGTATTCTGAATCACAAACTTTGCAATAGTTCTGCAACCCATCGGGGCTTTTTTTAGCTTTACTAAAATCAGCCACGGGCTTCGTATCACCACACTTATCACACTTTTTTTCTTTCAAAGCAGGATCAACAGAAAAGTTGCGTAATTTTCCGTATTCTGAAACACAAACTTTGCAATCGTAACGCAATCCATCAGGGCTTTTTTTATCTTTACTAAACTCAGCCAGAGGCTTCGTCTCGCCGCATTTATTACACTTTTTCATATCATTACTCAATAAAAAACCCCATTGCGGGTGATAGTTGTCCAAGTGTTTTGACAGACCGCAACAGGGTTTAATTTATATGTTTCGATTTTAGAGAACTATCACCTTCTCTACAATGTATATATGAGTAAGTTTTATGAATTTTTGGTTATTCCAAACTTTAAAGAAAATACAGAAGACACAGGTCCATTTGATTTTTTCTTTTTCTTCTTTTTATTTCCTTCAAAGGTTATTGAAGGCGGGTACATTCTTCTGTTTACAGAACCCATTGGCCTAGAGAAATTTGAAACGTCTCCGGTTGAAGTTCCCGATTCTATAAAGTCTCTAAAGTTCATTTGAATTCCTTGAATTTATCTGCTTCCATTCTTGAAATTACTTGACCTCTTTTTTCTGGCTTGAGCGTTTTCGAACCCTTACATTCTGGGCACATGAATCCGTTGACTATTCCTTCGCCGTTGCACATTTCACAAACATCAGCGTCTCCGCCATCTTCCCATTTTGATTGGACTTTTCCTCCAAATCGATCCATGTAATTCGCAAGTTTTCCAACATGTGCAGCATCAACACCTTTTATATCTGCTCTTTTTTTGCCACCGAACATCTCTGTCCATTTTCTCAGTTGGTTAGTACTTAAACCTGTGCCTTTGGCACTTTTAAGATATTGATGGACTTCATCCTCCGAGAAATCTTTAAGCCTCAGTAAAAACTCAACAGCTTTTGAGTCAACAGTTTGCCATCCTGTTTGTTTTGGTCCGTAGGGTGTATGACCAACTCCACCTGCTTCCCTAGAAACGCCTAATACTTCTTTTATTTTAGACATAGGATTGTGCTGCAATATCCAGGCAACTTGAAGAATCTTATCTCTCTCTGATGTAATCTCTTGCGGCATTCCTGATGGCGGGTCAAAGCTCACGCCAGGAAATAGGACATCTAAAAGCTTGGTGCTTTTTAGCAATCCGATATAACATTTTGGATCTATTTCTGGATGTTTTAAAGCTTTTTCGAACTCGTCTTTAATTCGATTTAGTCCTCTTAATCGATTACCCATGTTTAAGAATTTAGGAATTGCTTTTTTGACTTCAGGATCTAACTCTGAATTTGATCCAAATCGACAATGAAAACGAATTGTTCTAAACACTCGAAGCGGGTCTTCTTCAAATCTCGCTTCAGCATCTCCGACAGTTTTTACAATGCCTTTCTTTAAATCACCATGGCCACCATGAAAGTCGTAAAGCTTTTTATTTTCTTTGTCTGCTTTATCTAAGGGGATATACATTGCATTAATTGTCAAATCCCTTCTTGCAGCATCTTCTCGTGGGTCATCAACGAAATCTACTTCTGCTTCTCCATCAACAACGTTAATGTCTTTTCGGAAAGTTGCTATTTCGAAAACTTCGTCGCCAACCTTGGCTCCTATTACGAACACCTTTTGATCAGGACTGTTATCTCTTCCTTGCACAAACCAAGTCATATGATCGTCGCCAGTTGACTTTTGAACCTTTACTGGATCTTCTTTGTCTGAGTATTTTACAGATTTAGGGGCGTTAAACTCCTTGCCTTCTTTGCCAGAACGGTCTCCAGAATATTTGAATCCTGCGCCTGATAAGATTTTTCCTACTTGTTCTGGTGTGGCGTTAGTTGCAAGGTCGTAATCGTTAATTGATTTTCCTGCAACGAAGTCACGAACCGGACCGCCAACAAGGTACAAAGTTTTCTTGGGCATTGTCGCTGGTTTGCTCAAGTCATCATGGACGACTATGTCTTTGCTTTTTTCAAAAGCACGAATTACAGGTCTCATTTTTGATGGAGGTATGAAGCCTTTGGGTAAAGAAACATGCTCTGTTTCTTTTTTCCAATTACTGCTCTTCTTACCTTGGCCGTCTCTTTCACCAGCTTCAGATTCTTTGATTAAAACAAATTGTTTGAATGATCTCATTTTTTACCTTTTTTCTCCGGTTACTGAAGTTCGAGGGTCTACCGCACTTCTCATAGGAAAGTTTTTTATTATAAAAATTGGAACTCCACTTGGTCGAAGTTGAAGATCTATTAGCTGCTTGTTCCCGTCAGCCTTAATTTTCCCGCCTTTTCCATCATCTATGCCGATAGAGTACAACTCTCGCAGTTCAGAATTGTTTCTATGTGCCTCGTCTCTCATCTCGTCCAAAGCATTTTTCATTTCTTGGGAGTTTTTGTCAATATCTTTAAGTGGCGTATCGCCTTCAGCCGTGTTGATGCCAAACCACTCATCCTTCGCATCAAATTCAAAGTACTGAACATCTTTCCATTTCTTAGCCACTGCCTTTTTTTCTTCTGGAGTCCATAATGCTGGTGAAAGAAACTCCGTAGGAGTTTGCGGTCTGCCGATGCCTCCTGGGTAAAGCTTTTTGTTCATCAGGCCGCCGATGGCAGACACAAGACTTGTGGTCACTTGTGCCCAATAAGGGGTCCGAGCAGGTGCTTTGAAATCTTGAGTGTAGTTTCTAGTCGGGCCAACATTGAGCAACCGGCCTGGTGCTCTATTTCTGTTACCTTGGGGAGACTGCTTTTCGTTAATCAACCATTCTCTAAAATGCATATTTTTTTCCTATGGCAAAGTTGGGTCTTGTATGCCTATTTTCCACAATAAATACCCTACCAGTATATAGAGAAAAACATTCAAAACAAAGTTCGCTATTATCTTCCATCTTCCCTCGTTTCTTTGAGAATCTTTCTCGATCATCGTGATTTTCATTTCTATCTCATGAATATCTCTATTTAGATCTTGAACATGCTTCTTAATTGCTTCTCCATTTTGTGATTCGAGAATGCTAACTCTAGTATTCAATTCTCTATGATTTTCAATGTGGTCATCCAGCTTAGACTCAACTTCATCTTGCTGCTTTATTAGGTGTGCAACCCTTTCGTCTACTCTGGTGGTAAGCTCTAAAACTGACCGAATAGATTCAGATACTTGCGTGTAATATTCATCAGACATTAAAGATATCCTTTGTTGACTATTATAAAATTAATAAAGAGTTTACCTCTATATATGTTATCATGGCAAAAGAAATAAAAGATATCAAAAAATCTGACACATCTGAAGAACCTGTTTCAGACACCATAAAAGAAGAAGATATTGTTAGTGACGAAATGTTATTGGGGATATATTCTGAGATATTAGACAATGTCCGACAGGACAGAGGTGAAATCGATGAATATTTAGGTAAATTTTCTGATATGGTCATTAATGAAGGAGATGCAACAACGTCTTCTAAAGAGGCGGTTGTGAATCTCATGAAAATGAAAACTGATCAGTCGGATAAAATGTCAAAAATAGCAGATCTTATGACAAGGGTAAAGATGAAAGAAAAAGATGCCTCTAAGTTCATTACAAAACAAAATGGTGATGTGATAAACATTGGAAACAATGTTCCCAATAAGAGGGCGTTATTGGAAACAATCGAAGAAGCAGCGGAAAAATCAAGGAGTAAAAAAAATGACTCATAAACATAATCTCAATGACTGGCTTGTGGAGTTTGACATCCCTGCGGCAGCAGGTCAACCTGATCCAGCAGGCATGCAAGCTCCTGCTGTTGACCCAAATTTAAATCAGGATTTTGATATGAAAAACGACCCAAACGTTTCTAATATTGACAGAGCACAAGATGAAGATCCATCAGATCCAGAGGAGGTTGATGACATAGAACAAGATCCCTCTTCTCCTGATATGCCAGATGAAAAAGAAGAAGTTGAAAACTTCGAAGTATGGAAGCAAGAATATTTTAAAGAATCCATTAAGGGAGATACAGAACAACTTATGGATATGCTTCTTCAAGTTAGAGATTCTGATCTTGAACCTTATCAGCATAAGTTTGTTGAAGATAATTGGAATGTCCAATTAATTAGACAAAATTCAAACGTTGATAAAGCTTCCAAAGAAATAAGAAGAAACATAAAAGATCAGCTTGATAAAAATAATCCAGCAACTTCCGTTGTAAGCCATATAGCTTCTGTGTTGGAAACTGTCCCCACTTTAAATAACGTGTTTATAAAACTAAACGGATACGGAGGCTTAAAAGGCGATCTACACAGAAAGTATACCGCTGCTCTACTGGGGGCAGTTCAGGTAGGGAGCGGTGGAAACACCGAGGACATCGTTTTTAATGAAAGAGATTACTCAATTCAAATTTCCACAAGATGCAACGCCAGATGGGGAGACGTAATGTTGGGAAACTGGAGTCTTAAGGAAGATGATCCAGAGAAATACCTTTCAGATCCAGAACTAGAGCGTTTAACTTCCGGCAGTCCTGAAGAAAGAGATGTGCTGAGAAGAAGAGTTGTAATGGAGTCTATAGCAGAACTATTTGAAACAAGAGCCTTTGTTATAAATGTAATTTTAGAAGATGGAACAATTCACACATTAGGTTGGGACTTGTCAAGTTCTCTTAGATCCGCTTATACAGATGGAAAGTTAGTCGTAAAAGCGAGACAGTCAGAAAACTCTGAGGCCATGATTAATGACGACGGAGAAATTGTTCCTCTTTTAGACCTGAGCATTCTATATGTCAAAGAAACTGGAAGCTTGGATGAAAACGGCAATCCAGAAACAGAAGAAATTCCATTCATGGAAAGAAAAGATGGACTTTTGTTTTTGTCAGCAGATATGAACACCATAAGTGAGGCTTCAACAGTCCTACAGGGTGCGGTATTCAAAGAAACGCCATACAACGGGAACCCAAGCGATTTGAAGACACTTACTAGATGTGTTTATTCTTCGCATGACCTTTTAATGAGACAGTGTTAAACACGAGGTAAACTATGAAATCTTTTTTAGAATTTGTTGATAAGAGAACTAGAGAATCTAAAAAACAACTAGACATATTAAAAAGAGTCTTGGAAAAAGGCGGAATGTCTGTAGTTGATTTTTCAGAAGAAGAAGATCCTCATTTATTCTTGAAAGGAAGTAAAAATCTTTCTTTCGAAGGGGTTCGAATATACAAAATAGGTGGTGAAATAGTTTTCCGTGTGCAAAAAGAAGAAAATACTCACCCATATGGAAAAGCATATTCTTTGCAGGTAGAAGAGATGTATGATGATATTCTTTCTGATGAAATGGATGAAGAAAAAGCAGGCAAAGAAGTTATTAAATCAATCTCTGAAGAAATGAGAAAGTTTTTTAATAGAAGCGACAAAGCAGAAAAAGAAATCAGGTCAATTGAGTTTGGCAATAACAATGATTCTATGGGGAGCGTTCTGGCATCTTCTACAGGGACAGATTATGCAAATCAAGTTTTAAGCAAAAACAAAGGCATTTGATAGTGGAGAAACATGGTCTTATTAGGCAATAATACTCCGGGATCAAATATAAATTCAAATCCAAATCTAGGCAATATATTTAAACCTGTTGGAGGATTTAACGCTAATCCCAATGCAACCACCGCTATTAATCCGTTCGTTAATCAAGGATCTTTAATCTCCTTTAGTTATCAATTTTGGGTTCACGATCCTTATCCTGTTGTGATTGTGACGAAATCATCTCCAGGATATATGGTAAAAGGAATCAATATAAATTATCTAACATTTCCTTTTATTAAAAATCTACTGAGATCTAATTGCAATAATACAGGCTTTTCTTGGCAAAATGTAAAGGGAGATAAATATATAGAAAGTGCCTTCCGAAGTTACAAGTGGCAAGGCATCAGGCAAGTTAAAATCCTTGACTGCACCTTCCTTTTAGATGTTATGGCAACTGTTCGTGCAAACGATCCCAATCAAATTCAGGCCATAAAAGAATCAATAAGAGAACAAATTAATAGAAACGTGAATCCAAAAGCTGAACCTACAACGGAGCAGCCGATGAATCAACAGCCTCAACCAATATCCCAACAAACCAATCAAGTATCCCAACAACAAACAAATCAAATATCAAATCAAAATATGGAAAGTCAAACAGATCAATCAAATAATGTGTAATTATTATACATAAGTTAAACTCTAAGGTATTTTTATTATGGCAGATATAGGCAGAATATACGATAGCATGGGTCGCCTTATTGGCGAAGCTGAAGACATCAAAGGTGTTCTGCGTTCCATGCTTGAGAGAGATGTGGGGAAGCCCAAGTCTTATGATGCCAAAAGCGAGCCGAAATCAGGTGCTCAAGAAGAATTGAAAAAGCAAGTTGATAGGCTGGAAAAAATACTCAAGGAAACAAACGACAATGCAAAAGAATATGCAGAAAGCATTATAAGTGCTTCCAAAACTATTGAAGAGGCAATAAAAAGCAAATCAGAAACCCCACAGTTCGTTGATCCATCCAAAATCTATGAAGCAATATCATCAGGATTTAAAAATTGCTGCACTGAAGAAAAAGCACAAGCAGAAGTCAGTCAAGATACATTACCAGTCGCTGACGGAGGTATGGATAGAACCTTCAAATCGATGGACAAATCATTAGCATCAATAGAAAAGAACCTAAGAAAAGGCGGCGGCGGTGGTGGTGGCGGTGGAGGTGTCGATGTCGATATTGATCCTGATTCGGGAGGCGATGATGGAAAAAGATATGGTGATGCGTTCGCTGAGGCTGCTGGCAAATCAATATTAAACGGCATGAACGTCTCTCTTGGAAATTTAACTCCTATTCAAGTTATTTTTGGTCAAGCTATTGAAGGCGAAATGGCTTACCAAGATAACATGAAAAAAATTGCCTTCCAGACTCAAAGTTTGACGATGGATACTGCTGATTTGCAAGCACGTTTTTTCCAAACTGGAAAAGTTGTAGAAAAAACTGGGTTTAACCTATCAGCATTTCAAGAAGAGTATACGAAAAATATAAAAAAGGGTTTAAAACCACAAAAAGAGTCTTTAAACATAACAACATCAGCACTGAACACTTCGAAAATGCTTGGGTTAGAATCCGGTGCATTAGGAGGAACGTTCGCTGATTGGAATATGCACTTAGGACTTTCAGATACTCAACTTGCAGATGTTGGTCGTGGCATGCGTGATGTCGCTCTCTTTAGTGGCGTAACTGGTGAAAATTTAGAACAGGCAGTTAAGTCTTCTGAGCAATTCATGAAAAACATGAAGTCTGCCGGAACGCTTACTGCAAGTGCCGCTAAAAACATCATGACTATGTCAACTTTTGCCCAAAAGCTAGGCGTAGCAGATGAAATGAAGGGGTTGATGGACGGGATGACTAGCTCCTCGAATTTACTTCTAAATGCCAGTCAACAAACTAAAAACATGTTATATATGGCAGCGGGTTCAGTAGGGAGAATTAGTGACCTTCAACAAGGCACCATAATGAACACAAAAGCCGGAATTAAAGATATGGCTAAAGGCATGGAGAACACCTTCAGCCGAATAACAGGATTCAGTTCAGATCAAATAGACCAGATGACTGCTGAACAAAAAATGAAGGTCAATGTACAGCTAGAATCTGCTTTAGGTGTTGGTCTGGAGGATTTTAGCAGGCAGATTGAGGTAATGAGGGAATCAAGTAAGTCGTATACCGAAAGACTGGCGACTATAGACAAGCAATTAGAAGCAAACCTTACATTAGAAGAAAGAAGGGCTTTAGAGCTTCAAAAGCAAAACATGGCATTAAGTGCAGGCTTGGAAATGTCAACAAAATTAGCAGACGCAGCTAAAGGCGTTGATACTGTTTCAGAAGCTGTTGACAAAATAAGAAAAAATGCTGGTGCTGGGTTCGGTGATATTCAAAGAGATTTAGCAGACATGTCCAAAGAAATGGGCATGGGAGACTTGGCTTCAAAAGTCAGTTCGGGCGATAACCAAGCTATTGCCCAAGCAATGGCTTTGTCTGCAACATCCAAATTAGCCGACGCTGGAGGGACTGACTATTCATCTCAAATGCTTGATGCAATCAAAGCAAACGATATGTCAGAGATTCGTGAGCTTCAAGCGAAGATGACGGAAGAGCAGCAGAAGATGGGCATAGAGCAAGAAGCAAGTACAGATCCAATGTCGAAAGCTGCTCAAACATTAAGTGAATTAAACGAAACTGTAAGAGGCTTCACAGGTCCAGCATTACATCTTCTGACGGGGATATTAGGTGCCATTGGAACGATACCTTTATTGATCGGGGCAGGGATTGTAGCAGCATTTCTGGGTGCTGGCGGCATAGTAGCAAGTATTGTCGGAAGCTTAGGGCCGATGTTGTTAGCAGGAGGAGGAGCAGCAGCAACGGCAGTAGGAGGAGCAGCAGCAACGGCAGTAGGAGGAGCAGCAACAGCAGTAGGAGGAGGACTGGCCACAGCGGCAGCGGCTGTAGGACCCGCTCTTTCAGCAGCAGCGGCAGCTTTACCTGCAATAGGTATTGGCATTGCAGCACTTACTGCTGCTGTGTTACTTATCGGTGCTGCAATAACCTACACCATTGGAACAGAAGAGTTAGAAAAAATAACAGGTGCCGCTATAGCTCTAATAAAAGGAGTTGCGGTATTTGCTTGGGAGATGCTAAAGATAGGCGCATCAATCACTGCACTGGGGCTACTGGCCTCTTTGGGTCCAGCATATGCACCTTTTATGATCATGGGAGGTGCAGCACTAGCTGTTCTTGTTCCTGGCGTGGTGGCTCTTGCTTTAGGAATGATGGCATTGGGTGCTGCTATAGAATATGTCGTAGGAGCAGATAAGTCTGTAAAATTAATAGAAAACGTTGCAGCATTCATAGACGCTACTAGCGGTGTAGTTTGGTCAATAATGAAGTTTTCTGCACTGACTGCTTTACTTGGTGGTTTATTATTATTTTCTCCGATTGTGGCAGCAGGTTTGGTATTAGGGGCGGCGGCATTAGCAGTGCTCACTCCTGCAACTTTGGTGTTCAGCATGGCAATGATGGTGCTGGGTGGTGCTTTAGAGTTCGTCGTAGGATCAGATGATTCTGTAAAATTAATAGAGAACGTTGCAGCATTCATAGATGCAGGTTCTGGTGTAGTTTGGTCAATAATGAAGTTTTCTGCACTGACTACTTTACTTGGTGGTTTATTATTGCTTTCTCCGATTGTGGCAACAAGTTTGGTATTAGGGGCGGCGGCATTAGCAGTGCTCACTCCTGGCATTATTGCGTTTAGTGCTGCAATTTATGCAATAGGGAAGGGCATAGATGCAATTGCAGGTTTAGACACTGTTGTTTCGACAGTGGAGAAAATGTCTGCCTTAATTGATGCAACCAGTAGCTTTGCTTGGTCGATAACCAAATTCGCCGGAATAGCCACCTTGCTTGGTGCTCTAGTACTAGGTTCAATTTTTGTAGCACCATTCTTGCTTGCTGGAGCCACAGGGTTAAAAACACTTACTCCTGGAGTTCTTGCATTCACAGGGGCAATATTTGTTTTAGGCGTAGCCTTAGATGCCATTGCAGGATTGGATTATATAATTTCAGTGACAGAAAAGATGTCTGCCTTAGCTAATGCAACTGTGGGATTTGCTTGGGCGATACTTAAATTCGCTGGCATTGTTGTAGCCCTTGGTGCCATGTCTATATTTGCTCCCATACTTGGAGTAGCCTTGGCGGCGGGGGCTACGGCTCTGTGGGCCATGATGAAGGGCTTTATGGCATTTTCTACTGTTACTGTTTTATTTGGAAAATCTTTTGACGCTATTGGAGGCATAGATGAAGCTGTCAACTTAACAGAAAAGTTAGGCGAGTTTGTTGGAGCGGTTCAAAGCTTTGCTTTTAAATTAATTAAATTCTCTGCCGTTGTTGCAGCCCTTGGTGCCATGTCTATATTTGCTCCCATACTTGGAGTAGCCTTGGCGGCGGGGGCTACGGCTCTGTGGGCCATGATGAAGGGCTTTATGGCATTTTCTACTGTTACTGTTTTATTTGGAAAATCTTTTGACGCTATTGGAGGCATAGATGAAGCTGTTAACATAACAGAAAAGTTAGGCGAGTTTGTTGGTGCCATTCAAAGCTTTGTTTTTACATTACTGAAATACTCCGCCGTTGTTGCAGCCCTTGGTGCCTTGGTTACTTTTGCTCCCGTGCTTGGAGTAGCTCTATTGGCAGGTACTACGGCTCTGTGGTCCATGATGGCAGGCTTTATGGCATTTTCTTCTGTTACTGTCTGGTTTGGGAAATCTTTTGATTCTATTGGAGGTATAGATGAAGCTGTTCACATAACAGAACAAATGGGAGTGTTTGCAGATGCAATTACAAGTTTTGCAGTTTCGGTTATGAAGTTTGCCGGACTAACTGCCTTATTGGGCGGAATGACACTAGCGGCAGGATTGGTCGGAGGAATTTTAGTAGGAACTGGCACAGCAGCACTGATGGGGCTTTCAACTGGGCTGGTGGCTTTTGGAATGGTACTGAAAAGTTTTGCAGATAAAATGGGATCAACATCTGAAGTAGAAGATACAGCAAACAAAATTGTAGCAATAGCAAAAATGTTTTCAGTAGTGCCGGAAATAATGAACGTGCTTATAAATTCAATAGTTCCAATGGTCTCCAAGAGAATGTTTGGATTAATGGCAGCACCTGCTGAAAAGTTAAACGGTGAAGCTATAAAGAAATTTTCTGATTTCTTTATAGGCGTATCTAAAATGATGAGATACGGCATAATAGACCCTGTAAAAGAGAATCTGGCTGATGCGGGAGAAATAAAGGATGTAACTAGCAAAATTCTTGGCATGGCACAAATAATTGATGTAATACCAGGGATGATGGACAATGTTATTGAAAAAATAATCCCCATAATGGACGCAGGCTGGTGGGCAGATGCCCCTGCCGACAAACTAACCGACACGGTCATGGCTGATTTTAAGGAGTTCTTCACAAAAGTAGGAACGTTCTTGCGAGACGGCGTAGTCACTCCTATAAGGAATAACTTTTCAGATGTAGCAGAAGTGGAGAAAGTCGCTAGTATAATTGTTGCTTTGGGATCAATGGTAAGCGTTATCCCCAAAATGATGGATGATATAGTTAACAATATAATCCCAATA
>JAAHTH010001910.1_pt3 | contig 11705 bp, 7 predicted proteins | sample 6116091 | NCBI WGS metagenome assembly JAAHTH01 (sample SAMN13939990, study PRJNA603662) | sponge metagenome | isolation source: marine sponge | host: Mycale hentscheli | place: New Zealand | collected 2006
GACGTTCAGTTGCCGCAACTTGTCACCAACAAACACCGTCGTCGACAGCATCATCGCATGATCTGTATTTCCAACGACCATCGCATCACTGCCAATGTCGTTGAACTTTCCATTCCCGTCTTGATCAATTAATTTGACTGACACCGGGCCCGCATCTGTCGGGATCAAGCCAACCATTGCCCCACCGGGTGCCCATTCCCAACCATCCGCATCATTCCGAAGACGTGCCGCGTAGCGGAAAGCTTTGCCAGAATCATCTGTGCCACTCAAAACAACCCGTGTCGAAGAAACCATGGTCTTTGGATCGACCAACGCTTTGATGGTGCGATCAAGTTCGCCATCACCGTCAGTATCGACCTTCAAGCTGGTGCCCGAAAATTCAAACGCAAACAGCCCACCCCCGGCATGAGGGAGCCGTATTCCCTCCTTTACTGGGAACCACTTTTCGGTAGGTAACTTGAGCGACCAGTTTCGATAACTTCGATACTTCAACGCAACTGAGTCTGTATCTTCTGCTACGCACAGCGGCATCATCGCCGTAAATGCAAGCAGGCCCGCGAGTAGACGCAACATTGAACACTCCATGGCTAGTTGTAATTCGCCTCAAGTTTAAGCGACTCCTCGTCACCAAGATACTGCGAAACACTTCTATATTTCACCCTTTGAAAAAAAAAGGGGGATCCAATCGCTGAATACCTAAGAACTGCGCCAAAACTGCATGACATTCATAACGAGCCCGCCCGATTCCCGGCGCTCCCCACAGCCTCGTTCTCCCAAAGTCCCAAGCATGAGGATGGACTTGGCATGCCAGTCACTGACCTCAGGGTCGCCCCCGCGCCACCGACTACCAGAGTCGGGGATGCCTTCTTGCACCAGATGTCTGCAGAAGCCACGCCAAGCAGTTCACCCGGTGAATTCAATTGGCAACAAGCTCGGATACCTCAAGCCTGTCACAACCCGAGATCCCGAAAACACACAGCTCCGCAAACGCAGATACTGCGTTCCTCAATCACCCGATCCATTCACAGCCTCACTGGCAAGCTTGAAGGTCTCGATCATCTCAAGAAACTTCGAGGCATCACCGCCTCCGACGCGACTGCTCACCGTTTTTCCGGCGGGGGAAAAACAGACGAATGTCGGGTATGCCTGAATTCCATTTTTCTTCGCAATCGCTACCTCAATCTCAGAATCAACGTACACAGGCACCATATTCTTCAGCGCAGCTTTTACCTTATCGTCCGGAAACACCTTAGCAATCATCATCTTGCACGGGGCACACCACGACGCTGAAAACATCACTAACATTGGCCGGCCCGTTTTTTTCGATTCAGCGATTCCCTTCTCAAAGCCGCTCACCCAGTAATCCGGCAACGAATGCCCCACCTGAGCGCGTTTGGGTTTCACGGTCTCAAAGACCGTCTGATAGACGTCAATACGTCCTGCAAACTCCTCATCGGAAACCATACCATCACCATTACGATCAACCGCCTTGGCAAATTGCTTGATCAATTCCAGATCAGCATTACTAATGCGTCTGGACGAATAGTCAACGAACTCCGCAACCGTCCTCTCCTCGGCAGAAACGAATGACACTAAAACGAAGAAGATAACCAACGTAGCTGACAAGAGAATGCGAAACGGCATGACACTCACCTGAGGAACACGAAATGAAACCGCCAGCATAACGCATTACCCTGTTGATGTCCCAGTGTGTTGGCGGCAGCACAACCACAGGTACTCGTCCCAGCCCAGCACCAAGTTTTTTAAATTGCATAGCATCGATCACCTCCGTCACTCCGCGGCAACCGCGAGACACTTCCCACCAGCATCGCGTTACCAGCTTTTGCCGGACCAGCCTCCGACTCAACAAACTGCAGCGTTTGTACTCAAACCACGCTAGGTCAGCGGACCCCCTTAATTGTCCTATCGTCGCGATTCGACTCACGCCCCCTTCCCAGCCATCCGACCTGTCAAACCGCAGGGAAACGCGTCTCGCGTTTTCTTCCACTCACAAGCTTCTATTATCTGCTGCATTGCAACTGGCAATGAATTTTCAATGGAATAGCGGCAATTCCGTTGTTAGACATCAGTATTACGCATGTGATCTGCCGTCCGCTGAAAGTAGCTGCTCAATGTAGAACGCAACGCAACAGAACCAACCACTTCCTGCAACGCGGTTTCCATGCACAAAACCCATTGGTCCCGCTCGCTCACGCCAATCGGGAAAGGCAGATGCCTCGCCCGAAGCCGCGGGTGCCCAAACTCACTGACATACAAACTTGGCCCCCCAAAAAAACCACTCAAGAACTTGTACAGTTTGTCAGCCGAACCAGACAGATCTGCTGGGTGCAAGTCACGGATACCCTGCGCCTCCGGCAATCGATCCATTAGTTCATAGAATCGGGCAACCAGAACACGCAGGCCCTCTTCCCCACCAAGTTGGTCATAAAGCGTCTCTCCCTCACCGTCCATTACTTAATCTATCTTCCAATAATGTTCCAAGAAATATCCACGGCCTTATGCCGGACAAGGGCGGTAGATCCGATGCCTCGTTGCTGCAAGCCATTATCACACCCCCCTTCGAGTCTTATTACCATAGAACAACTCCCCTAAACTTGTAACTGTAACGAACACAAAAGCGATCAACTCATCACATTTGACACACCCACTGGGAAACGTTTTCAGACTTCCCGGAAACCTAACTGCACGGAACACCGAAATGAAGCTTCATGCTCGGAAAATACTTCTTGTTGTCCTGTCATTCCAAATCACCCCGAAGGTTATGTCTGCGGAGCAGGAAATCTTTACAACAAAGCCAGAACTAGTGTTGAGTTCAGGCGCCGGTGAAGGTCCTGCGTGGCACCCAAAACTTGGCTTGTTGACCAGTGGAGATGGAAATATCAATCGCTACGACTTGTCTGGACAAACGTCGGTGTTTCGGAAAAATGCAGGATCTAATGGTCTTCTATTTGACCGCTTGGGACGATTAATTGTCTGTGAAAATCGCAAGCGACGGATCACACGAACTGAAACAGATGGAACCATCACCGTCCTTGCGAATTCTTACAAGGGCAGTAAGTTCAATCAGCCGAATGATCTGACCATTGATTCAAAAGACCGCATTTACTTTACTGATCCGCAATATGGTGACCGTACTGGAATGGAGATGCGTGATTTGGACGGCAAGTACGTCGAGGGCGTGTATCGAATTGATCCGGACGGAGCAGTCACCAGAATCATTACACATCAAGTTGATCGTCCAAATGGACTGATCATCACCCCGGATGATCGTTACCTGTATGTCGCTGAGAACAACAACGATCGGGGTGGCAGCCGGAAATTGTGGCGATTCGAAATGGATATTGATGGCTTTGTGAAACCAAGAACTCAAATGCTCATCCATGATTGGGGTACCACACGCGGTCCTGACGGAATGAAGCTGGACCAAGCCGGACGCCTTTATGTTGCAGCAGGCCTTAATCGACCGAACCTACCCCAGGAAACTGCAGTCAAACCTACTGCAGGGATCTATGTCTTCAGTCCGGGCGGAAAGCTCTTGACCTTTGCCGCTATCTCGAAAGATGAAACCACAAACTGCGCCTTCGGTGGACACGACGGTAAAAGCCTGTTCATCACGGCAGGTGGAACACTCTGGGAGATCAGACCCAGAAGTCCAGGACTCCGCCTCCAATGATGCGCAACCCGCCACTCTTCCTGGTTACCAGCTACCTTTTATGCGTGCCAGTCACAGTAAAATTAGCTTAAAAAACGCTGGCAACTTGCCACTCGCAAAACGCCGCAGTTGACACTTTTCCAGCTGATCCACATTTCTGAGGGGGTTCGCAGAATGCCCTCCAGCCGCGACACTACAGCCAATAAGTCAGAAACTCCCAACCAGTTGTAGACAGTATGGCTATCCAATGGTTCCCCGGTCACATGCACAAGGCTCGCCTTGAAATGCAGGCCACGCTCCCCAAGGTCGATGTACTGATTGAGGTTCTTGACGCGCGAATCCCTTATTCCAGCGAAAACCCAATGCTGGAGGAATTACGGGGAAACAAGCCTTGCCTGAAAGTTCTTGCAAAAAGTGACTTGGCAGACGAACGTCGAACAAGCGAATGGGTGGACTACCTCGATCAGCTTGAAAATGTTCGTGCTCGGGCCGTGAGTACCGAAGACATACCCTCAATTCGCCGCCTTAAGAATGCGGCATCCCGTATGGTTCCCCACCGCGAAGGTCGAACTGTCACCGTGATGGTCGCCGGAATTCCCAACGTGGGCAAGTCAACACTGATCAACGTCCTTGCAGGCAGAAAGATAGCCAAGACTGGGAACACCCCAGCTGTCACAAAACATCAACAACGGGTTCCCATCGGGGACAGCGTGACTTTAATGGATACACCAGGAGTGATGTGGCCGAACGTAGAAAACCACAACAGCGGATACCGGCTAGCGATCCTTGGTTCAATCAAAGAAACCGCCATGGACTACAGCGACATCGGATTCTTTGCTGCAAAAATCATGACACGGGACTTTCCCGAGCGGCTTCAAGAACGTTACCAAATCGATGATCTTCCGACCGGCGAGCTAGAGCTCATCGAAGCCATTGGTCGTAAGCGAGGATGTCTAGGAAAAAACAACACTGTCGACCTTGATCGAGCATCACGGATTCTCGTCACCGAGTTACGCTCGGGAGGACTGGGGCGTCTGACCTTGGAAACCCCAGACTCAATGAAGCATGAGAAGAAACGCACCGCTATCGAAGTGGCAGAAAAAGCAGAACGTGCTCGTGAAAAAGACGCAAAGCGGAAGAAACGTTTTCGCGACAAACAACGCGCGGCTCGCAAAGCACGCGAACACGGAGCGTAAGCAGCCCTTGCAACGGTGTAATACTCTCATGTGATCAGAAGCTTGCCGAAAGTGCCCCTTTCCGCGGGCAACGAATTTACAACAGGAAAAACTGAAACTAGTCTGCCGAGATGGCAATCAGATTCAGGAAGCACGTGGATTTTTGAATGTTTGACGATCTATTCCAAATAGTCGCGTTACTTGCCGTCATTGGCACCTCCATTTTCCGATTTATCAAAACGCGGAAAGTCAAAAAGGTACGAGAGCAATTGGCAGCAGTAGCCTCACGTATCAACGCGTCGGTTGACCCCGGCCAACGCAGCATCAGCGGCAAGATTGAAGATATTCCCTTCAAGGTAAAATACGAGCCAGCTTTGGAAAAGACGCCGGCCCGCATCGATGTCGTTCTCAACAAAGCCTTACCGTTCAAGCTCAACATCGCAGCAAGGGTAGCACCATTCGATCCTGAAAAAGCTAATCGCGCTGGCGAGTTTCTACTAGACCAACGCAAATTTGATGAACAATTCAGTGTATCAACCAACGACCCAGACGCATGTCGCGAGTACCTGATGGATCCTCTGTTCCACCAAGGCGTTGAATTTGTCGTCTCGCAAGGTTATTCCATCCGGTACACACATCGTCGAGCTGTCTTTGCAAGCCCGCAAACAGAATGGCTCGCTGACACAGAGAAGGCGGCAGCAAAAATGGAGAAGCTTTTAATGTTAGCCTACTCACTGATTGCCGAGTTCGAAGATCCAACAGAACCATAAAGCTTCGTCGAAACTCAACGCTGAGAGTCCCATTCAATAAATTGTCCAAAGGGCACCTGATGTTCCCCGTTGGACGCTTACATCTCGCTGCCGAAACCAGCACGCTTGGGACGGTCTACCAAACCCTGAGCCCTGGAATTCCCAATCACCATCTCGTTGACCGGATCCCAACGGACCGATTCGCCCAACCGTGCGGCAATTCCCGCTAAATGACAGGTTGTCAAAGCCCTGTGGTGGCTGGCCACATCCGACACCGGCTCTCTCCGCGCACTCAGGGCCATAAAGAAATTTTCAACATGATCGCTCAATGGCTGCCCTTTGTAGACCCGCTCCAGTGCTCCGTCTGGCAATGGATTCAAACGCAAGTCCTCAACAGGTTTCCCAGTCAAGCGTCCGCGGTTAACAAAAATGCGTCCATCGGTGCCCTCAAACAGGATGCCATTATCCGTATCATGCCGAATTTCAAGTTCCATCCCGTCAGCATACGTCGCGTTGATCAGAAAACGTGTTGCCGTGTTGTAACAATCGCGTCGCACGGGCTTCCCAACCTCAAACTCAGTTGGGTGTTCCACCATTACAGGGTCAACCGTAACTGGCCCCGTTTCGGTTTTCCCCATACCCCAGGTGGCGATGTCGACATGGTGGGCACCCCAATCAGTGAGCTTTCCCCCTGAAAAGTCGTACCACCAGCGGAACTCGTAATGCCCATTGGACCATTCCTTCATGATGTTGTTGGCACCGGACTGATAACGATAGTCTGTCTTCGGAGCGGGCCCCAACCATCGATCCCAATCCAAATTTTTAGGAGGTGTTACTGGGCTCAAACGCGGACTCTCGGGGCTTGAATCGATCCCACACACAACTTTTTTGATTTCTCCCAGCCTTCCAGCACGAATCATGGCAACCGCCTTGATGAACTGAACTGTACTGCGTTGCTGAGTTCCTACCTGAAACACAGCACCAGTCTTCTGCTGAACTTCCCTGATCAACTTGCCCTCGCCGATCGTCAAGGTCATCGGTTTTTCGCAGTAAACGTCTTTGCCGGACAACATCGCTTCAATTGCAATTTTTGCGTGCCAATGGTCCGGGGTCACAATATGCACCACATCAATCGACTTATCATCGATTACCTTGCGATAATCTCCGCATTGCATTGGCGGAACAGTGGACCACTCTTTCACAATTTCGCCAGCTCTCTTCAATCGATTCTGGTCAACGTCACACACAGCGACCACATCGCCATAGCGCGGAAACTGTTTTCCGAGCCCGTAATTTGCTTTGGGAACCATGACGCGTTTGTCCCACCGCAAACCACACCCGATCACCCCAATCGTAGGACGCTCGCTGGGAGACTGAAAACCAAACGCCTGCTCACTACGTCGAATTCCCGTCGATCCCGCAACCACCGAGGCTGTACCGGCCACGAAGCCCCGTCTTGTGATTTCATTGCGATTCAACATGCTTCTCTACTCCACGTCAACAAAAGTTCTTCTTGCCCAGCACACTTCGGGAACGTCTGCTTTGAAGACCGGCGATAAAGCGTTGCACCAACGCAAACAGATTCCAGCAAGCAGGCAAAACAAAAAACATTCTCAGACAACAACCACACCGCACCGGCAGTCGTCAATCAATACGACCACGGACCCTTACTTGATCCGTTCTGCGATGCATTCACCTAAAAAGAGAATTCCTTCCGTGTCCAGAACCAACTGCTTATCCTGAACGGGGAAATTAGTAATGAAATTCAGATCGGTATTCTCATCAGCATTACATACCTCAGCGATCGCTTTCCGCACATCGATATCGTCAACACGCTCATTCCGGGTTGGCGGTTGTTGACTCACATACCACGCGAGCCCAGGGCGTTTCAAGTCCACACGACTCTGCGTGATGAGTTCCTTAAGCCATCCTGCGGCATCACGCCGATACGGAGGCATGGACATATCGTTCTCGCCTACATGATAAAGAATTCCAGCCAACTCAACCTCATTTCCCCTCTCCTCGAGTTCGCGGATTGACTCGTTCACAAATTCGATAAACTGTGTGTAGAGATTACGTGACTTGGCAATACTACCCTCAGGTGTCCAGTCATTCATCTGCGAGCCACTATGAGTGAACTTCGCAATTGCAAAATCGTCCCGTCCCCTGGCCTGCATTGCCATTGCAAAGCTAACCTCAGGACCAAACGTGTCATACAAACCTGCGGCACTAAGCGGTTCCCAGCCGTTTGAAACATGCTGACCACCGGCCACGTTGTACTTATACGCGATGCTCGCATCTGACTTTAAAAACTCCGGATGCCGAGCCACTAAATCCTGTACGAACGCTCGTTCACCCTCCATGTTCCGATGACCCGCTAGCACATACAGCTTGATCTTTGACTTGCTTGCATATGGCCAGACCCGCAACCGGCGATCAATGTCTTTCTGTTTACCAATGGTTTTTAAATAAGCATTGGCGTAATTGACACCGTGCTCCACTTGCACAAGCGTTCCCTAGTGATAATGCAAGCCCACACCCGATCGGATCTCCACTCCAACATGCGACGTAGGCACATATTCAGCCTTGGAATCACTTCCTACCGCAAATTTCTGCCCAACACTGATTGCATACATTTTGGGACGCAGGTCCATTCCCCAAATTGTCTTGGTGCACAGTTCCCCGACATAGAACTTAAGATCCGGCAAGCCCAAGTCCCGCCGCCAGCACGCAAAGAACCGCTTCAGATTTTTTCCATATGCAGCCATGTAGTTCTCATTGAACATATCATTCTCGCCCTGATGCCACATGAAACCCTCAACCCGATATTTGACTCCGGCATCCGTCAATTGTTTCAATGAATCACGCACCAATTCAAGCGCCAGCGGATACATTTTGAACCCCTCTGGTGAATCTGGATTCCAGTCTCCACCCAGATGCGTTCCCCCAGCAGCGCATTTGATGACCGCAATGGGTGCATCAATCTGATCAGTAATCAATCTTGCGAAACTGAGCTCCGGCCCGACCACATCATTGACTGGTGCCAATGCATCCCATCCATCGGACCGAAACTTGTTCTCCCGGCCAATGCAATATGAAAATTTAACATCGGTCTGTGGCTGGCCGTAGCCCCGAAAGGGAGGGAAGCGTTCAACATCCGACACTTTGGAGTCTGACCCCACCATATTAGACTGACCAGCAAAGATGAACACTCGCGTGACCGCTTCCTCATCACTCTGTTCCTGACCATCATCTGCATCGACGCGTTGCATACCCAACAGCAATACGACAAGCAAAAAGGGAATCGCTTTCGCATAGCACGCTACATTACCGGGTTGAAACATGAGTCATGCACCATGACGAAGAGTGAAAACAAAACAACCACCGCACGCGTCCACCTGATCACCACAACGCCCAGGGCATCCTCCCCGAAGCGAGGACACCCAGATACGGTACCACCAGTCAACACAGCAGGGTGCAGACCACCATCATGTCAACCATAGAGCCGCCGCGTTAGTGAGCGACCTCACGCTCACTTCGCAAAATACCGGTGAGACGCATCGCCACCGCTCAACAGGTAAGCAACCAGATCAAGCACTTCATTCTGCGTCATGGGGTTCAGCAAACCGGATGGCATGGCTGAAACTTCCGAGACCTCAAGCAGATCGATTTCCTTGCGGTCGATCCCAACTCGTTTATTGGGGTCCGTCAGATCGGTATTCAAAGTCATGCTGTCACCATTCAGATTGACAACCACCCCGGTGTGAACTGCACCATCAAGCGTCAACACTTTGACAGCGGAGAACTGCTCATTAATCACTTTGCTCGGATTAACGACCTGGTCCAGCAAATCATGCGGCGAATAACGCCGCCCTGCGGAAGTCAAATCAGGCCCAGTCATTCCACCCTGTGTTCCAAATCTGTGACATGCGTAACATCCCGACGCGGCAAACATTTTTTTTCCGTTTGTAAAATCACGTTTCACAAGACCTGTCTTGGCCGATTTGGAAAGCTCGTCCAGCGTCCACTCGGTCGGAGTTCGCCCTACGAACACCTCACCGAGATTCTCCAAAGCAGATTTTACAACAGGCTTTCGGGCCAACAGCTCAGACATCTGCTGCTTTTGTTCATCGGAAAGCGATGCAACCGCATCATCACGAATGAACTGAATGAACTTCGCGAAACTTGCTCCACCCCGATAATTCGCCGCCTTCAGGAACCACTCGAAATAAGCATTTTGCAGATCAGGCGTCCACCCTTCTTTCAGCATGCGAATCGAGCGTGCGTACTGCATTTGCTCTTCCTGCGTCGGCGCGTTGGCGATCAATTCCATTGCCACTGGGGCAACTGCGGACGACTGCAGATAGGCAAGGGTCTCGCACAGCAACCAGTTCGACTCAGCGGACTTAGCGGGAAACAGCGGTTCCAATCGTCCACATAACTGGTCAACCGCGTCGGCATCCGGCATACCAAATCGATTCAAGATTATTTGCACGCCGCGGACCATCGTCTGCTGTTGTTGTTCCGTCAATTTTGATGGATCGATGCTAATCATCGCGGACAACATCTCATCGCGCAATTCAGTGTCAACCTCAACTGTCTTGCCTTTCCTGTGCTGAGGACAAACCCCTGCAGCGCGGGACAGGGCAAGTAGAGCAACCACCTGCTTGGCAGGGTTGGATTCGTTCAACGCTTTGCTTTGCCACCGTTCAAGCGGTTGATGCTCAAGTACGGTTCGTGCAGCAAACCGAACAAAACGATCTTCGTGATCGAGGTATTTCCATGCAAAGTCAACTCCAGCTGGATCAGGATTCCCATGAAACTGCTCTAGTTCATGACGCAAATCACGTAGTGCGTTTTCAGTCGCACCGTTGATCGCTGGCTTGGTGGACTCGTCTCCGACATAGGTGACGCGGTATAGTCCTGACTGTACGCGACGGCCACCAATGGTGAAATACATCGCTCCATCACCGGGATGAATAATCGCGTCGGTAATGGGCAGCGGCGCGCCTGTAACGAATTCCTCTTTTGTTGCTTTGTAAGTGGAGCCATCCTCTTCAAGATGCACCGCGTACAATTTGCCCCAACTCCAATCAAGGGCGTACAAGGCGTTCTGATATTTGGCAGGGAATTTTGCACCGTACCCGAATGTGACTCCAGTCGGCGATCCAGGACCGATATCGAGTGTTGGTGGCAGGTTGTCGGCGTAGAAAGGCATCCTTTTTCCAGCACCATTTCGCCAGCCAAACTCGGCACCACTGACCACATGACAAATGCGTGTTGGTCGATACCACGGGGTGTTAAAGTCATATTCCATGTCGGCGTCGTAAGTGAAGAGTTCACCGTCCACGTTGACAGCCGCGTCAAAAATGTTCCGAAATCCGGAAGCGTAGGCTTCAAACTTCTTACCGTTTTCCGTTACCCGGTAGACAATTCCACCAGGAGCCAGAACACCGCGGTTATGGCCTCGACCATCCGGCATGCTCGGCAACAAATGATCCTCACCCCAGATCTGCGCGACCTGGGACGTCTCGGCCAATTCGGGTGGTAGGGTGTTGTTGCCGGTGATCATGAAAAAACCTTCGCCGTCCGGCGTTGGAACAAGTGCATGCACCCCGTGATCACTTTTGGAACTGACCTCGCGTAACGTTTCAACCTTATCAAGTTGATCGTCACCGTTGCTGTCAGATATCCGATAAAGACCCGACGGCATCTTGCGTTCATAATCGTTAACCCCAACGTACAGAGCGCCGTCGGACCAAACCATTCCATTAACCGCTCGAATCGCGGCAGGCACCTTCTCGATACTCGCTGCCTCAACCGGCTGCCCCGCTGCCGGCGGTGTTATGCGATACAAACCGCCAAACTGATCACTCACCAGCAAGCGTCCCTTATCATCGGTGCACAGATTCACCCATGAACCTTGCTCGGTACCCGGAACCGAATAAAGCAGCTCAACCTTGAAGCCCTTGGCTGCCTTGATCAAGTCAACGGGCGTGGCTGTGTTACCACCGACTGCCGGCCCAACCGACTTGGCCTTGCCTTTAGGACGTTTGGCTTTCTTTTTGTCCTGAGCAGTTGTTATCGAACTTGTCAGGCACAAAGAAA
>JAAHTH010003134.1_pt1 | contig 11701 bp, 17 predicted proteins | sample 6116091 | NCBI WGS metagenome assembly JAAHTH01 (sample SAMN13939990, study PRJNA603662) | sponge metagenome | isolation source: marine sponge | host: Mycale hentscheli | place: New Zealand | collected 2006
CACCCCCCCCCCCCCCCCCCCCCCCCCCAGGGAGCGGACCAATTTAAAAACCAGTAGGTAACTCAAGGGTTGGGTCAATATGATCAAGGTTTAGGTTTAGCACAAGGTCAGGCTGGTAGAGGCATGCAAGCTGCTGGCATGGTGGCTGGGGCGGGGCAAACGGCACTGAGTGCAGAAATGAAACAGGCGCAAGATGCATACAATGCTCAAATGGCACAATATCAACAACAGCAAAGTCAAGGTGCTCAAGGTTTAGGGGCGTTAGGAGGTTTAGTATCAGGATTAGGTAGCACATTCGGAGCAAAAGGTGGAATGTTTCAAAAAATTGCGGGTTTAGCTCCTTTAATTGCACCATTATTGTAGGAGATAATTATGGTTATGACATTAGAGCAGGCAGCTGAAGTAGCTCAACAGAACACACAAAGACAAAGAAATTTACAAGATTATATTAAGTTTAATGCAATGCAGCCAGCTATGGAATCTGCTGCTGACCTACAGGATGCTCAAAATCAACTTGCGCTACAAGGTGCGGGTCAAGCTGCAGCAACACAATCTGCGCAGCAACAGCTTGCTGAAGCTCAAGCAAAAGGGGGGATTGCAAATGTACCCTATGATACAGCTAAACAGCGCGTACTTGACATTATGGCGCCTCAAATTGCAGCAGCAAATATTCAAGGTCATATAAATCAGGCAAAAGCTCAATCCAATCTATTTAGAGGTTTGACACCTTTGCAAAAGCAACAAGTTATAACAGACAGAATGCGCACTACTGGTGAATCTGTACAACAGGCAACTCAATCTTTAATGCAGCCACAACCTACAGCTCAATCAGCTGAGGTGCCATCAATATATAATATTGGGGTACCCGGACTCGGATCAGCACCACAGGGACTTGGTGCAAATGTTGGAAATTCCGTTCCACAAGCAGTAGTCAGTAGCACTTCACCGCAGCAAACAACTTCATCAGTATCTACGAATGCGCAACCTGTTGCATCATCACAAAAAATATCAGAGCAAATAACAAATAAAACTCCGGTCAATGCGGATCAAGCTCAATTTAATTTGCAAGATAGAGAACAACAAGAAATTAACAACATACAGAAAGCTAACCCAAAACTTTATGATCGTGTTGTCGGCGCTACAACTGCTGCAGTAACATTGCAAAAGTTAAAACAGTTAGCTCCTGACATTGCTAAGTATTCCGGGCCGGAAGGTGCAATAAAATTAAATTATGATAATTTGGTTGGGTCTAATAATCCTGATTTTTTAAAGTATCAATCTGCTCAACAAAATGTTGCCTTATTAGCTGATCAGCTAAGAAAACAGATAGCTGGTTCTATTTCTCCTGAAATGAATAAACAATTGCAAAATATAGTTTATAGATCCGGATACACAATTAGTCCTGAATCTAATATTAATATGTTAAACAACGCAGCTGATCTTTTTCATAGAGAAAACCAGGTTTATTATAATCAAGTACCCGGTTATATGGACTGGCTTAAAACACATAATCCAGATTCGTACAAAGCTGTTTTGCAAGAAGGTGATCCAGTACATGTATTGCCACCAAAATCAAATAAAAAAGTTCTAACAATGGATGATCTCGATAAAATTAGTGGAGCAAAATAAATTGGGTATAATTACTGTACAAGGACAAGATTTTTCAATTGCTGGTGACAATCCAACGCCAGAAGAAGCCACGAAAATTAAAAATTATTTCAGTTCTAGGAGCGCCTCGAGCCAAAGTCCCTCACGCCTTACCTCAGGCTCGTCAGGTGCTCCTTCTATTATTCCAGCAGTAGCTCAAACTGCAATTGGCCCTTTAGGCAGTATAGTCGGCAGTGGTAGTTCAGGATTAGAAGATATCGCAAAAGCAGCCTATGCAGGCCTTAAAACAACTGGACGTAATGTAGCTGGTTTACTGCCAGATGCAGCACAGCAACGTTTACAGCAAGCTGGTTTAATTCAGCCATTGGGCACGGATTATTTAAAACAAGAAGAGGGAAGAGACCCGACAACAGCAGAAAGTATAGTTAAAAGTTTAGCTCAATATGCACCCTATCTTGCTGGCGGCGAAGCTGCGTTAGGAACGAGATTAGGTGAGGGATTAACAGGTGCCGCAACACGTGGCGCAGCTGAAATGGGTGTACAGGGTGCTGTGGAAGCCAAGCCAGGCACAGGAAGTCGTGCATTAGGAGCAGGTATAGGTGCTGCAGTAGGTGCCGTAGCGCCAGCTGTTGGGCAAATAGTTGCATCTCCAGTGAGGACAGCAGCAGGCGGGTTAGTATCGAGAATGGGGAGAGCTGCTGCGGAAACAACTCCAGCTGGTAGTGTCAGAATGGGGCTAGGAAATATTCCGAGAATGCAGCCCGAACAATTACAGGCACTTCTAAGCTCTGGTACACCACTTAGTGGCGTAGGTTTACCAGAGTTAACTGGAACAGCTGGTAAAGCGTTAACAGCACTTAGTGCTGCTACAAACAAGCAAGGTATGAAAGATGCTGTTGCTGATAGCATATCGCAAAAAAATGATATTTTAGCAAATATATTTGGCAAGGATTCTGGAGAAACTGTTAGTCAAGCTGACATGACAGGCACTAATTCGAAAGGAATCTCTAATCTCAAATCTGCTCACGATAATGCATTATCTAATATGTCTAATGCCTATACTAGCTTACAGCAAGAAGCAGGCAATCAACCATTAACTATGAGAAATAATCTTCGAGACACTATTGATAAATATCTAGCAGACGATTTAGATCCAACTAAAACTAAATTAATGCCAGATTTTACGCAAGCTGAAAAATCAAGTTTAGAAAAAATAAAAAATGATACACCAGCAGAATACTCAGATTACAAGTCTTTAGAAAGTGATTTAAAAACTAAAGCACGTGATGCATCAGCTTTGAACCAGACTAACAAAGCTAGAGCATTTAATGAAATGGCTAATGCTACGCGCCAAGATATATCTGATAACTTAGATCAAATGGGTTCGAACCTGCCAGATTTCAAAGCGAAAATTGAAGCTGTTAATAATGCAGCTAAACAAAATTATTACAATATCTGGGATAAAAACAATATACAGAACCTTCTAAACAACACCTCTAAGCAGTCTGTTGGATCCCTTCTAGATGATGATAATAATCAAAACTTACTGAACACTCTAGATCAACCGACAAAGAACTCTCTGATTGCTGACAAATTATCACAAACAATGAAGGGTGGAGATATATCTCCTACTCAACTTGTAAGCAAACTTACATCTGGCAAACAAGGTTCTGGAGTAATGTTTAATAATTTAGATCCTGAAACGCAACAGAAAGTTATCAATTTAGATAACTTAAATAAAATTTCAGCGAGGCAGCGTAACTTAGATGCAAACGTTCCAACTGGAAAAATGTTATCTGATCTATTAAAAGGCAAAGCAGCTGCTTTAGGTGGTCTGACAAGTGCGGCTGGACTAGGAGTTGGGTTGGCTACTAACCCGGTCTTAACAGCAGGTTTAACTACGTTAGGTGGATTAACCGCATTGGGGGCAAGAAAAGTTTTAAAAGAGACAGCGAGTCCAGAGGCACTGGAAGCATATGCGAACAGAACCAGTATGAATCCTTCACAAGCAGCTCTATTAGCCAGAACAATAGCTAAGCCCGCTGTATCACCAATATCTAGATCAATTACAAATAAGGACGGAAATTAATGGCAGACACATATTTAATTCAGGCCCCACTTCATAATTATTTTTTTAAAAATGATGCTACTGCAGCTGTAAATGGAAGTGAAGAAGTGTTTTTTCCAGCAGGGCAATCAGTTACAAAAGCTACTCTCTATTCAGATAGGGCTGCAACTGTTGCTATAGCCAACCCTATTTTATTGTCTAGTAATGGCGGAGCTGCTCCATTTTACGTCAAAGCAGCTCAAGAGTACCGGGTAGTTATTAAAGATAGCGCAGGCGCAATTTTAAATACTGTAGACAACTGGATGCCTAATGATGACGGAACGAGTGGCGGAGGCGGTTCTGGCACGTCGATGAACAACGGGCTTACTAATGGTCAATTCGATGAAATTAGAACATTTACTAAATCGTCAGATATCCCAGGCACCGTATATACTCAAGATACAAATGTTGCCCCAGGATGGTTCTTTCGACAAAATTCACCAACAACCACAAAAAATCTACTTACATATCAAAATGTAAGTACTGAGTCTTTAGAAGGTCATCCTATGCATGCCCTTTTGATTACAAGTTCCGATATTCAAGCTGGTGAAAGCCTAAGAGACTTGAGGCAAGTAATAGGACAGGTAAATGCATATGCGGGTCAAGATATAACATTTAACTGCCAAATGAAAAGCTATGCAGCTGGTACAACTACTACAGTTACACTACTGCTCGAATATAATTATGGCAGTGGAAATGCTAGCCCAGCTGAAATCATCACACTTACAACATTTACTGTTACTAACAATTGGCAAAAGTTTAATTTCAATCACACTCTAAAGCAATTAACCGGAAAAACGGTGACTGAGGATTCTTCGTTAACTTTAACGCTAAGATATGAGCCAGGGCAAATTGTGTCAGTTGGGACTACTAATTTAAGTCTGTTAAGAGGCACATTAAATAACCCGTTGTATATTAAGGAGGATTTTGGCATTGAACGAGCACGAGAGCTTGGGATGATGTCAACTTTCTTAGAAAATAATGGGCTCGCTACTAATTATGAGCCTATATCATTAGATGGTAATGGCAACTTAGCGAGCTTGTCACAAAGCGGACGTGTTGTATTAGCCCCAACCAATCACCCACCGCATGCTAGTCTACTCTGTGATGGTACGCATCACAATGTAACTGATTATGTGGACAATACACCATTAAAACGACTTTACGAGGTGCTCCCTAATGCGGCGACAACGGGTGATTTAATCGTGACTTCCGCCGGTTCCGTAGTAAATTTTGAAGGCAAGCTAGCTGGAGGACCTCCACTAACTCCTTACACGGTCGGGACAGCTGGAAGCCATTTCACACTTACATCAGGCACAGTTGCGGGAAGCAGTCCACTAGGAGGAGCAGGTGCGTTCACAGCTTCTGTGTTATCTGATGGTACTGTAGAGATTGAGAGGGCCGCTAATGGAGCCTATGCGTGGTCAACTACATCTAATTGGGCGTTTACGCAGGGCGGAGGAGTTACATTCCCTAATCCAACTGGTTATTATACGGCATATCAAGGAGTTTCAGGTTTTGAAATTGTTCCTCTAACATTTTCTTGGACCCCTACATGGTCCTCTGACCCTGGTGGTAGTGTTGCTGCCCCTTATTGGGGTGTAGTACAACATGGTTTTGGAGCTATACACGTAGAGCAAGGTGTTTTGCCCTTATCATTTCAGTATGCAGTAGAACAGAGGCCGTTTACAATACCTAGTTACACTACTGGATCCGCGACAACTAAATATGGGTTTCAAATCAAACCTATAAGTAACAACCTAGGTGCGTGGGGAATTAATACCGCAGCTAATCAAGGCTGGGTTGGCATTAGCCAGGGAAAATATCAAGCCGCTAGTATTACAGGGGTAATAGGAGTTCCTGATGCCGCTGCTGCGTTTTCTGGCTACGGAGCATTAGGTACGAGTACTGGAGGATCCCCCAATGATCAATTGTATGCGTGGCCATCAATCATCATGTATTTTACGATTGATGGAAATGGTTCCTTACCCACGCCATCATTTGGGGCAACCACTAGGACAATTGTCCCATTAAAAACTGGTGACACGACAATGCAGATCAGTCACAAGATCGCAGCCGCAGTGATGGGATCTTTTGTATATGACTATACATGCACATCAGTACCAGTTCCCACAACATCTGTGGCTGAATATATTGAAGTAAGTTCTGACACGACCAGCTACTATATCTGGTTTGAAGTCGCTGGTGTTGGAACAGACCCTGCGATCGCTGGTAAGACAGGTAAGAAGATTACATTGACGGCTCTTGATACACCAACGACTACGGCTGCTGCAATTGCGCAAACCATGAACAGTCTTACTTTTTCTACGCCAACTATTGCTAGTGCCACCACTGGTTTCTCTAACTTCATACTAATTTAACTAAAAGGAAAAAATTATGGCAGTAAATGAAAATGTTCCATTAAACGTTATGGACAATAACGATCGTATGCCTTTAACCATAAGCAAGGCATGGCAACCAGAAATCGTTCCAGAAACGACTCTTAGACCTACTCAGTACAATGCCACATTCTGTCAAGTTTGGGTTGAAAACGTAGATACTACAACTGAGCCAGCTGGCTACACTGGAGTGGTTGTTGTTTGGGACGGGAAAAGTTTACACACAAGTGGCACTCACATAGGCAAACCTTTGGTTTCTACATTGCAATTTAGAAAAAATTCTTTATCAGTAAAACACAATTTTAAAGGAGCGATGGTACTTGATGAAGGTTACGATCTCAATAATCAGGAACAAAGAACGTGTCCTGTTTTAGCGGCTACTACTTTGGGTGACATGGAAGAACCACACATCGTCGTAGGCGGCGCTTTTAACTAAAATATATCATATATATAAATATATATTTTAAGAAAATGCTTACAGACAACCTTTATCAGTTGATCTATAGTTGGCTCAGAACGTGCAAATGGACATTGCTAAAAGAGGGTGAAGAAATGAAAAGGATTTCATCTGATCCCTCTCATTTTGAGTTTGATAGGTTTTTTAGAGAAACTATCGAATTCGAAGGAGGTGGTAATAATGGGAGCCAGCATTCCCTCGATAAAGGTGGTTATACTAAATACGGTTTAGCATCCAGATCACATCCCTCACTCGATCTGAAAAGTCTTACCCTTGAGCAAGCTAAAACGATTTACTATGACGAATATTGGCGCAAGGCCAGATGTGATGAGCTCCCAACCTCTATTGCAGGTTATTTTTTCGATACCTGCGTTAATTGTGGAATTAGTGGCGGAACTAAAATACTTCAACTCGCAATACGCAATCAATTGTCGATAGATCTAGCTGTAGATGGAATCATTGGACCTGAAACATTACGTTATGCTAAGCAACTAGATATATCTCGTTTTAAGTTTTGGAGGATTAAACACTATTTTGACATCGTTAACAAACGACCCTCACAGATGGTTTTTCTTTATGGCTGGTATAGACGTGCAACAGAATATGGACTTTAATGGACAAAAACGAGCTAGAAAAACATCTAAATTTAATTAAGGCTTTGCCTGCAGTAATATCTTTAATTGGACTTTGTATTGGGCCATTTATTGATTATAAATTAAAGTCTTACATAGAGTCTCAGAACTCGCTTACAACTCAGGTAAGTCTTTTGCAGTTAAAAGTCGCAGACTGTAGACAAGATACCAGTGCAAATTTAGAATCCATCACACAAATTAATAACAGACTTAGCATAGTCGAATCCAAAGGTAAGGTTGAATGAGGTTTTTTGTTACGGCAGTATTTTATACACTGTTATTTTTCTTTATGGCATTTGCAGGCAGTTTACTACCCAGTGCATTTGCACAGCACATTAATCTCGCTTTTAGTAGTTTAACCTGTATTTTGCCCATTTTGTTTGTATTAATCATTGCTAGTAGATCGCATCTGTATTGTTGGTTTGACAATAGCGTTGCATTAAGTGGCAGCATACCAATTAGCTTCTGTTATATTGGTTACTTGTGGGATTTTAAATATAATCTTCATCATGCATTAATGCTATTTGGAAAATTAAGCGTTCAATCATCATTGTTAATGTTTAATTTAAGCACCTGTCTTATGGTTTTGTGCATGATCTGGTTCTTCTTAAAACTAAAAAAGGAAAATTAAAATGGATTTTATTTCTATAATTAGTAGCATTCTAGGAATTGTTAAAGATGAAAACAACAAAACATCTGCAAGACGCTGTGTGGCTATCGCAGGAAGTAGCAGTCTCATAGGGATGGGCATTACAGTCATTAATGATGGTATGGCAAGCGGTAATATGCAAGTGTTTTGGGGTGGTATAGCTCTGTGTGGAATAGCATCTATGTTTGGTGGCATGATGATATTTAAAGGCATTAACCCGCATTTAAAAGTTGGCCAATCACCATCTGAGAATGAGACTAGCAAGTAGTTTAGCTATTGCAAATGCTGAATATGCAAACCCTATCCCCATAAACACCACAATCAGGCCAGAAATGATCTGTCTGCGTCTATGTGTAAAAAAGTAACGTAGACCGTGGTTTTTATAGAGATATGGCCCCACAAACACCGTATGAACCCTTAGTAGCGCTTTATATATCACAGATAGTGGATTAATCGTCTCGATCATTGTTTGATATCTTAATTTCATTGTCATCATCCTTGATTATACGTAAAAATTTTGCTTTTAAAACTGATAAAGATTTAACTCTTTTGTCGAGAGCTAAACCTTTATTAAGTTCTAAATCGCAAGTAGTTGTTTGAATATTAGGGTAGCCGTCATAGAGCTTCATCGCAGAATTTTTGAATCTAGTATAGTCATCCAAATATTTAGACTCTAACTCTTGTTGCAAAAACAAATAATTAAATATGTCTTTAGATGCATGTGCATCTGTTTTGGCATTAGTTGTAATCGTCATAAAGTTTTGTTGCAAAAAATCAACAAATTGTATTCTTTGAGCATTACACAAATAGCTAGAAAAACAATCAATCTCTATTATGGCTTTCATTTTATTCCTTTAAAATGGTATGTCGTCATCGAATTCAACAGCTTTAAATTTTTCTTTATCATACGGTTGCTCAGGAGTCGATTTATCTAAACTAACACCTGTTTGTTTGCTGTCTAACATTTGCATTTCACCTCCAACAATCTCAGTTGTGTAGCGATCTTGACCGTTTTTGTCTTGCCATTTTCTAGTTTTAAGACTTCCTTCAACATACACCTTTGACCCCTTGTGCAGATATTGCGCAGCAACTTCAGCAACACGATTAAAAAATACTACTTTGTGCCACTCAGTTTTCATTTCAAAAGAGTCTGTTTCTTTGTTTTTGTAACCACTGGCTGTAGCCAGTGTAAAATTGGTTACCGCAACCCCTGAAGGTGTTTTTCGTGCTTCAGGTTCTGAACCAAGATTTCCAACCAAAATTACTTTGTTTATTCCTCTGCTCATCATTTTTCTCCATTGTTAAAAAAATGTTATTTGATTCTCTATTTTTTGATTTTTAAAAACTATATATATATTGCAAAACCATTGGTATTTTTCCATATCAGTTGATGATTCATCATGTAAAATATACTGTATTGACTCCCAACTTAGATACTTCATTATAAAAGTGTAAACCATTCCAGCGTAATTACTAGATTGTGTTTTTAATGTATGTTTTAAGAGCATGCGGTCTTTTGCTTTTTTTATTGTTTCTCTTTTTTTCTTTTTAGCATCATTCTTGGCGAGAAGCTTAATATGTTTACAGTATTCACGTGCTTTTTCTTGTATGATTTCATGTTCATTATTTTTCATGATCGATTTCCTTGTTTTTGATTATATTTTCTAGTTTAAATTTAACTTTTTCATAACTTTCTGCAGAAATCTCATCTAAACTATTAACTTTTATTTTTGTGCAAACACGATTTACAGTTAAGCCTGATTCCTTTATCAAACGACTAAGAACATTTTGTTGTTCGAATGAAATCGTCTCTTCAGTTAGCTTTCTAAATTCTGCTGCCTCACCATCATCATCAACAGCAGGAATTCCAAATATGGATTGCAGGCTGTAACGTCGACAGTAGGAGATAGCGCTTCCGGCAGACTGAGCGGTATTTTTGTCTACATTAACAGTAAACCCTGATTCTAAAAACTCACCACTGATATGCATTAGTCTAGTAACTACTCCAACCCTTTGTTGCTCAGAAATTGGAAATTGCACATATGACAATCCATTATCAGCTAGTGGCTTTTTGATAACTTGTAACACTGATGTTAAATCAGCGTACTTGCTTTTGAAAAAAGGATTGTTCGATCCTTTAACTACTCCACCCATTTGTCCCTGAGCTTTTACTAATGCTGTAGCTATTTCTTTTATTGATTCTGATGTGTTCATCTTACTATCACCTTTATTTGTCTTGACAAAAATTCATTTTTTAAGTTATTATCTCGGCAACAGGGCAATGTTCATTAAAAGGTATATCCCTAAGCAAGATTTTCCTTAAAAAGTTGTAACGTTCTTATTAAACTTCTTCTTCCTTGCCCTGTTTCTTTAAGCCTCCATTAACTCAAGCTCTTCTTCATATATATATGTTTGAAGACGAACTTGTTGTTTGTTTATGTTTTTATTTAAACACTCTTCATTCATTGTTACACAACCGTAGCAATTGCATGTGCCTAACTTAACGTTTAACTCCATTGCGTGAATTGAAAAATCATGTTCTCCGTCGTGATAACTACGCATATGCCACCTCCGAGCTATATGCAATCTGAGTAGCATCATAATTAGCGTGCCTAACAGCCCCTGTTCTATCAAAGCCTTCATTTTTAACCATAAACTTGTAAATCTTATTAAGTTCTGATGCAAAAATAGTATCGATAATAAGTGAAATGGGTTTCTTAAACTGGTTTAGTTTGCCTGTATCTTTAATCATTTCTTGTTGAAGCAGGACTACAAAATCATCGCCAAAAAATCCAGGTAACTGTTGATTAATTTCATCGAACAAATGAGTTTCGAAATTCTCCTGCATATCCAAAAGAAACGCATAGGTGATTCTCCACCGATAGTCTGCAAAAGAATGCGGCACTATAGAAAAGCTGCTTGGGGCTTTCTTAAGTCCTTCATTGGTGGCTACAATAAGCATAGCGTGTATAGCATTTGATGTACGGTAGAATGAATCTGCCCAAGTATGCTCGATATACTGCATACACATTGGAAAATCATTTTTATCTATGTCTAAATCTTCAAAAATATCATTATATATTTCTAAATCTTCATTAAAAAAATCAGTGGCGCCATAAGCTTGGCTAGCATTTAAAGTTTTCATATTTTTCCCTAAGCATTTGTCTTAATTGACAAGATCAGTATAACCTTACGATTGAGCCAGTGTCAATATTTAATTTTAATTATTTTAAAATAATTTGTTTGTTGTTTTTGGAGATATATGTGATGGGCTTTTGTGACTTAAAAGATACTCGAACTGTATAGCCAAGAGCGGTTAATAGCTTTCGTGTAATTACCCATTCCCTGGATTTAGAAGTAGGAAGTGATTTTGCATCTTCTATTATTAGTTGATTGTTATCAATATAAGTAAAATCTGCTGTGTATTTTTTTACCTCTGTTCCCAGAACCTTAAGCGTTATTTTCACTTGTCGCTTTAAGTCCGATATTTCATTGGCTCTCTCTAAGAGTATTAACTGAATGTATCGTTGAGATTCCCATTTTGAATCAAAAATACCATGGGAATTAGTTATCTTAGAATTGCCGTACTTTAATTTTCTTCTCATGCTGCATCCTTGCAACCTCCTCGTTTAATCTTTTTTAATTTTTCAATCTCCTCTGCTAACCAAGCACCTGCTATTTCAGCTGAATGAGTGTTTTTAACTACGGAAAGTTCCATCTTTAGCCTAAAATCATTTTTGAGCCTATCAACGTTCCCTGCGTGAGCAAAAAACAACTTCCTAACCTTCAAGTTAAACGTTTCTATTAGGCTAAGACTCACGGCTTGCTTTTCTTCTTCTTGAAGTTTTG
>JAAHTH010003135.1_pt1 | contig 11698 bp, 13 predicted proteins | sample 6116091 | NCBI WGS metagenome assembly JAAHTH01 (sample SAMN13939990, study PRJNA603662) | sponge metagenome | isolation source: marine sponge | host: Mycale hentscheli | place: New Zealand | collected 2006
CCTTCTACTCATATAATAAATTTATTATATAATTATAAAAATTAAAGTTTATTTTTAATATAATCCTCTAATTTATGTTTTGGTTTCCATTCTAATACCTCTTCAGTATCATTATAAAATTCTTCAGATGTAAATCTTTCACCTCTTCTTTTAGGTAACATAATAATATTATCTGTAAACATTTTTGCCACATCTATAATTTTATGATTTATTCCTGAACGTAGCATCCATTCTCTATTCATATTTATATTCACAGTTTTTATTACACCTTCTACTACATCATATACGTGTGTAAAATCTCTAGATTGTGTTCCTGGTTCTACAACAGATAAAGGTTCATTGTTTTTATATTGCCTTTCAAATATCCCAATGACAGTTGAGTAATCCCCTTTTGTTATTTGATTCGGACCGTAAACGTTGAAAAAGTAACATATTTCATATTGTAAATTATACCATATATTATAATTCTTAATTAATTCTACCATCTTAGACTTTACCCACGAATACGGACTAAGATTTTCGTCTTTACCACCATTACCAAATTTAGAACTACTTGCTGAATATATTAATTTTGCATCCCATTTTCTACACATTTCAATAATTCTTGTAGTTCCATGTAGATTGGTTTTCATAACATAATCTACGTCATCAAATGATTTAACGATTCTAGAGTATTCACCAAAATGAAACACTGTGTCAAACACTATTTCGAATCCGTTGGAAACAATTCCATTATAAATGTCTTCAATATCCCAAGTATTACCTTCCCAATACACAACACGAGAATCATCTATATGGTTATTATAACCACCTGTGTAATAATTATCAAGTGACCAAATTCTAATATCTTGATTCTTTTTTAGTAGTTCTTTAATAAGATTGGATCCTATAAATCCTGCACCACCAGTTATTAAAACATTTTTCATTTATTATAATAATTTAACCAATATTCTATCATTTCGTCTAACATAGTCTCAAAACTATATTTAGGTACCCACCCTAATTCACTCCTTAATTTAGTGGAATCACCTTTTAAATCGTTTAGTTCCTCAGGTCTCATATGTTTACCAGAAATAACAATGTAATCTTTGTATTTTAAATTTAATTTATTGAAGACATATTCACAAAGTTCTTTCACAGAATGTGATACGCCTGTTGCACAAACATAATCGTTAGGTTCATCTGTTTGTAACATCATCCACATCGCATCAACATAATCTTTAGCGTGTCCCCAGTCTCTTGTTGCCTCTAAATTACCTAAATGTAAATTACATTGTAACCCTAATTTAATTTTAACCGCAGCTTTAACAACTTTGTTGGTAACAAAGTTTGTACCTCTTCTTGGTGATTCGTGATTAAACAGAATACCATTCCAAATCTTCATGTTATAAGAATTCCTATAATTCTTAGTTATATTATATGAAAATACTTTAGCACAACCATATGGTGATACAGGATTTAGAGGTGTGGTTTCTCTCTGAAACCCATCTTCATCTATATTATTACCAAACATTTCAGATGAACTAGCTTGATATATTTTAGAATTAGGTGAAACCATTCTAACGGCTTCTAAAAGATTAAGTGTACCTAAACCTGTCGCGTTAGCGGTATAAATTGGTTGGTCGAAACTAACCCTTACATGTGATTGTGCAGCTAAGTTATAAATTTCATCAGGTTGTACTTTTTGTAGGACTCTAACTAAAGATGCCATATCTGTTAAATCAGCGTACTCTAAATTTAACTTATCAAAAATATGGTCAATTCTAACTGACTGTGTTTCTGACACAGAGTTTCTTTTTACTATACCCCAAACTTCATATCCTTTATCTAAAAGTAGTTCAGCTAAATATGAACCATCTTGTCCGTTAATTCCTGTTATTAATGCTTTTTTACTCATAATCGTTAATTATATTTACTATTTTATCTATGTCTTCTTTTGATAGGTCCTGATGGTTAGGTACGTAAAAACCTTGTTTATCTAATAATTCACAGTTTTCTAAATTTCCGTCAACCCTACCTAATTTTCTCTGTCTACCATACCACATTGGTTTATTTGCCATGTTACCAGCAATCAGAGGTCTTACTTCTATCCCTTCATCTTGTAAATCTCTAATTATATCATTTCTCATTGGGTGTACGACTGGTATAGCGAAACTAGAAACGTAATCGTTTGGTTTTTCCTCTAAAAACAATTTGTTAGTTTTTAACTTACTAATGTAGTATTTAAAATTTTCTCTTCTTTTTGAGGAATAATTATCTAACTTGTCTATCGCCCTTAAACCAATAAAGGCTTGTAAATCGGTAGAACGAAGATTCATTCCAGGTAGGTAAAAATTATACAAACCATCAAAGTCAGAACAACCATAAGATTCTCTAATGTCTTTTTGAACTTCTTTGGGTAAATCCCTATCCCAACCATGACTCCTCATCATTAACATTTGGTGGTAAAAACCTTCATCATTAGTATTTATAAAACCACCCTCAATTGTAGATAAATGGTGTCCGAAGTACATTGAATAAAAGGAGGCAAAACCAAAAGAACCTAAATATTCTCCTTGGTATTTAGAACCCATACTCTCACAAACATCCTCTAGTAATATTACCTCATATTTTTTACATAAATCAACAACTTTTTCCATATTAGGTACTAAACCTAAAGGAGATACTAAAATAAAAACCGATGGATTTTCTTTTATAAATAAATCCTCTAACTTTTTTAAATCACAAGATAAATCTTCTAAATTACAATCACACATAAAAGTGTCATAACCTAATAACATTGGTGAACTGACATCAGTTGCCCAACTTAATGAAGGTACGACTATTTTAAGATTTTTTAATCTATTTGTTTCTTTAAGTGTAGCTAATGTTAATAAAATAGATGATGAACCAGAATTTACAAAAACTGAATATTTAGTTCCTATCTTTTTTGCCCATTTTTTTTCTAATTCCCAAGTTAACTCACCTTTAGTCAATCTAGGTATTTCATCTTGAGATAACCATTCTACTAGCGAATTTATATCTTCTCTGTCTATTGTATCACTTACTAATTTTATCATTTTTTAATTTAAATATACGTCATATTATATTTTTTGTAAATGGTTATTTTTTATACTTTTCATATAATATAAAATCATTTTCATATATTTCTTCTATTTTATTTTTTAAGAATTTATTATTATCTATAATAAGTTTTGATTTATTTTTTAAATCAGTCCTACCCACTTGTTTATGTGGTAAGTTACTTTTTATTTCCAATTCCTCACACATATTTTTAAAATCTTTATGTAAATCTTCAAAAGACATTACATAATCAAAATTAAATGGTTCATTAACTTTATTATGAAAAAAGAAATGTTGTGGTGTTATGTGTACGTCTACAAAACCTTCTTTTTCTATGATATTAATAATTTTAGTGAATAATAATTCGATATTATTAAGATTTCTTAAATTTTTTATATGATTTGATTCATCTCTTTTTAGTGATTCAAAAACACCTGAAATAAATCTATCATATGGGTTTCTTATTACAGTAAAAATTTTGTGTTTTCTTAAATTTTCGTTTAAATTTTCGTTTAAATCAAAAAACATACATTGTCCATTAGGACTTAAAAAGTGTCTCATTGATGTGGAGGCAGTTTTGGGTATACCTAAATATATTAATTCATACCTATTATAAAACCAAGAAAGTCCGTTATGTTTTAATACATAATTAGCGTATTTCATTTTTTATTTTTTTATATGTGTTTTTAATACCTTCTTCTAATGTAGTGAAACAGAAGTTAGGTAATAAAGATAATAATTTATTAGATGATACATCTTTTCTAAACTGTCCATCGGGTTTTTCTTTATCAAAATTAAACATTTTAACATTTATGGGATTTATTGTTTTTAAAACAATATCTGCAATTTCTTTTATAGATAAATTTTCATTAGTTGCTACGTTAAAACTTTCATATATTTCATTATCAATACACAACTTTATTATTTTTGCCAAATCATTAGAATACATAAATTGTCTTAATGGTTTACCAGTACCAAAAAGATTAACTGTATGTTCTCCTTTTTTATCCGCAATAATTATTTTTTTTAATAAAGCTGCAACAAAATGGCTATTATCTCCCCATTTATCATACTCACCATATAAATTACAAGGGATTAGATATTGGTATTTTGTTCCGTATTGTTTATTGTACGCATCTATCTGAACTGCAAGACTTCTTTTTGCATATCCATAACTAAAGTTTGTGGGTGTAGGTGGACCTGAATGTAACATATCTTCAGTCATAGGATATTCATCTACTTTGTCAGGATAAATACACGTAGATAGAATCCCTATAAATCTTTTAACATTGTATTTATATGACAACCGTAATAAATTAGTATTCATCAATACATTATCATCAAAATATTCAGCAGGTTTATTAATATTATCCATTATACCACCTACTTTTGCTGCTAAATGAATAATAACATCAGGTTTATGTTTTTTAATTAACAATTCTGTTTCTAATGGATTGGTTAAATCGTAATCTTTAGACGATAGATATATTGCATTGGGCATAATATCTTTTAAAGACCTACCTACCATACCACTTCCACCAGTAACTAATATTTTTTCATTTTTCATTTTATAATATTATTTTTTATAAACTCTCTCTTAATTAAATAAAAAACTTTTTTAGGGTTTAAGTGTATATCATCTAAAAAATATATTTCTTTAGTAACACCATCATTATATATGTAATCAAATATAGATATATATTTAAACCCTCTTTTAAGTGATTCCTCCTCAACTCTGTTATTAAAGTATTTCTTAAAATTTTGCCTCTCCATTAAAGTTCCTTTTGGGCAATCAAACACTTCTGGATGATCTTTGTAATAATACCAATGAGGTTTTTCTTTTAGTTCTGGTGTTACAGAAAATAAAATTATATTCTTATTACCTATTTTATCAATAACATAGAAATATTTTTCAACAATGTCATTGATGATTTCATCATAACTATTTCCAGTTTTTTCAGATATTCTCTTAACCTGTGACCTACAATCTATTTCTCCGAAACAAATTAAAATTTTTTCATAATTATTAATTTTTTTTAATTCTTTTAAAACATTTTCTTTAGAAGGTAGATTATAAGCTAAATATGGCCCAAACCTAAATACATTAAAAGATTCGTGTGTATGACTTATATTTTCTTTTATTAACTTTTCTGTGTTAGCAAAAATACTAATGTGACTATCCCCAAAACAATTAGTTTTCTCTATTTTTTTCATTTCCCAACCTTCAAATATGAATTCATAATTGAAAACCCTATTATAATACTTTGATAAGTTCTGAACAATATTATTTCTTCTTTCAGAATAGTTATCAATAAATTTATGGAATTGAATTAGATAATTATTAAAAATGTTAAGTTCTGGATGAGATGTTAGATATTCCATTAATCTATATTCCTCTCCCTCTATATTTATTTTTGCTAAGTCTACATTAAATATTTGCTCTTCAAACAAAAACTCACGAATATCTCTTAACTTTATTTTTTCAGTATTACCATTTTTAATAAAAACTGAAGAGGAGTCCCCTTCAATTGAAATGGTTTCTTCTCTATTCTGATTAGAAAGTCCAAAATTATATACTTTTACATTAGGATAACCCTTCCATCTTTCTACAATTTCATTATAGAATTTATTCACTGGTTCAAATACATATATAGTTGGATTTTTATAATAATCCATAGCGATTTTAACCCAGTCACCTTTAAACCCCCCAATGTCAAATATTATTGGATTATCAGTAATTTTAAATTTCATTACATTATCCCAAGTAATAGACATATTTAAATAATTTTTTCTTTTATAATTTTTATTAATCTTTCTTCCAAAGAAGAATAATCCATAGATTTTAAATAATTTTCTTCTACATATGGTAACATTTTTTCATAAGTTTCAGATGTTAAACTATTACAAACATTTATCACTTCTGATTCATTATTACAAATAAACATACCATCTGTATTAAACCAATCATTTATATTAGGACAACCTAAATAAATGGGTATAGTTTTAGTTTGTAAAGAATCAATTAATTTTTCTGTGAACCAATTACGTCTAAAAGTATTTTCAATTATAATACTAAATTGAGAATTAAATAATGGATCCTTTTTTTGTCCTAAAACAGGGTTATTGTTACGATTATGTAAACCACCTTTAAAATTACCACTTATAAAAAAATTTGTTTTTATGTTCTTTATTTCATTTTGTCTATCCCATAATTTTTGTCTCACAATATGACCATGTGCCATCTTTTTACCACCTACTAAAGTAGACACAGAAAATTCTTTTTCAGGGAAATTATAATCTTTTATCCATGTAGAAGCTAATGGAAAATTTACTGAGTTTTTACAATTATCTAATAACTCTTGATTATGTGTTAGTAAGTAATTATAAAATCCTGCATTATATGATTGTAATGCTCTTTGACTTAAATTAATTATCTCAGGTGGTTCTAAAAGAAATAAAAATCTTAAAGTATTCGGTGGTACTGGATTATTAGGTATATGATCAACATATAATTCTATTTGCCTTTCATCTAAAAAATCAAACTTAAGCCCCCAACCACAAAATATTTTTATATTTTTCATTTAATAAACTTTTTAGTTAATTCATATTCATTATAATTAAAAGGGATATCAATATTTTTATCATAAAAAAGTTTTAAATAAAGACTATATCTCTTTTTAGCCCATTCTACATATGTTTTAGGCACATTACCCGATCCGTTTATATGGAAATTCATACCTGAACCTATACCCGCAAAATGAATTATTTTTTTTCCATAATCATATAAAGTATTCATTTCCAAAAACCCATTATCAAAGTTATTATTTTCGTCACAAGAACCATAGTCAGTAAAAGATAAATACTTTATTTTACCCCCATTGTATAATATATCAAAAGACACAGGGTCAAAAAAATCTATTATTTTATGATTATAAGGGTTAAAAGTACCTTGACACATCCTCCACATATTATTAAATACCCTATTAGTTATTTTATTTAGATTGACACCAATAAAAAATGTAGACACTACATCTTTTAAATTTGGTATTGTTTTATATGATCTCCTCGCACCTATTAAATCATAACCTTCATTAAAAGATGTAAATATATCATTTAGACATTCATTTAAAAAAATGACATCACTATCTATTTGTATGATTTTACTGTAATTACCATATTTTTTAGTAACTACATTCGCCCATATATATGAAGTACCTAAATGTCCATTTTTATATGATGATGTTAGTACTTCATCATCAGACAAATCGATGAACACGTTATTTTTGTGATTATCAATGTTACTAAAGTCAGATTTTTTACCAAATATATGTATCGGATGGTTGTGATATTTATGGTAACTTTCTAAACATTTATTTGCAATTAGACCACAATTGTAACATATTAAAAATATAAATGTATCATGATTTTCCATATAAGTTTTTTTTGTATTGTAAGAATTCTATTTTTTTGTTATTAACCAAACCTTTATATTTATTATGTATATTAGACATATAACTAAAGTTAGGATTAGAATGATGTAAAACTAGGTGGTTCATATGATATAATTCATTATGTGGATTTTCACATAATTTTATGTTTGTTAGAGTACTCAATTTTTCCCAAAAAAAGGCATCTTCAGGGGCATAAGAGTGGAAAAATTCAGGGTCATATCCGCCAACCTCAAAGAAAATTTCAGATTCTACAGATATTGACCCACCAGGTGCACCAAAATATTGTGGTAGGGAAACTCCCTCACTATTTTCTTTTAAATCATTAACATCTAATTCTTCTCTTATTATTAAGTCAGTTAAAAAATCATTTAAATATAAAACTCTTCTTTTATGAAATGTTTGTATAGCTTTAGTATTTTCAGTAGTATTTTCTAATAAATTTTTAAAAAAATCTTTTTGTACCAAACAATCTAAATCGTGAAATACGTACCACTTAGATGGTTTGGTATTTATTACAGATAAATTGTATGACAAACACTTATTAAATACACCACCTTTAGAATTTAAATATAAATAATTAATACCTAAATCGTCACAATTTTTTTCATGTTCTTTTAAATTAGAATGTTCTAATAGTGTAAGTTGTATTTTTTTATCTACTTCTTTTATAGCTTTTATTACTGAATTGAAGAGTGGTTTAGAAAAATTTTGTCTTCCCCTAGCAGTAATAATAAAATTGTAATCGTAACTTTCCTCTTCGTAAACAATTTTCTTATATAATTTATCAGACAAATCATTATAATCGATTGAGTTATTTTTACAAATATCTTTTAATTGTTCTAAATCACTAACCATTTTTCAACATATATATCTTTAGTTATTATATTACCTTTAGCTGGGCCAAACCATTTTTTAGGGGCGATTACTTTTTTATTAATATTCTGATTTAACCAAGCTCCCCACCAACTAAATGAAGAGTTTGCAATTATGTTATTATCACACATTGACATTAAATACATTTCGATATGATCATTTTCATTTTCAACATAATAAGAATTTTTAATATGTAAATTTTCTTTACACCAATTTATATCATCAGAAAATATTATATATGTAGTATCGTTATTAAAATTTTTGATAGCCTCTTCATAATATGTTTTTTCACATAAAGGGTGATGGTTTTGTACTTTTAAATAATCACCTCTTCTTACATGAATTGAACAATTATTGTTTTTTAATATATTTCCGTATTTTTTTTCTATATAATCTAAATCATTTTTAGATGGTTGGAATAATTTAATTATCTCGTCTCTATTATGGGAGAAATATTTTTCGCTTTGGAAATACCCAACTAAAAGGGTATCACCCGACACATTAATTTTATTATATCCAAAAGAAGGTTCATTATATATATTTAAAAAATTATGATGACTTATAAAAGATATATTTTTAAAAATATTTTGTTTATAGTCATTAATACTTTTATGCACTTTAACTGCATTGTCACTTATAAAAGAACATTTAAAATTAAAATCTAATGAGAGTGAATATGCGACAGATATCTGAAACATATAATTACCCAATCCGCCTTGTAAAAAAGTACTAATCATTTTTATTAATTCTTTCTCTTGGAGTTTTATTTTTTGTATATTGTACCATTTTATTAATTTTAGGCATATATTGTTTGTGTTCATTAAATGGGTTAGTGTCATTATAAATGTAATTTATTTCAGTCATAAATTTATAATGTTCTAAACCAGACATTTCGAACATGTCGTACATAAAAATTAAATCACAAGCCGCTGACCACCAATTACCATTTTCATCTCTTAAATCTGATTCTTTAATATTTCTCCATAAAAATATCTTCCAAGTTCTTAAATGTGACGCAGTATATGGTCCATGCCTTAATTTATTAATATCAGTAACTGGTTGTGAAAACCCCATTCTACCATCGGAGTATTTAAAACAACCATTTGCAATCCATATATCACCACTATTGTAATGATTGACAACCCTTTCAAATACTTTATTATCTGGTAACCAATCATCTCCGTCTACTTCTACAAATATATCTTCATCATCAATACCTTCAGTATCTCTACAAATTAAATCATAATTACCTCCTTGATATCTTTTTTCTTTATTCCTAATTAAAATAAATCTATCATCACCTTTTATAAAATTCTCTACAACATCCGCAGAATTGTCGGTAGAAATGTCATCAGTTATATAACATACTAAATTTTTATATGACTGAGACATTATAGACGCTAATGTTTTTTCTACAACATCTGCACTATTATATAAAGTTACACCTACTACTATTTTCATAACACACTATTATATTCTTCTATTATTTCAGAAACTATATTCTCTGATTTATATTTTTCTACATCAGAAGGAACACCATTTAATTCTTTACTTAATATATTTCCTTGTTCATCTATCTGATATACCCATCCAGATTTACCACATAACCACCCTTCTATTGTAGTTCGTCCCATAAGTATGCTCGCAGTTTCTTTACATTCTTTTACATAACGTTCAACATCCCAAGTAGACTCATGATATTTAACATTTTCATTAGTTAATAAATCATCTAAGTAATCCGATTTATTAGTACCAACTAACCAAAGTTCTTTATTATTTTCTTTAGTGTAATTTACTAAATCATATATTGTATTTTTTCTAAGATAATCTATTGTACCAACAAACAGAACAAATGGTTTTGTTTTTACATTATCATATGTTTTAAATCTTTCACCATCTATGGGATTATAAATCACACTTATCTTATCTTCAGAAATGTCCCACCCATTCTTAACAAAATCTTTAATACTTTCTCTAATAGTTATATATTTTTTTACTTTATCATCCACAACTGGTTCCTCTAAATTGGGGATAACTTCAGAATGTACTGTATTTACAAAAGTGAAATTAGGGTAAACTTTTAATAAATGTTCACCTATAGGTTTGTGATTTATATGTACTATATCGTATTTAACTTCACTTATTTTATAAAGTTTACCTTCTTCAGATAATTTAGTACCATTCGCAGTATTTAAAGACCATTTACCGTCACCTAATTTAAAACCAGGTGGTTCTTTAATAGAATAACAATTCACTCCGAATTTTTTTATTCTTTGTACCATCTTAGGACCAATATTAGAAACAATATCTACTTCACAATTTTGTTTTGTTAGTTCTTTCGCCAACTCATAAACATGTAATTCAGAACCAGTATAGTCATTAAATAAAAGACAACCAATTAAAACTTTCATTTTATTATTTTTACCAAAATACTTTTTTGATTTTACTGGTAATGTGTCTTTGAATTTTTCTGAAAATTTTTTTCTATTATTTTCCCACTGATCATTAGTTTGACCTATAGATAAATGTGTTACATCAATGTCTGAAGTAACTCCTACTTTTACACCTTCTAAATAATTTCTAAAACAAAAATCAACATCGTAAAAATGAAAACCATTTACTTCTTCATCAAAACTAACCTTTATCCTATTTTTATGAACACCAAAAAATAACCCATCAACTATGACAACATTATCTAAAAAATTAGATTTTTTTGGGGAATATTTAGACAACCACCTATTACCATTGTCTTTGTGATATACTTGTCCATACATGTGTAGTGGATTTTCCCACCACATACCAGATTTAGGTATCTCTCTAGACCCAGCAATACCTATGATACCATATTCTTCATTTTTAGTAAATGACTTTAATAATTTCTTACCCCAGTTCTTTGTTTCAAAAATAATGTCATCATGACAAAAAACTACAATATCGTTTGTAGTTTCTTTTAACGCTTTGTTATAAAGTTCTGTAAGGGAATATTCACCATTGTTTATATACTGAATAACCACTAGTCCTTTATGGATTCCAGAGGTTTTCTTAATGTGTTCTATATGTTTTTGATTATCTACCCTAGTAGAAAATACAACACTAATCATCCTTTAAACTATTAAAATAATTTCTTATTTCTCTACCCAAATCTTGATCATTAGGGTATTCTTTAATTAAATCAATAACATACTGTGAATCAAAATTCACTTTTACATAAAAGTCATTAACCACTTTTGTTTTTGTAGTATTATATACAGTGTCCTTAACTTGTCTGTACTGATTTAACGTTCTTTCTTTTGACATATTTTATTATTTAT
>JAAHTH010002166.1_pt1 | contig 11691 bp, 18 predicted proteins | sample 6116091 | NCBI WGS metagenome assembly JAAHTH01 (sample SAMN13939990, study PRJNA603662) | sponge metagenome | isolation source: marine sponge | host: Mycale hentscheli | place: New Zealand | collected 2006
GCAGTGTAGGGAAAGCGCTTAAGAGGATTGCGAAGCATATGGTTAACCAAAAGTCTTATAATAGTATTAAGGACTATATTATTGAATTAGAAAATATTAATAACAATTTTAAACAACACTTTTTGTAATGGTGAAAGCATTATTTAATGGGGTTATTGTAAAACCCATCGAAGAAGAAGAAAGCGTCCATGGAACTATTATTGTTCCTGACATGGGCAAAGAAAAAAATATTAAAGGTGAAGTTGTTTCTGTTGGACCTGGTTACTACTCAGGCATGGGACATTTCATTGAAACTACTGTTAAGGTAGGAGATATTGTATTACTACCTCAATTAGGTCCTGTTAAAGTGGATCACGAAGGAGGCGAGTACTACATGATTGAAGAAAATAAAATTTTAGGAATTATTGAAAAATGAGTAAAGTAACTATTGTAAACTACGGAGACGACTCCCGTAAAAAATTGATTGACGGAGTTAATCAACTTGCAGATGCTGTCGTAACTACTCTTGGACCTAATGGCCGTAATGTGGTTATCCAAAATGAACAGGGTGTCCCACAAAGTACCAAAGATGGTGTAACTGTGGCTAAAGCTATTGAGCTTGAGGACACTGTTGGAAACACAGGTGCTCAAATGGTTAAGCAGGCTGCTATTCGTACTGCTGAACAAGCAGGTGATGGTACTACAACTTCTACTTTGTTGGCCCGTGAAATCGTAAACGCTGGTATGCGTTACAGTGATAAGGGACATAATATTGTAGAAATTAAGCGTGGTATTGACAAGTGTGTTAAAGAGCACGTTGACTACCTTAGAGAAATTTCCCAAGACATTTCTAGCGAAGATCAGCTTCGTCAAGTAGCTACTATCTCAGCTAACAATGATGAGGAAGTAGGTGAATTGATCGCTACTGCAATGGAAAAAGTTGGACGTGATGGTGTAGTTACTATTGAAGAATCACGTACTGGTGAAACTTACCTTGAAACCGTAGAAGGCCTCCAGTTTGATCGTGGTTATAAGTCTCCTTACTTTGTAACCAATAACGATAATATGAGTTGTGTACTTAAGGATACTGCAATTCTCTTTTATAATGGTAGAATTACTACTGTAAAAGATTTGCTTCCACTTCTTGAGAACCTTTCTCAACAAGCTAAGTCACTTCTTATTGTTGCTGAAGATATTGATGGTGAGGCACTTGCTACTCTTATTGTTAATAAAATGAGAGGTATTCTCGAAGTTTGTGCTGTTAAAGCTCCTGACTTTGGTGATCGCCGTACCTTGCTTATGAATGATATGGCTACTCTTACTGGTGGTGTTGTTGTTGATAAGGATAAAGGTATGAAACTTGACAAGTTTGATCTTAACTGGTTGGGTGAATGTCGCACTGTTACTGTTACTAAAGAACAGACCACTATTGTTGATGGTGCTGGTAAAGAAGAAGCCATTGAGCGTCTCTGTACCGAACTCCAATCCCAGATTGAAAATTCAACCTCACCATTTGAGATTGAAAAGCTCCAAGAACGCCTTGCTAAACTTACAGGAGGTGTAGCTGTTGTTCATGTTGGTGGTAACACTGAAACTGAAATGAAGGAACGTAAGGATAGAGTTGATGATGCTCTTCAAGCTACTAAAGCTGCCATTGAAGAAGGTATTGTTCCTGGTGGTGGTTTGGCACTTCTTAGAGCAGCCCACAATGTAGAATGTGATGCTACAATGATTAATAGTGACCAAAAAATTGGGTGTTCAATTGTAAAGTCTGCTCTTCGTAAGCCATTCAAACAAATCCTTAATAATGCAGGTGTTGAAGATGCCTCTAGAATTGAATTTAGTGTTACTTCTGGAGATAAAATTGGCACTGGTTATAATATAAAAACTGGTAAGTTTGATGATTTCCTTAAAAAAGGTATTATTGATCCTACCAAGGTTACGCGTTGTGCTCTCGAAAACGCTGCTTCAATTGCAGGTACAATTCTTCTTACAGAGTGTACTGTAGTTAATAAACCTCAAGAAGAATCAAATGAGGTTGGGGCTATGCCTGGAATGTTTTAATTTTAATTAATGGCTGAATTTGAAACAGTAGAGCAAAAACAACTTATTGCCAAAAGAGTACCCCCTGGGGATTCTTGGAAGTTGATGGACGACCCAAATGGGGTCGTCCACTCTTCCCTTACAGAAACTCTAGAAGCATATTTTCAAAAAACCAAATTCAATAAAGCATTTTACCTTGATCCTATTGGTAGTGCTTTGTATGCTGTTGATAGGGTTGAGGTTGAAGTTGAACAAGAACCAATCCGTGAGTATAGTTTTTACGGAGAATTTAAACAAGGAATATGAGACTAGTACAAACCCCTAATAAAGGATTAGGAAGTTATATTGTAATTGAAAATGACCTAATAGGTCAATTTATGTTAAGTCATGGACATTGGGAGGGACACCTTCACCAAATTTATTCCCAACTTATTACCAGTGATGATATAGTAGTAGATGCGGGGGCTAATATAGGATTCCATACTGTACAATTTGCTAAATTAGCTAAAACTGTACACGCTTTTGAGCCCCAGAAAACTATCTACAATATATTATGTGCTAATGTTTTATTTAATGATGTTAGCCAAAACACATTTCAGTATGATTTTGGGTTAGGGGATAAAGATATTACCCTATATATAGAACCCCTTAGCAACAGAGATGAACCCAATGGAATGCACAACTTTGGGGGAAGGTGATTAGATCCTAATGCTATTTCTGAACAACCCGTTCCCCTTAAAACATTTGATAGTTTAAATATTGATTTCTCAGTACTTAAAATTGATATCCAAGGCTCAGAGTTATTTGCTTTTAGGGGGATGATGGAAAGCATAAAAAAGAATAAACCTTGGATTATGCTAGAAAATGTTATAGATGGTGAAAACGATCAAAAAGTTTTAGAAATGTTGTTTGCTGAGGGATATGAATTATGTAGATTTATGCATAATACCAACCAAGATTGCATTTTATACCTCCCTAGTAAACACAGTAATATTCGTCCCCTTTTAGAGTCCCTTAAGTATAATATTAGATTTGAAAATGAGCATTGAAAATTCCCTTTGGGTAGAAAAATATCGTCCTAGTATACTTACAAATTATGTAGGTAATGAACATCTTAAAGGTATTGTTGAGCGATATTTAGAAGAGAACGACATTCAAAATCTAATCTTCTATGGACCCGCTGGCACAGGAAAAACAACACTTGCTAAACTCCTTGTTAAAAATCTTAATTGTGAGCATCTTTATATCAATGCCAGTGATGAAAGGGGTATCGAAACAATTAGGGATAAAGTATCGGGGTTTGCTAGTACAATGTCGTTTAAACCACTTAAAGTGGTTATTTTGGATGAGGCTGATTTTCTTACTATTCAAGCGCAAGCTTCTCTCCGTAATGTTATTGAAACGTTTTCAAAGAGCACTAGGTTTATTTTAACTTGTAACTATGTAGAGCGTATTATTGACCCTCTACAATCCCGTTGTCAAGTACTTAAAATTGTACCCCCTAGTAAAGGTGAGGTTGCTAAGCATTTATTTGATGTTCTTTCCACAGAAAATATCCAACATAATACCAACCACCTTAAAGACTTAGTAAACCAATATTACCCAGACTTACGTAAAATGATTAACGTATGTCAAATGTCTTCTAAAGATGGGGAATTAGAATTAGATAAGCAAACACTTGTATCATCTAATTATGTTGATAAAGTAATTGAATTATTACCTAATAAAAAGTCATTTAAGCAAATTCGACAAGTAATTGCCGATTCCAATGTAAATGATTTTGATGCGTTATATAAAGCTTTATATGCGCGTATGGACGAATACACATCACGTCCTGGTGAAGCAATTATTATTATTGAAGAGTATATGTATCATTCAAACTTCCGGATTGATAAGGAGATTAACATAATGGCATGTATTTCTAAACTACTTGAAATCTCTGGTAAAGTTGTTATATAAAGACATTATACAATTTGGAGATCGAATGTTTATGTTGTATCGTACCGCTAAGGTTACTGATAAAATAGAACCTAATATATTAAAACAATATTGGCACTGCAACACAGTGCTTAAGAAAGAAGACAAATATTATTTTTGCAACGAAATTAAAACAATAGATTATGAAGAAATCAGACATGACAGCTCAACCACAAATTGATTTGAGCAAAACAGTTTCGATTAGCAATGATTCCGACGGACAAATCTTTCAACAAGGATTTATCCTCCGTAAAGTATCTCGCTTCATCACTGGGGGTGAGGATGCTATTCTTCCTATTCCTGTCTTTTATGATAGCGAAACAGGAAAAATTTATGAAGGAACTCTTCCACCTGAATTGAGAGGAGAGTATGACACTTTTTGATTGGCTCAAAGAGTTAACAGGTAAAAAACGAGATTGGGATTCCTTTTCCGATAAGGAGAAGGAATCCTTCAATCCCTATATGGTTAACCGTTTTTTATCTATGCATCAACCTTTTGTAGAGTTGATAAATTATGTACAAATTATACCTTATACTGAAAAGGAAAAATATTATAAGGTGTATTGTGGTTTACTTCCCAAACAAAATGTTTGGTTAAAATATATTAAATCAAGTATGAAACAACCTAATAAAAAATTATTAGACACAATTGCTTCTTTATATGAGGTTTCTACTAAACAGGCTGCGGATTGGGTAGCTATACTTGATAAAAAGTATATTAAAGAAGCACTTCAACAACAAGGTTTACAAAAAGACGAAATAAAAGAATTATTTAAGTAATGGACAGCATAGTAACCTCAGTGGTAGAACAATTTAAAGTCCGCTCTAAAATGGGTGAACAAAAGTATGGTGTTAATATGGATCGTGAAGATCTAGCTTTTGGTGAGTGGGTTACTCATATGAAAGAAGAATTAATGGATGCTATACTTTATTTAGAAAAATTAGAAAAAATATATGGCCAAAAAGCCCCAAATACTCAAGGAGATACAGAATAAAGAATTGCCTGAGGTAAATTACGCTTACCAAAAGACAATTTCTTATTCTCAAATGTCTATGTACAGAAGCTGCCCACACAAGTGGGCACTTCAATATAAAGATGGACACTACCAAAATGAACAATCTATTCATTTTACTTTTGGTACAGCAATGCATGAGGTAATCCAAGACTGGCTTACAGTACTGTATGAACAATCAGGAGTAAAAGCAGATGCTATAAATTTAGAGGAACAATTCCAAGAAAAATTTATAGGATTATACAAAGAGGGTTACACTAAAAACAAAGACACCCACTACTCATCCCCAGAGGAATTACGTGAATTCTTTGAAGATGGAGTAGCTATACTTGATTTTTTAAAGAAAAAACGTAAACATTACTTTAGAAACCGTGGTTGGCATCTTGCGGGTATCGAATTACCTATTGTAATGAACGTTGGTAACAATTTGATATACAAGGGCTTTATTGACCTCGTATTATATCATGAACCCACAAATAAATTTTATGTATACGATATAAAAACGTCTACTAGAGGATGGGGTGACAAGGCTAAAAAAGATGAAACCAAGCAAATGCAGCTTGTGCTTTATAAAAAGTTCTTTAATGAACAGTATGGAATCCCCCTTGAAAATATAGAAGTAGAATTTTTTATTGTGCGTAGAAAAGTATGGGAAAATAGTGATTATCCCATTTATAGAGTACAACAACACAGACCTGCTGCAGGTAGAAATAAACTTAAAAAAGCAGATCGTATATTAGAGGAATTTATCACTGAGTGTTTTACTCCTAAAGGTAAATACCAAGATAAAGAACACCCTAAAGTAGTATCAAAATTATGTGAATGGTGTCCTTTTAATGATAATAAAGAACTTTGTAATAAACATATATCTTCCTAATTCTGCGAATATTTATATCAAAATATATTAGCTATGAAAAAAGATTTAACATTAACTAGTGTAAAGATCCAAAGTGATTTATTTGAAGAGTTTAAAGTAGCATGTGTTAGGCATAAGTTTTCTTTCCAAAAACTTGCTGACAGGTGTGTTCATTTATATCTTACTGATGAAGACTTTAAACGTCAAATTCATAACCACACTAACTTAGATTTATAATTAAAAAACAAAATGGTTGAACAAGTTACGAAAATGAAGGGCTACGTTCCTAAAGGGGAACGCCAAAAAATAATCCTAATGTGTGACGATGCAAGGACTAATTCGGGTATAGCAACAGTTTCCCGTGAAATAATCCTTCACACAGCACACAAATATAATTTTCTCCAAATTGGGGCAGCAATGAAGCACCCAGATGAGGGAAAAAGATTTGATTTAAGTGAAAGCATTAATGAGGCAGCAGGTATCCCAGATGCTGATGTTCAGATTCTAGCCACTAGCGGGTATGGTACTCCAGATCTAGTTAGGCAAATTCTTAAGTATGAAAAGCCTGATGCCATCTTTATTATCACAGATCCTAGATATTGGACGTGGCTTTTTCAAATTGAAAATGAAATTAGAAAGCATTGTCCTATAGTTTATCTTAACATTTGGGATGATTACCCCGCTCCTATGTACAATAAAGAGTACTATGAATCTTGCGATTTACTTATGGGTATCTCAAAACAAACTGTTAATATTAACAAATTGGTATTAGGGGATAAAGCAAAAAATAAAGTTATTTCCTATATACCACATGGTTTAAATGATAAATTATTTTACCCGATAGATGAATTTTCTCCAAGTTATGATAAATTCCTAAAGTTTAAAGAGGAATTATTTGGAGGAAAAGAATATGAGTTTGTAGCTTTCTTTAATTCTAGAAACATTAGAAGAAAACAAATCCCAGATACTATTTGGGCATATAAGCAATTTGTTGATAGGCTAACTCCTGAACAAGCTGAAAAGTGTGCTATGGTTCTCCACACTAATCCTATAGACAATAATGGTACTAATCTATTTGCTGTTATTGATGCTTTATGTGGTGAAGATTCTGATAAGTATAACTTTATTTTCTCAAATAAAAGACTACCACCTGAAGAAATGAATCTATTGTACAATTGTACAGATGTTCAAATTCAACTTACTTCAAATGAAGGATGGGGACTTAGTTTAACTGAAGCTATGCTTGTAGGTAACCCTATCATAGCGAATGTTACAGGGGGAATGCAAGACCAAATGAGATTTACTGATGAAAAAGGAAACTGGTTTACCCCTTGCAAAAATATCCCTTCCAACCACACAGGTACCTATAAAAAGCATGGAAAATGGGTATTCCCCGTATTACCTTCTAATATATCAATTCAAGGGTCTGTGCCCACCCCTTATATCTTTGATGATAGATGTAGTGCTTCGGATGCTGCTGATAGACTTTATGAAGTTTGGGAAATGGGTAATGAAGAAAGAAAAATAAGAGGTAATGCTGGTAGAGAATGGGCTTTAGGAGATGAAGCAGGATTCACAGCTGAAAAAATGGCCTACAGAATAATTGATAGTATAGACGAGTTGTTTAGAACTTGGACCCCTAGAGAAAAATATGAGCTTCTAAAAGTAGAAGACAAAAATGTAAAATTTGCACCCCATAAATTAGAATATTAATGAAACCGTTATTTATGATAAGCTGCCCTATTGACACCTACTCAGGCTATGGGGCCCGTTCTAGAGATTTAGTTAAAGCTCTTATTGAGCTTGATAAGTATGATATTAAAATTATACCACAAAGATGGGGTAACACTCCTTGGGGATTTATAGATAATCATAAGGAAAAGTGGGGATTTTTAACTCCTCATTTACTTCCCCCTCAAATGAGACAACTCCCCCAACAACCTGATATTTGGGCTCAACTAACTGTACCTAATGAATTTCAACCTGTAGGAAAATTTAATATAGGATTTACAGCAGGTATGGAAACCACCAAAGTAGCAGCCCCTTGGATTCAGGGTGTAAACAGAATGGATATAACTTTTGTTTCATCAGAACACTCTAAAAATGTATTTTTAGACACTCAATATCAGCAAATAAATCCTAATACCCAGCAACCTGAGGGAATGCTACAGGTTGAAAAACCTATAGAAGTATTATTTGAAGGAGTAGATTTAGATACTTATATGCCTAAATCTTCTACATTTGATTTAGATCATGTCGAAGAAAATTTTGCTTACCTATGTGTAGGCCATTGGATGCAAGGAGATTTTGGTGAAGACAGAAAAAATATTTCTGGGTTAATATATAATTTCTGTACTACATTTAAGAATAAGAAAAAAGCGCCTGCTTTATTATTAAAAGTAAGTGGAGGGGGCAATTCTTATATGGATAGAGAAATGATTATTGATAGAATCCAACAAGTAAAAAACTTAGTAAAAGGTGCTACTACTTTACCTAGTATTTACTTGCTCCATGGAGAACTTTCAGATGAAGAAATGAATGAAATGTATAACCATAAAAAGGTTAAAGCTATGATTTCATTCACTAAAGGTGAAGGTTATGGACGTCCTTTATTGGAATTTAGTTTAACTAAAAAGCCTATTATAGCTCCTAACTGGTCGGGTCATGTTGACTTCCTTGACCCTGAATTTGTAACTTTGGTTAATGGTGAACTTAAAAATGTTCACAAAAGCACAGCTGTTAAAGATATGATCCTAGAAGAAAGCCAGTGGTTTAACGCTAATCATAATGAGTTTTCATACTACTTAAAAGATATGTTTGAAAACTATAAAAACTATAAAGAAAAAGCTGTTAGGCAAGCTTATAAAAGCAAAACAGAATTTAATTTTGAAAAAATGTCTGATAAATTAGACATGTACTTAGAAAATTGTGTGCCTGAATTATCACAACAAATAGATTTAAAATTACCTGATTTAAAATTAGTATAAAATGATGCAAGACAAATTAACAATCTGTCCCCGTTGTGGGAGTGACGCTTGTTACCAACAAGATTTAAACGCTGAATATACTATTCACCAGTGCTATGGATGTGGTTTTACTACTAATACTCTAATGACTACTGATAGTGAGTTTTTAGAAGAACAATTAGAAGTTCTCCCTGAGTTGTATAAAGACTTAGCTTTTGTAGATAAAGAGGAAAGAGTATGGATCCCTTCAGCTACTAACCTAATGGAGCAAGGTATGGTATATGCTGATGGAAAGTCAAAATTTGATTGGCAGTGGTCAGCAGTAAAAGCAGTCCCAATTTCTGAAGAAGAAAAAGAAAAGTACCCAATCCCTGGAGAAGAAGGAAAATATTACAAATTTAAAATGGGGGCTGAGTCACAGAAAAAGTTTAAGGAACGTGATTTTATGGAAGCTTTAGATTATATTGGAGTTTTCAACGGAAAGCAAGAATGAAAATAAGTTATCAAATTTTATGTAAAAATGAAGATAGTTCTTTAGAGAAACTATTAGAATTTTTAATAACATATAAAAGGGAAATAGATGAAATTAATGTGTGCAGAGATACTTTAGGAGAAAATCCTGCTACTTTACAAGTAGTTGATACTTTTAAAGATCACATTAACTATTTTGAAAGAGAAATAACCCATACTATTCACAATCAAAAAAATTGGTTAGCTACTAAAGCATCTGGTGATTATTTGTTTTATTTAGATGCTGATGAATTACTTAGTGAAGCTTTTATCACTAACTTACCTTCAATTTTAGAATCTAACCCTGATGTTGATATTTACTTCCTCCCCAGAGTTAATATTGTAAAGGGAATAACCCAAGAATACATTAAACAAAGAAGGTGGCAGGTAAATGAAAAAGGATGGATTAATTTCCCAGATGTGCAGGATAGATTATTCAAGCATGGTAAAGGGATTCAATATAAAGAAATCCCCCATGGTAGACTTATAAATGAAGGTAAAAAATATTCTATGCTACCTGCTGAGGAAGTTTATTCTATCTTACATATTAAATCGTTTGAAAAGCAAACTAGTGATAATAGCTGGCACGATAATAAAGAACGAGAATTAGGTTTAAGATGAAAACATTAACAAATTTATTTGATTTTTCTTGTTGCATTAATTTAGATAGAAGACAAGACAGGTGGGCAGAATGCCTCGAAGAGTTTAATAAATGGGATCTAACTAATATAACCAGAATACCAGCTATAGATTCTAAAACTCTTCCTCAATCCTTTCCTGAAATATACAAAAATGCTGAATATAGAAATATGGGGCATATAGGATTAATATTAACTAATATTCAAATACTTGAATATGCTAAACAACAAAAATTTTCTCAAATTTTAATAATGGAAGATGATATATATTTAACCCCTGAGGTAAATAATATAGAATCTTTAATTACACATGTCCCTGAAGATTGGGATATGTTGTACATGGGGGGAAATCACAATTTTCACAATAAGGGACATAGGACCCAACCTATTACTATAAACGACCATGTAGTAAAATGTCAGCATACTTTTACTACTCATTGTTATGCTATAAAATCTCACATGTATGATATTCTTATCTCTAAACTTTCATCATTTACTACCCCTATAGATGTAGCTTATGTCGATATCCAAAAATCCTTTAATGTCTATAGCATTTACCCCAGCATTGCTAAGCAAAGAGCGGGGTTTAGTGATATTGAAAACCAAGTAAGAGATTATAACAATTGGATAATTTGATTCACATTTCCCCTCAAGGAGGATTAGGCAATCTTTTATTTCAAATTGCAGCTGGTTATTCTTTAGCTGAAGATCTTAATACTTATTTTGAAGTTATAAACCCACCTTCTCACTTTTCTCATGGAGATGTCCATACTAGGTATAAAGACAATATTTTAAAAAAAATTAAATTCATATCCCAAAGTCCTTATCCTATATATAAAGAACCTTTTTTTTCATATAACCCGCTTCCCCAAACTAAAGGGTTAACTTTAAAAGGATATTTTCAATCTGAATTGTATTTTAAACATAATCGAAATAAAATTTTAAATTTATTTTCCCCCTTAAGCACTGATTTAGAATATATAAAATCTAAATATCAATCTTATTTAGATAATCCTTTGGTTTCTCTCCATGTGCGAAGGGGGGATTATCTTAAATTTCCTGGGGTTCATCCTACATGTAGTATAAAATACTATGAAAATGCTTTATCTAAATTTTCCCCTAAACCCAAAGTTTTAATCTTTAGTGATGACATTGATTGGTGCAAACAAAATTTCCTAGGAGATAGATTTGTTTTTATTCAAGAAGAAGATTACATAAGTTTATATTTAATGTCTTTATGTGAACATAATATAATAGCTAATTCTTCTTTTTCATGGTGGGGGGCTTGGCTAAACCAAAATCCTAATAAAATGGTAATAGCGCCAAAAACATGGTTTGGTCCTTCAGCCACACATAACCCCGAAGATTTAATCCCTAAAACATGGATCCAGTTATGAGTAAATTAAAAATAAAAATATTAGATAATAGCTTTGCTCATTGTGAATACAGCAATAACCCTCTACCTCCTACTTCATTTTCAAAATACATAGAATGGGATAGAAATGTATCCCCTAATGAATCTTTAGTATTTTACACAGATAATTTTATCCAAAACCCCCAACCAGGTCATAAGAAAAAAATAGCACTTTTAATAGAACCTTATACTAATCAACCTTCTAATTATGAATGGATATTACAAAATAACCATTTATATGATACAGTTTTAACTAATGAAATTACTGGTGCTAGTTTAACAGCTAATCAAATAA
>JAAHTH010001251.1_pt1 | contig 11688 bp, 15 predicted proteins | sample 6116091 | NCBI WGS metagenome assembly JAAHTH01 (sample SAMN13939990, study PRJNA603662) | sponge metagenome | isolation source: marine sponge | host: Mycale hentscheli | place: New Zealand | collected 2006
CCATCGGGTTGTTTTCAACATTTTTCAACATTGCATCTACATGGCTTTCATTCCACACCCACGGTATAGAAGGCATTTTGGGTGCCTCAGCAGGCTGAACCACTGCTTGAATTTTTGGGATTACATCTCCTGAGCGAATAAGTTGTATGATTGAACCTACACCAATGTTATTGTCTTCTACAAATTTGGCATTGTGCGCGGTAACAAATTCAATTGTGGCACCGCGGATGTTTACAGGTTCTACCTGAACTACGGGTTTTAAGAATGCATCTTTACTGGCTGTCCAGATCACATCCACTACTTTTACCTCTGCAATTTGATCACTCAACACCATTTTGAATGCAAATGCGTAGTCCGGATTTTTGTTACGCCTAGGATGCATTTTGTCATCATTTACAATGATACCATCGATTGTATATTCGTATGTTTCACGCCATTCTACCAAAAGGTCAGACAACATCTCATTTGATATATCATCCACTACCTCGTGTAAGACAGTTACTACATTATTGTCTTGCAACCAGGCTAGTTGTTCGCTAGGTTTCATTCTCGGTTCAATAACTTCATATCCTACAAAATCAAGATCAGACCATTTTCCGGTTTCCCGCTTTTTTGAGTTGACTACACCCGCTACCATATTACGTGAGTTTTTATATTCGGCACTGTATTTTTCTTCAAACAAATCTTCCTTAATAAGCAACTCGCCTCTGAGTGTCACATCCTTGCGATTAGGAAGCTTTAAATAAGGTATCATATAAGAGATGTCCATTCCGTGAGTAGCTCTACCACGGGTATATAATTTACCTCCGGAATACATCACGGATATACCATCTAGTTTGCCTGATACTACTTTTGGGCCAGGGTATTTTGCTTTGTATTTTGGCAATGCATTTGTATCAGGTTTAATTTTATCCATGGAATGCATTTCAAAGGGTAGTTTCACCTTTGCCTTATCCGTGGGTGCTCCCACTTCATCGAAACAAGGGTTGTTTGGATAAGTACGCTGTCCATACTCTTTAAGAATATCAAATACATTATCTGCCACAAATGGTTGTTTATTATAGTAGGCGGCAGAAGCCACACGAACCATATCACATATGGTTTCTTCAGAGAATTGCTTGACCACGGAAATGCCCTCATCTGTCAGCATTTGCCAATTCTTCTTTAGTTGACTTTCGCCCTTTTTCTTCTTTACGACCCTCTTTCCTTTAACTTTCACTTTAAGGGTCTTTTTTTTCACTTTCACCACTCTGGGTTTCTTGAGGGATGTTTTTTTAGTGCTTTTTTTAACGTTTTTAGGCGAGATAACGATTGGAGAAGGTGTTTTTTCCTCTTCAACTGGTTCACCACTCTTCAATACTACTGCCTTGCCGCTTTTTCTTTCCGTAGGACCTTTGTACTCTAATCCTAGGAAATCAAAGATAGATTTTTCTGTTGGAAAGTTGCCTTCCACTCTGGCACCCTTTTTATTTTTCTTTGGGCCAGTAAGGTGATACAGTCCATGCTCGTTCATCGTATATCCCAGATCAATTGCTCTCTGTCGCTGTACTACATTGAATGCTTTACTGCCTGTAAAGTACAGTACTGCAAACGCATACTCCTCTGGTTTAGAATACATGAAATCCAATCTTCTAGCTGTTGTGGACCCCGGAAGTTTTCCCACGGTGAGGCTTTTTGTTTTACCTTTGGAGAGAATATCAACCAAAACACCCTCCTTTTCTAATTCAGCAAGGAATCTTTTAAAGATGCTGTCATCATTGTTTTTATTTGTAATGGCGACATCAATATCACCTGAGGTTTTATTGCCTCTTCTGTAAGATCCTAGAATCTCGAATTCATCGCCGTCTTGTTTGACTTTGTTAAAAGATCTTCTGAATACCTTCTCGTACTCGCCAACTTCACTACGCGGAATCCTTTTCAAGATATCCTCATAATGTCGAAGACCTTTCTTTTGAACATCATTCAATAGCTCATCTTGTCTTTCGCGCAATTGTGCGATTGTAGTTAGACCCTTTTTAGCCAACTCCAAAGCTTTCTTAGGACCTATGCCGTAGACTTTTACAAAGATGTATCTTGCTTTGTCCTCGGACGTTTTTTCTTTTTCAATAGCACGGAGTGTCCCCGTTTCCATGAACTCTTTAAATTTTTTAAGGATTGTATCTCCTATACCAGGCAGCCCCTTCAGTTCATCTGGACTCTTGATCTCTGTAGGATATGCCATAATAGTCTCGGCGGCGGTGTGATAAGCTCTAGCTCTAAAACCCTCCCCTTTCATTTTCATAAGATCTTCCAGTTCTCCCAGAAGATCTATAAATTGTTCATTAAGAGACGGTTTCTTTGCCTTGACCACCACACGTCGCTTTTTGCCTTTGATTTTCATTACTCTTTTTGCTTTAGTCATAGTTGTTGTACTAGTCTTTAGTTTGTTTACTATGGGAGGTTGCCCCTTTTTTTCTTCAATTTTCTGATTCTTCATAATCTTAATTTTAACTTTCTTGAACTTTTTAGGTAGTTTTAACGTTTTTTTCTTTTTTGTTTTTAAACAATATCCGAATGTTTTTAAAGTTCTTCTCTTTGGTGTAACCTTTGTAGCACATATATTACCTTTAGGCGTCTCCACACAGGTAGTATGCATCTTGCCTTCATGTTTAAAAGGAAATATACAAGGACCAGGTTTTAATTTTTTAGATTCTTCTTTTTGTCCAAACCAATTTACATCAGTAGAATTCATTTACATTATCTTTTGATTTTTTTCTTAAAGTATGTGTTTAAAAATTTATCACTTATGATATCATCAAAAAATTTAATATTGTTGTCTTTCTTTTTATTATGCATTGTTCTAGGTTTTTTAAGAGATTCATTGATTTTTGGAACAGGTAGGTTTCCTATCGTTTTGTCCATTTAATATAAAAAAATATAAAATTAATATAAGAATGTCAGTATTTATGCAAGGTATTTCTATTTCTGAAATAAGTGGAAATAAAAAGACTAGAAAGAAATCATCCGCTTTTAAATATGATGGTAAAAAGGCTGAAATTATGTGTAATAACAATGGTAAAAAAACATTTACTACCTTAAATAATGATCAACTTAAGCGTTTAATGGCTATTCCTGCTTCAAAAAAAACCTTGAAACAACGATTAACTAGTGTTAAAGCTAGTGGTACAAAAAAAAGACGGCGTACCCGCAATCGTCGTAAAAAAACTCGTGCTCGTACTAAGAAAAAACGGGGCAGGCGAAGAAGAAAACGTTAGACAGCTTTTACAACTTTCTGAAAATCTTCATCTTCTATTTTATTTTTATTGGATAAGTATTCTTTAGCTTTATATTTATCCATTCTATTGAGGTACGTTTTAGAGGCATATAGTAAGGTAAACTTAACATTATCAAAACCAATTGATTCAATATAGACTTTTCTCTGTTTTTTTAAAAAAGTAAGAAATTTAATTACATGCTTTGGATCTGCGGGGAAAAAGAAAATGATAAAAATATGATTTCTTGTAACTGTTCTATTTTTACCTTCAAATTCAAAATCAGAATAGCTAAGTTCGCACCCATAACTTTTAGCAATCTCGATTAAATCCCTCTTCAATACCAAAGCACCACTAGTGTGCCTCAAGTTAAACGCTACCTCCAATCTATAAGACATAATTATGATTTACCTAAAGATTTTTATTTTTAAGAAAAAATTAAATTTTTTACTACAAAACACCTACAATATTGTAGGTATGTTAAATATTGATTTATTGGTTGGAAGCGGTTTTGGTGAAGTCTTGCTTAGCTTTTCTGTACACCATACCGTTGGGAATGCTCCAAACATATCGATTTACGTAGGGTTTCAACATTTTTCCAATTTTTTCTCCCCATTTTTCTCTCTTCTCATCTAGAGCCTTTTGAATATTTTCGATACATTTGTCTTGTATTTCTTTTTTCAGTTTCTCTCCAATTCCAAATGTCGAATATCCGCGAAATGATCCCCAACAGTTTTCTCTGTCGTTCGGAATAACTTCCTGAAGTGACTGTTTAACAACGGCCAAATGCTCTTCATCTGAAAGACGAAGTTTAGGGTGAACATTCGTGAATAGAAGTACCAACCCTCCTTTTCTGGCAGCGTCGGCCAGCTTTAGATTTGGATTTGCCCATCCTTTTGGCAATGTTAATTTATTATATTGGTCGTCTCTTACATACCCGGGGGTAGGAGCTTGTGATTCGTACCAGGGTCCGTCGTATCCTTGCATGATTGTTATAGTATTGTATAGTGTGCTGTGTTTACATTCATTTAAGGCAAAAAATCATTTCAATTTTCTGAATATATTAAAATGAGTAAAATAGTACAAGCTGATAATATTAATGCTGGACAGTATTATTTAAATGGACAACCATTAACTACGGGTGGCGGCGGGCCTCATACTATGTTACCAGTTGGAAGTATCATTATGTGGCCAACCAGCTCTCCCCCGTCTAATTGGTTATTATGCAATGGAGGTGCCGTCCCATCTTCTCGTCCTCTCCACGCAATGATGAAAACACTGCCCGATTTTCGAGGTCGTTTTCCAGCAATGGCTGGTGATCCAGGTGGTTCTGGTAGTTATATTGAATCACTAAAGACTGCTACTGACACCTCAAATATTAGCATATCGCAAATACCTTCTCATAAGCATGATATAACAGTACATTGGGGTGGGGAGGATGGCATGGAAACTGCCACGTCCGACACAAATTCTTTTGATGCCTGGCTAGGTGGTGATGGTGGAGTTAACTCTGTTATTGGGTCTGGGCAGTATAATAAAGGCCCTAACGACACGAAAACCCCCAACAAAATAACATTTGGGGAGGGCCCGACGGCCGCGGCAACGGGAACAAACAAAACAGGAGGTGATGAACCATACGCACCTCCATATTATTCAATAAACTTTATTATATATGCTGGAGCACCTACTTCATAATAATAAATTGAATACTAATTTAAAAAGAATTTAGTATTCAATAACTCAAATGGAACCTCCTACTTATTTAGCGAATAAATACCCTCACGAACGTGATTCTCACATTCATTTTGATGAGGGTCCGCATATTTACACCATAGATGGTGATAGCGATTATATGTCTGTAACAACATGGAATCATTCTCATTTTGCTCATTTTGATCCAGATGCTATAATTGAAAAAATGATGAAGTCGCCAAAATGGCCACAAAGCAAGTATTTTGGACAAACGCCAGAAGAAATAAAGGCAGGATGGAATAAAAATGGCGAAGAAGCATCAAAAGCCGGTACAAAAATGCATTATGATATTGAATGCTTTTATAACGATGAAGATGTAGAAGTTGAAGAAGATTGTTTGGAATGGCAGTATTTTGAGAAGTTTGAACAAGATATTGGCTCTGAACTTGAACCATACAGGACAGAATGGATGGTTTGGGATAAGGAACTTAAGTTGGCAGGATCGATAGATATGGTTTTTCGAAACCCAGATGGCACACTTTTAATCTATGACTGGAAGCGTTGTAAAAATATAAAGAAATATAACAGATTTCAATCTTCAACAACCGAATGTATCTCACATCTACAAGATACTAATTTCTGGCACTATTCTCTCCAATTAAACACATATAAGTACATGCTTGAGAAAAATTATGGAGAAAAGGTTGTTGGAATGTATCTTGTATGCTTGCATCCTAACAATCAAAATAAATCATATCAACGTCTGAAAGTATCTCATATGAAACAGGAAATAGACGATTTAATGAATCTGAGGAAAAAAATGGTTGAAAATGTCCCTTCTTGTTTATAATCTTATTCTAATTTATATAATGAACCCTTATTTATTTGTTTTCTTGAATTTCATGGTAGGATTTGTATCTGATCTTATTTTAAATTTTTTATCTACAAAAGAAGGATCTAGATATTTTAAATCAACAATTATTCAATCATTAAGACCTTATTTTGATAAAAGGAGTGTATTAAGAGCAGCTTTAGATGCTGGTATTACGATTGTGGTTGTTTTATTATTCGTGATGCTTTTGAGTAAGATTATATTTGGATTTGCTGTACCAAACGATATTATACAGTTAAATTTCTTTTCAGTAATAGCTTTTTTTGCAGGATTTGCTGCGGATAAATTCATTGATGACTATAAAATCTTTGGTAACGATTTAGATTTATATTACAAAGAAGCAGGTGTAGGATTATGGGGTGCTTTAGCGTTGGTTTTTGCAATCGTAATTAGTTACATGAAACAAAAATTTTTAATTAAATATATTAAATGAATAGTGAAACAGAGAACCGGCTTCTTGCTTTAGAATTGCAATATGAGAGGATTGAAAAAAAACTTGATAGGATATTAGAAGTTATTGATAAAAAAATATCAAAAAGCTGTAATAAAATGAGTAGTCATATTGATTTCGTAGAAAATGTATACGATAATGTTAAAAATCCATTGGGATTTATCTGTAATAAAGTATCTGGATTTATAGGCTCCGGTGACAACTATTCGCTTGATGATCAAAAATTAGAGGCATTAGAGGAAGGCTTAGATGAAGAGGAAAACTTTGGATTGGAAGATTAAATTAATATAGAATATAGCTTAAATAACTTTTACATTCTATATATTAAGAATGGACGAATGTTTAGATATGCAAACGACCGGTCTCAACTACGGTCAAATTTTTTTTATGACGCTGGGATTTTTACCTGTGTTGATGTGTTTTCCTTGTTGGCTTGTAGCAAAATTTATACATGAACCGATGGCTATTGAATATAAAAATCGTCGTAAATTATGGGTTGAGGAAATGAAAAAACCTCCGCCATATGAAGAGCGCTATCCAGTAAAAGAATTAGAGGGAGAGTCTTCAAAAAAAACAAAAATGAATAATTTAGTTTTAGACAAAACTCCCGATGGTTATGTAGCAATGAGATATAATGCAGATGAAGAAGGATTTGAATACTGGTGTGATAAGAATGTAACCTATAAGTATTTAGAAACCGTGGCTAGAAAATACGTAAATTCATTTGGTTGCCCAGAGGTGTATATTAATCGCGGAAAATTACTAAGAGAAAAGCTAATTAAATTGCAAGAGGAAATTAAGAAAAATATTGAAGATGAAAAAAATAAAAAGGATGGCGAAGAAGAGAATGAATCAAAAGAGGATGAAGAAGATAACGTCTTCGCTGATTTAAAAAAATACAATAGTTCTAGTAAAAGAACTAGTGAACTTAAAAAGAAAATTACAAAAAGTGATATTGTTTGTGATGAAGCAAATAAATATATAAAACGTGGTAAATTCTCTGATTGTAAATCATGGATGAAAGTAAATGAGGGTAAGAAAGAAGCCAGTAGTTCATGGAGTTGGTTAGACTGGAAGAAGTCTCAAAAATCTGATTAATATCGACGTGTAAATTTATTTCGATATTTATTTGTTTTACGCCTTTTTCTACGTTTTCTTCTGCGTTTTTTAGTTTTTCGTTTTCTCCTTTTACGTGTTTTTCGCGCACCTCCCTTTTTGGTAGGGGAGGCGGCGGCGGCATCTGCGGTCTTCCCTTGTCCCTTGTCTTTTGGCGGATATTTTGCAATTAATTTATCTAAAGCTGTCATATCTACTCCAGGCACTGGTTTGCTCATTACTCCTTGAATTTCTTTTATATATTCATCTATTTTCGTTTTTGCCTCAGCTTTATTAGGCATATTTTCCAACTCAATTAAATGTTGCATAATTTTTCCAAATTTTTCCATATTTTTTTTACTTCCCGACGAGTTGCAACAAAATGCTCCTGATACTCCTTCTATGATCGGTACAATGCTTTTTGTAAAGGCTTCCAATGCTTTTTTACTGCCATTTTGAAGTAGTTGAATGATTTGTTCCGGACCTACTGCTACTAAAAAATCTGTCCCGGCATTCGCTGCTATAGCAATTGCCTCTCCAATAATAGCCAATCCCGGTATTGGTATAATACTAATTAAAAGACCTAACATAGTAGCTGATAACTGAATGGCCAATATGATCCCTAAGCCGTTCTTTTTTAATTTTTGTTTTACGATTTGGATTAAAGCAGTGGGTACTTTATTGGGGTATTTTTTTAGTAATCTTTGTAAATCAGCACGTGCTTTCATGGCGCCAGGGCTATCTTTACCGATGGCTGCTACAAGAGTTTTTAAAACACTATTCATAGCATTATTTTTATGACCTTCATCATTCTTTTTAAGTTTTAAAAAATGTTCGAGGGTGTGTTTTTTTGATAAAGTCCCCTTTTTCTTTTTTTCTTTTTTACTATGTTCTCCGGCACCTTTAATCAGTTCATCATCAATCTCTTTATAAAGTTTTAGTTTGGCTTTTACAGGGTCCGTTTTGTTTTTCATTTTTTCAAATGTATGATATATCTGTTCTGCTATGTCTTGTGCGATCATTATTTTTTCATGAACTAAATCTTTTGCACCCCCGCCCTGTTCTACATTTCCTTTTTCTTTAAGTTCTTGTAACACCTTTGTTTTGTTTTCAGTAGTTTTTTTGATTTCGGCTTTATCCTTCGCAATTTTCTTTCTTCTTTTTCTGCGCTCTTCTTCTTCTAACTTTGGTAGTTTTTTTCCAAATTTCTGCAATACTCTTGCAGATTTTTCCTTTTTTTTTGAGTCCTCATTTGCAGCTATAATATCTTTTAAAGCATTTTTTAGTTTACTTGCAACTCTAGGATTATCAATATATTTTTGAATTTGTTTAAAAAAAGATGGTACCGGACCTGCTGATACTACCGTTGCTTTTGTAACATCTTCTTTTTGTGAAGCATCTGGTGAAACAATAGTAGCTTTTACTGGTTCTGAAGTCATTTTTATTGATGTGGATTGTGGATTTGATGCCATTTACTTATATATTGATGTTATTTTTTTTCAGCCATTTTTGAAAGCCTATACTTTTGTATAAATTAAATGAAGAACCTAAATGATCCTTTGCTATCTCATAGGTTTTTTTTTCTTTTTCAGTAAGCTGTGTTAAATATTGCTGTTGATATTCTTCTATTGTCGGCATGGTTTAATACTATTAAATAAATGATAAGTATTAAATCAATTTTTAGAAATGAAACAAATTAAATTTTTTATCTTAACATCAGAATCTTGCATGATTTTAGTTACGCTTGTATCAATACTATAATGGTTGCTTAGTAAATAATTAAACAGTAGGTTTATTTGATTTACACATAAAAAATCACATTTATTTTTTGGATTTAAAACAACATAGTAACATTGATCTTCGGGACAACAAGGACTTCGTTCTTGAAAAGGCGATAGCTTTTCTCTATTCACTAATTTGGTAATATGTTTTAATGCGTTATCTTTTGGAGGCGGCGATATAACGATTACTTTTTTGTAACACTCATCGTATTTATCTAAATACACTTCTGCTTTTAATTGATACATCATTATGATATCATGATATGATAATAAAATTGAACTAAATTATATTAGCATATTAATAAGCATTTAACAACAGAATGACTACTACCGCATCAGCAACATCACTTCCAATTTATCGTTTTAAATTTTCAAATGAACTTATGGAGCCTCTCACAGAGTTCTCTAGTAAGCATCGGTTTGATGACCCAGAACTGTTTAAAGTATACTGGGATAGGTGGGAGACTCAACCTCAAAATATAGCCTTGATCAACGCGGAAAAAGATCGACTTGTTAGTCAAGGTTATGACGGTGATATTCATGAAAAAATGTATAAAACAGTTCGATATTATCTTAAAAATAAGTCACTTGAAAAGAAGGAGCCTAAAAAGCGTAGGAAATATATTACACTAGACAAGGATTTTCTAGAAAAGATGGATGATCATATTCTAGATGTTGCAATTGTTCAAGATTTGAAACCGGCGCACGCATACAATAACTTTATTTCCCTATCAGATAATATGAAGTTGGTTGAAGAGCAAGTGAAGGAATTGATGGAAAAAGAGATGACAGAGCCCGCTGCAACAAACAAGATTAAGAAGACGTATAAAAATCGTTATTTCCTACAACAGAAAAATTAGATTTGAGTATTAGATGAATATAATAACTTATTATAATATATAAATAATGACTGACATTTTTATAGGTGGAAAAAAACTGGCAGAAGGGGGGTATGGGTGTGTTTTTCATCCGGAGATAAACTGTCGTGGTTTAGAGACGGATAACATGCAATATGTATCTAAAATACAACAAAAAGACTTCAGCGCTGAGAATGAGATTAAAATTGGAGAGATTATAAAACAAGGGGTTAAAAATATGCCAGAAAACCCACTTATTAATAGTTTTGCTCCTGTTTTATCAAGTTGTCCAATTAATATGAGTCAATTAAAAGTGCCTGATATAGGGGAATGTCGGGTTTTACATAGAGTAGATCAATCAAATCTAATACTCTTAAAAATTAGATATATAGATTCAGTTGATTTTGATAGTTATGTTATAGATAATAAAAATACCAGTGCTATATTACTAACATTAATTTCAGCATTTAATCATTTATTAAAGTCAATTAAAATACTACAAAAGGTTAAAGTAGTACAATTTGATTTAAAAGGTCAAAATATTGTATTTGATACAAAAAAATTACAACCTATTATTATTGATTTTGGATTAAGTTTACCTATGGAGAGTATTACGAATGATAATTTACTAAACTATTTTTATATTTATGCTCCAGAATATTATATTTGGCCTCTAGAAGTTCATTATTTAAATCTGATTTTACATATTAATCAAGAACCTACTCGTGATGAATTAAGAGATTTGGTTCAATCATATGTTAAAGCAAATGCTGCATTAGATGGATTTTCTAGTTCATTTAAGAAAGATTTTCAAAATAGTTGTGAAGAGCAACTAATGTATTATAATACATTATCTCTAACAGAAAGGAAAAATCTAATTTTAAGATTTTGGAATACATGGGATAATTATAGCTTATCTGTAATTTACCTTAAATTTATTTACTTTATTATTAGATCCAATGATAAAAGTATATTTAAAAATAGTTTCGTACGTTATTTTGCTGAATTATTGCTAATGAATATACATCCAGATCCTAGAAGAAGATTCACAATTGATAAAACAATAACAATGTTTAATAAATATTTATATAGTAATCAAATCAATAAACCAGAAGCATTTCAGGATTTATCAGAAAGTTTGTCTAAAAACAAAAAGATGGTTGATAGAAGTTTAACTTTAAATAGAAGAAAAATTAAAACACTTACAGAGAAAAGTATAAGAGCTGTTAATGGTAAAAATATGTCACTATAATTTAATTGTATAATTTGTGATTTAATTTATACAATTAGCGTCTGCGTTTACGTTTACGTTTGCTAGATTTGCGTTTTGTTTTACGTCTTTTACGTCTTTTACGACTTCTAGACTTGCGTCTTGATTTGCGTTTGCCGCCGCACATATTTGGCGCTATGCCACACGCTTTTGCTGAGGCTTGATCGGTGCTACCACTGCCATCTAAAGGTGGTAGAGGGCAAGCAGCGCCAGATAAAGCCGTTCCTGCGTCTCCTCCCTGTGTAGATGGCGGCGCCGCTTTTCCAGCCTCGTGTGCCATATCTGTGTCGTGTTCACCACCGCGCTGACCACGCTTTCTCTTTTTACCCTTGTGGTGTTTCTTGTGATGTTTCTTGTGATGACGTTTCGTTTTACGATGATGTTTCTTAACAGCTTTGG
>JAAHTH010003137.1_pt1 | contig 11688 bp, 11 predicted proteins | sample 6116091 | NCBI WGS metagenome assembly JAAHTH01 (sample SAMN13939990, study PRJNA603662) | sponge metagenome | isolation source: marine sponge | host: Mycale hentscheli | place: New Zealand | collected 2006
ACTATTAGAAATAAAGAAAGAACACTTAAATGAAATACATTTATGTTTATATGGAATCTGGATAATACTATAAGATTTGAAATATGTAATATTACATTATAATATAAGATGTTTGAAAATATTGCAGTTATTACTCCGGCTAAAGTGGCGAGTGCTACTGTTTATTTTACTATTAAAAAATCAAATAAATATAACATGTCGCATAATCATTCTTTACCTGATTTAAAAAAATGTCTTTTAAAAAAAAACACACTTATAATAGTAGGAGTAAGAAATCCCATAGACAGAAATTTTAGTTATATATTAAAAAATCATAAACTAATTTATGATGGCAAAAAAAACAGATGGAATCGAATGCAAGGTGTATTTACAAAGGTAAATAATTACAGGGGGGATAATAGTTGTTATATACCCGATAATATTAGCGATGAACAATTTATTAAGGAATTTTTTAAATGTGATATACATAAGACATTTAATTATTGGTTTGAAGAGTTTTTTGAAATAACAAATATAAATAATCTTGGATTCAACAAAAAAAAGGGGTTTACTGTATACGACTTTCCGAATAATAATAAAATAATGATTTATACAGCTGAAAAGTTGAACAATAATTTAGATGAAATTTGTAAATATTTAGATATTGAAAGTACTATTATAATTAAAAATAAAAATGATAGTGAGTTATATAAAAATATCAAAAAAAAAATTAAATATAGCAAGGAACATATAAATATGGTTCTTAATACCGATGTTGTCAAATTTTTTTATACTGAAGAAGATATAACTCAATTCTATAATAAAATAGATTATGAATCGGGAACTGTAGTCAAGTAAAATTATATGCTATGTGAAAATATATAGCAGTCATTATCAATCTTTTCACATATTTCATTGGAATTTTTTAATATATCAATATTGGTATAATTATTTAATACCTTACTTATTTGCTGTATCCATGCATATATATTTAAATTATTCATCGTATGGCATCCGTCTATGTTTAATTGTGAAAACCCACAGTTATAATAAGATAATGAAACACAACCATTCATTATTGACTCGATCAATGTTGAAGGACCTGTGTCAAAATAAGATGGTGTAAGTGAAATTTTAGATTTTTTAAATAAATCTTCTAATTCACTATTAGATATACATTTATTAATTACAATAGTATTTGGTATTTTTATATAATGTTTGCACTTTTTACCAATGACAATCTTATTAAGATTTTCTAGTTTATCAAATAACTTATATACAAAATTGCTATTTTTAATAATTCTATCATGATTACTTACAATAAATATTAAATCGTATTCTTTTTCAGTATCTATATTATTGGTTTTATTATTTTCAAACCATGCAAAGTTCAATGGACTTAATATTATTTGTTTTTTAAAGTTTATTTTGAATGTTTTTTGTAAAATTTGGTACATTATATCTACGGTTGGTAAGACCTTATAATTAGATGTATTAGATATAGCATTATTTTCTAATTTAACAGTTAATGGATCTAAATAATCATCTACATTCGCATTAAGAATATGCGAACCATTTAAATTTTCTACATTATATAATCCACCTCCTTTTATATACAAAATTTCTTGTTTAAAATATAAACTACTAATATAAAAAGCCCACGGAGAAGTGCATATAATTTTATTAAATGTAGTACTAGAAAACTTTTTTTCTAATTCTGAGTAAATTTTTCTGTTATCATTAAATTTACCATATAAATTTATTTCATTGTCAGCTATACCTTTATTCGAAAAAATAAAACTAAATAACTTATTATTTAATTTAAACTTATTTAAAATATTAGAAACTTTATAGGCTAAGGTAGAATAACCCCCGTAAAATATTTCTCCATCTGTAAGAATTAATATTTTCATATTATATAAATTTACATATAATTTAAGTAATTATCTTATATTATTCTACTTGGATTGCCAACAACTTTACAGTTATTTTCAATATTTTTTATTATAACCGAACCAGCTCCAATAATACAATTACTACCTATATTTAAACACTGTATAATTGTTGAGTTTGCACCAATAAATGATAATGTTCCTATTTTGATTTGACCACATAAAGTTGCTCTAGGACATATACTACAAAAATTATTTATAATACATTCATGGTCTATACTACATCCTGTATTTATAATACATTGTTTGCCAATTTTTACATCCGTTTGAATTATACTACCAGCACATACCACAGTGCCACTGTCTATAGTTACATTTTTTGACACAATTGCGGAGGGGTGTATCAAAGTAACCCATTTTAGATTTTTATTGTTGTCAAAAATTTTTTTTCTTATTTTATCATTCCCTATCCCAATAATAAAATTTTCTATTGAATTATCAATATTATTAATTTTTCCTAGATTTACAATATCATATAATTTTGATGTTATATTATCATCATAAAATCCTACAATTTTATAAATATTTAATTCATTTATTAAATCAACTATTACTTTTGCATGTCCACCAGCTCCAATTATCGCGATTCTTTTCATTTATATATACTATTTTAAAAATTGTATTAAAATATCTTTTATTATATTTATATTTTCTGTAGCTCTATCGTCACTAATGCAAGGATCGCATTTTAATAGAAAAGCTGTTTCAAATAATTTCTTTGTAACTGATAAATCATTTTTAGGTTTATATACTTCTAATGCTTTCTCTTTATATATTTCACTACACGAACCTACTTGGCAGAAAATATTTTTTTCATTAATCAAATCTATTATATCGTCTCTTGAAATTTTAAATTTCGAAGGATCAATAAAAAAATAATATTTGTAATAAGAATGGTATATTGGCTCTATTGGTTGTGAAAAATCTGTAATACTATCACCATTAAACAAATCATCATTAGGTATTGTTAATCTAACACCACTTACACCTTTCAATGTATTATTGTAAATATTTGCTATTTTGCGCCTATGATTTACCCACCCTTCTAGTTCATCCAAAGCATGAATACCAATAACAGCTTGCATTGGCATCATTCTCCAGTTGGTTCCAATATTTTCATGTAACCACCTGAATCCTGCAGGATGTTCTTTATTAAATACTGTATCATATCCTTTGCCATGATCTTTTAATGACCATGCTAATTTATATAAATGAGGACAATTTGTAGTAACCATCCCACCTTCTCCTCCTGTTGTTATTATCTTATCTTGACAAAAAGACCATGCATTAATATCTCCCCAAGTACCAACGCTTTTATTTTGATATTTTGCTCCGTGTGCTTGAGCACAATCTTCAATGGTATAAATCCCCCTTCTCCTACAATAATCACAAATTTCTTTCAAATCACAAGGCCAACCCGCAAGATGAACAAGAATTACTGCTTTAGTTTTTGAAGTTATTGCGGTTTTGATTGTATTTAATGTTATATTTTGACTATTCATATCAACATCTACAAATACGGGTTTAATTCCATACCATGCACAACAAGACGCCGAAGCTAAAAACGTTCTCGGCGTAACTATCACTTCATCTCCTTTTTTTAATCCTAATGTTTTGATACATAATTCTAAAGCTACTGTTCCATTAAATACAGCAATAGCATAATTGCTACCAAAATAATTAGCAAATTTATTTTCAAATTCTTTTACTATAGAATTATTCCATTGATTTAATTTGCCTGATTTCAATACATTCGTTACGGAATCAATCATTTTATCAGACATTTGTGGCCACGTTTTACTTTCCATTTATATGAAATATATAAATTTTTATTTATATATTTTTAAGAATAATTATATTCGGGAACAATTTTCTTGAATAATTTTTTAATGTATATATTATCATTTATTTCTTTTAAATTTATAATTTGGTTATATATTTCAATAGAATCATTGTCAAAATCATTTTCAGCGTGTTTATATTTCATTATATTTTTGTCAGATGTTGGTATACATAATTCGGATTTACATAATAATTCTTCATATAATTTTTCTCCCGGTCTTAATCCTATAATATTAATTTTAGGTTTAAAATTGCAATAGATAGAGATAAACTTTTTAGCCAAATCAATAATTTTAACAGGTTTTCCCATATCAAAAAGTAGAATATCAGAATAATTTCCTATAAAAGAAGCTTTGATTACAAGTTGTGACGCTTCGGGTATAGTCATAAAGTATCTATTAATATCTTTGTGAGTAATATTTAAATCCAATGAACAATTTATTCTTTTTATAAAAGTTGGAATAACGGACCCGTTTGACCCCAATACATTTCCGAAACGGGTTGTTATAAATTTTGTTTTTTTTCTTTTATTCAAATTATTAATATATAATTCAGAAATTCTTTTTGTACATCCCATTATATTTGTAGGATTGACTGCTTTGTCAGTGGATACAAAAATAAATTTTTCAATGTTAAATTTTAATGCAGTATCGGCTATGTTTTTAGAACCAATTATATTTACTTTAATACCTTCAAGTATATTTTTCTCTAACATAGGAACGTGTTTATATGCAGCTACATGGTAAACAATACTTATTTTATTATTTATAAATATATTCTCTAATTTCTTATTATCCTTTATATCTCCTAATACAAATTTAATTTTCCCAAATAATTGTGGATAATTTCTTTTTATATTATTTATTATATCAAACATCCCAAGTTCACTATTATCGTAGATAATTAAGTTATTTAAACCCATTTTTAAAAGTTGGGTTACAATTTCACTTCCAATTGAACCGCATCCCCCCGTTATTAAAATTGTTTTATTTTGATATTTCTCAGAAAAATGTGAATTATCTACAATAATAGATGTTCTATTTAATAGTTTATTGAAGTCAATATCTTTAATATTTATTTTTTGATTGCGTGTCCTTGCAACATTATGATAGTTTATTGTTTTTAAAATGCCTTCCTTAAAACTTATTTTAGGATCATAACCCAACATTTTTTTTGCCTTACTTATATCAGCATTTGAGTGTGGTATATCACCAGGTCTGTTCGTACCAAGTATAGGTGAAATATCTTTTTGAAGATATTTATTAATATTACTTACAAGTTCCAATATACTAACACGTCCACCTGTTCCTATATTAAAAACTTCTCCAAAACATTTTTTGTTATTAGTTGTTAATGCCAATACATTTCCTTGAACTACATTATCTACATATGTGAAATCCCTTGAATAAGTACCATCTCCATTTATAGTTGGTTGTTTATCATTTTTCATTATATCTATAAATTTAGGTATAACGGCTGCATATGCACCATGTGGATCTTGTCTAGGCCCAAATACATTAAAGTAACGAAGTCCAATACATTCCATATCATAGCATTTTGTAAAAACATTCGCATAAATTTCATCTATCTTCTTTGTAGCGGCATATGGTGATAAAACACTACCTACTTTTTCTTCCACTTTTGGAAGCTCTGCTTCATTCCCATATACACTTGATGATGACGCATATACTACTCTTTTAATACCTTCTTCTTTTGCTGCAATTAAAATATTTAAAAATCCATTAACATTTGAAATATGACTTGATAATGGGTCATTTATAGAACGAGGTACAGAACCTAATGCTGCTTGATGACAAATAATATCAACATTTTTAACTGCTTTCCTACAAATTTCTAATTTTGAAATATCTCCATATATAAATTCTAGATTATCATATTTTTCTAAAAAAGGTTCCAAATTATTTTTGTTTCCTGTTGATAGATTGTCAATAACCCTCACTTTTTTTACTTTATTTTCAAGTAAAAATTGAGTTATATTAGATCCAATAAACCCGGCACCTCCTGTGACTAAAACAGATAATTGATTCATTTATAATATATTGTTTTATTAATAACTCAATTTTTGTACACATTTATTATCGAGATGAGTATCTCGAACTTCATTTTTTTCTTGGCAAACGCTGTCTAAAACTTTATTTTTTGTGTTTTTATTTTTCATGTAATGGTTTAAAGCTTGGGTATCTTTTGGAAAACAAGCTCCTCCATAACCTAATTTACCATCTGGTCCAGGAACACCTGTATGCATGGGATTGATCCATTTATTTTTCAACATAAGACTTTTAATCTTATTAAAATCAGAACCGTTTTTTTTACAAAGCAAAAAATACTCGTTAAATAGCATAATTTTACTAGCATAAAAACTATTACACATAATTTTCATGCTTTCACTTTCCAATGAAGAACATTCGCTAATCTCTGCATTAGGATAATACATAGTGTAAAAATCTTTCAATAATTTCATGTTTTCTTCTGTACAATTAACTCCTTTCCCCAAAACAATATGCGTTTGATTATGGAAGTCTTCGTAAGCAGTACGGGCAGTTAAAAATTCTGGATTATGACATATTTGTAACTGAGGATACTTTTTTGATAATATTGTAGTTGTCTCGGGTTCAATAGTTGATTTCAATACTACAAGCCCTTCGTATTTATTTTCAACCAATTGTTCACACACCGCATGAATAGCTTTTTTGTTATATTCTTTTGTTTCTTCATCAAATAGAGTAGGTAGGCACAAAAATACTATAGATGCTTCTAAAGTATTTTCAAATTTACCTATACCTCCATCTTTATATTTGTCATATCCTACAACGTCAACCATTTTTTTAGTAAAACTTTTAAACATTGCTCCTCCTACAAATCCTAAACCAATAATTCCTATCATTATATTTATGCAAAATATAAAAATACTTCAGAAATTACTCATAAATTACTTATTAAACTATTTAATCCATTTGAAAATTTAACAGTAATTGCCCATCCCAAATCTTTTAATTTTTGATTACTTATATAATATCTCTGATCATTGAATGGTCTGTCTTGTATATAACTAATCCACTTATCATAATCTTCCGTTTTGTGTATATTTTTAATAAGTATTCGCGCAACTTCCATTATGGAATATTCCATTCCCTCATCGCAACCGATATTGTAAATTTCACCAATTTTACCTTTTTCTAAAATACATTGAAACGCTGTAGCGGTATCGTGCGAATGTAGAAAGGCTCTAACACAATCTCCTTTTCCTTGTATGGTAACTGGTAATCCATTCTTAAGTTGCTGAATAAATCTAGGGATAACTTTTTCAGGATATTGATTTGGTCCATATACATTATTACCACGAGTTATTACAATAGGCATGTTAAATGAGTGATTATATGATTGGGCTAACATTTCGGCAGCTGCTTTTGTAGCAGCGTAAGGATTTGTAGGGCATAATATAGATTGTTCCGTTTTATGATTTTCATTCATATCTAATAAAGATTCTCCATATACTTCATCTGTTGAAACATGTATAAATTTCTGAATACTACCATATTGTCGCGTTACTTCCAACAAAGTATGGGTTCCAACTATATTGTCTTGAGTATACTGCAATGCGTCAGAAAATGAATTTTGTACGTGCGATTGTGCAGCAAAGTGAATGACATGTGTCGGTTTATGAACATTGAATACGTGCTTTACCAAGTCTATAGAACATAAATTACCTTTTACAAAAGTATACCGATTGCAATTTCGCCATTTTAAATTCACATTTGTTTCACTTGCACAATAATACATAGCATCAAAATTAACCACTTGAATTTTCCCGAATCTCTCCATAATCAAATTAATAAAGTTTGATCCAATGAAACCGTAACCTCCAGTCACTAATAATACTGTATTTGACGAGTTCTTAAAATCATTACAATTCTGTTTTTTTAAAGGAAATTCATAATTTTTATATTGTTCTAATATTTCTCGCACACTGTCTTTTATTGATTTTACTTCCGGAAAAAGCGCTTGTAATTTTGTAGTATCAAGAAAATTATTAGATCTATCGGCTGCTAGGATCTTTGCTTGTTCTTCTTGGGAAAAATTTTTCCATTCAAATTCAGGATCAACAATTTCTTTATACATCTCAAGAATTTCATTATGACTAATAAGACCAGGATTTGTTAAATTTAATGTACCATGCTGATTTGACAGTGCCAATTTTAATGCAATTGGTAGTAGTTCAGGTAAAACAGTCATGGAATTCTGTATACTACATATTTTTTCATATGTAGTTATTTTGGTAATAAAATTCCGTGAATTAGGAATACCCGTGATTGGCATTCGAATGCGCAGATTTAAAACTTTGGGAAATAATGCCATTAATTGATCTGTGAACCCTTTAACAATCGAATAACCTGATCCAAAAAAATTAGGTGTTGAGTCTTCTGTGAATCCATTGACTTCTTTACCAAAAGGGTGATCATCGTCGTATTTGAATATACACCCAGTACCAAGGTAGGTTAAATGAATATTCATATCATCGCATAGCTTTGCTAACGTAATTGGAGAGAATAAATTATCTCTTATATTATCTACAAGTTTACCAGGTTGTTCAAGATAATCAATTGTGGTATATACCTTATCTCCAATTTTACCATGAGTTCTGCCGATAAAACAAAAGACGTGGGTAGGGGTTTTATCTCTTAGTTCTTGTTCAACATCATAAATATTATCTAATCTGCTTTTACCATGAACAGTATTATATTCATCGACTAGATTCATAAACTGTTGACCAATCCAACCTTTGCTTCCATAAACAAGTATTTTCATATATATGTTATAAAATACTTGTTTTAAATTATAATAGGTTAATTAAACATATCTTGAATTAACATGGATAAATCATTAAACTCTCTAACCCAACCTAATTTGGTCATAGCCTTTTCGGGATCTCCTAATAATAAATCAACTTCGCACGGTCTATAGTATTTAATATCAACCTTCACTCTAACTTTGCCCTCTTGGTCGATTGCGTGTTCTTCCAATCCCTGACCTTGCCATTTTAAAATAATTTTTTTATAAGCAAATGCGCGAGTAATAAAATCTCTTACTGTATATGTTTTTCCAGTAGCCAATACATAATCATCTGGTTTGTCTTGTTGCAACATCAACCACATACCTTTAATATAATCATTTGCGTGTCCCCAATCACGTTTACTATCCAAATTTCCAACGTTTATTAGTTCCTTTTTTTTAGCTAGGATATCTTTTACTCCATTGACAATCTTCATTGTTAAAAAGTTTTGACCTCGTCTCGGACTTTCGTGATTGAATAAAATACCATTACATCCAAATATTCCATATCCCTCTCTGTATATTTTAATCAAATGATGTGCATACACCTTTGCCGCAGCATATGGAGAGATTGGATTAAATGGTGTATCTTCGTTTTGAGGGATCTCTAGCACTCTACCGTACATTTCACTAGTTCCCGCCTGATAGATTCTAAATTTATATCTAATTGGTTTATCCAAAGCTCGTATAATTTCTAATAATTTCAAAGTACCTATTCCGTCTACAATAGAAGTATACTCGGGGATTTCAAAAGAAATTTTTACATGGCTTTGCGCCGCAAGATTGTAAATTTCAAATCTTTTGAACCCTGGATTTTCTCTTATAATTTCATGGATATAATTTTGCAAAGCAGCACCGTCGGTCATATCTCCGTATTTTAAATTAATATATTTGCGTATATTTTTTAATCTATCATCATTGTACAACGATGAGGTTCTTCTAACAATACCATATACTATATATCTTTTTTCGAGCAATAATTCTGTTAGATAAGAACCATCTTGACCTGTTATACCTGTAATAAACGCAATTTGAGCCATTTAGATAGAAAATGAGATTAATATTTAAATTAATTATTATAGTTTAATTGTAAAGTAAGGAGGATTTCATGAATCTTGTTTAAATCAATGGTTAAATTTGACATTGATATACCTTTATAATTGATATTACATAAATAAGCTAATCGCGAATAACAAATATTAATATCTTCAATTGATAAAAATTCAATGTACCACGCAGTATCTTTCATTGAAATAATATTTATACCTCCGGCGCCGTGGGGGGCAAAAACAGCGATTGCTTTACTAAATATTTGTTGTTGTTGAACTAATGGTGGTAAATCACCATCATCATGTACGTATAGGTATAATTTTTTTTGTTCGCAAAATTTTTTTAATAATATTTCCAATTCATTATAATTTTTTAATCTTCTACGATTATTTCGTTTTATCAATATTATATATTTATCAGGCATATTTAACAAATTATTGTTTTTGGTACTTACAATATCTTTCAACCAATTAATTTGACTATAGTATGGATTGCCACATTTGCCCATCCTTGGTAAATATAAAGTCTTCGCAAAAATATCTCCAGTTATTAATTGTGAAACAGGAATGTTTAAAAATTCAAACCATTGGATAATATAATTCGATATTTTAGCTACGTGTATCTTGCTTTTATGTAAAATATCTTCCGGAATTGACATCAATGAAACAAATGATTCAAAAGGGAAATGCCATATACCATCGCTCCACAATGCTGTAATACTAATTACATTATCTACCATTATTATATTTTTTTTAAAAGAAAAACTTGTATTTCCACATAAACATCCTCCATTAATAAATATTTCTTTATTTGATGTAATTATAACTCCATTATTATTAACAAATGAGTTAACTAGAGTAATATAATCATTGTTATATTCCTCTATCTCAAAAATTTGATCGTGTTCAAAATTTTTTTCAGCAAGTTTTTTATAAGACAGGCGATAATTATTATATAATGATTTTAAAGAGTCATTATCAAATGAAAAAAGCTTAGTATATTTAAAAACTGTTTTTTTATATTTATCATTTGATTTATTATAGTTTACTTGAGATATATTATCAAAAATAAATTTACTCATTCTACATATCATAATAATATTTTTTTATGCTATTATGTAATATATTATTTAAAATTCAATATTAGACATATCAAATACGGAGTCACTTTTAGTATCGGATACCAAAGAATAATCCCCCACGCGCTTTTCAAAAAAGTTAGTTTTACCTTCAAGCGATATCATTTCCATGAAATCAAATGGATTTGCTGACTTATATTCTTTTGTACTACCCAGTTGCGTCAATAATCGATCGGCCACAAATTCAATATACTGTTTCATGAGTTTACTATTCATTCCTATCAATTTACAAGGCAACGCTTCACAAATAAATTCTTTCTCGATGGCGACTGCCTCTTTGATAATTTCTTTAATCTTTTGTTTATTAAGTTTCTTATTTAATTTATTGAACAACATTACTGCCAAATCTGTATGCATGCCTTCATCTCTACTAATCAACTCATTGCTGAATGTGAGACCAGGCATTAATCCACGTTTTTTCAGCCAAAATATACTACAAAAGGAACCGGAAAAGAAAATACCTTCTACGCAAGCAAAAGCCACCAATCTTGCCGCGAAACTCGATCGTTTATCATTAATCCATTTAATAGCCCAATCAGCTTTTTTCTTGATACAAGGAAAATTATCTAATGCTTCAAATAACTTCTATTTCTCACCAGCGTCTTTGATGTAAGTATCGATTAATAAAGAATATGTTTCTGAATGCACGTTCTCCATCATAAGTTGAAATCCATATGCAGCCCTCGCTTCAGGTAACTGAACATCTGATAAAAACCGCATTCCCAAATTTTCCAAGACAATTCCGTCTGATGCAGCAAAAAAAGCAAAAATCATTATGATAAAATGTTGTACATTTGAATTCACTGTTATCTACAGAATAAAATCTATGGGAAAGAAGGATCCCAAGGGGGGGCCCAGGGGGAGAGTTGATTTCCT
>JAAHTH010003139.1_pt1 | contig 11683 bp, 10 predicted proteins | sample 6116091 | NCBI WGS metagenome assembly JAAHTH01 (sample SAMN13939990, study PRJNA603662) | sponge metagenome | isolation source: marine sponge | host: Mycale hentscheli | place: New Zealand | collected 2006
TTCCTTTTCCTAACAAAATTTTAAAAATAGTTAACTCAAATATAAAACTGCATTGGGTAAGCTCTAAAATAACGGGATTAAATAACCTTGACGATATATTATCAGTTCCCGACCAAAGTGGAAATGGATATACGGGAACTTCCGCAGTCGGAGAAGAGTTTGTATTTCTCGAAAACTATACAGAACAAAATTTATCAGTTGGATATGACGTTACTTCTGCTAATGGTGTGCAAACTTCGTCATATAGTGCAGATGGTATTTTGGAGTTACTTATAATGTATTCAACATTTGATTACAGTAACGGCAATAGATTTTCAATGCCGACTTCAATCAGCCCATTAGTTAATGGAATTACAATTAATCATACGACTGCAACAACTTTTAGGAGTGTTAATAAATGGCAAGGAACGGCAACACAAGAAACTTCTACTTGGACAATACCCGACCAAAGTATAGATAGTTTACACATTTACGCATTAAAAATATCAGTATCAAATAAGTTAATGGAATTATTTGTTGATGGAGTTTCTTATGGAACTAAACCAATAAACGCATCTGCGACTGCTATTTTAGCAACTTTAGGAGATACTTATATAGGGCACGGACAAACGGGAGCAACGGGTTCGGGTAACATAAATTATGGAGAAATGTTTGTTGCAGAGGGTATCTATAGTTCAAGTAAAATAATCGAGTATTCAAACAGACTTACAAATAAGTGGGGTGGTTTGATTACTAAAAATATAGCTAAGCCAACAGAAACGGGAACTTTTACTAATGGTGCTTCGGTTGTTGATAGTGCATATAGTTTTGATGGTGTAAATGATTACATAGATTTAGGAAATACTATTGACTTAACAGATACCCATACTATTTCTTGTTGGGCAAAGCCCGAATCATTTGGTAAAATTTTAGTAGGTGTTGATGCAGGGTTTAGTTCTTGCTATTACTTTTATATGTTAAATTCAACTAGAATTTATGTTAATAGAGGTGGTGATTTTAAACAGTGGGATATTTCGGGTTTTGTAAATGCTATGGTACTTGGAGAATGGCTTTATTTTGTTGCAGTAAGAAATGGTTTAGATACATCATTTTATCTTTACAGAAATACGGGAAGAATCCCTTTTAGTCAAAGCAACCCACAAACTCATACAACAAATTTAACTCCTTTAACTTTAGAATCATTGGGAAGAAGTGGGATTACAGCTAATTATTTTCAAGGAAGTATTGCGGATTTAAACATAAGTGTTGGTAAAACTTTAACGGAAGCGGAGATACTAAAAAATTACGAAGCAACAAAACATAGATTTCAGTAAAAAATTCTAACATAATTATAATCGTAATGGTCATTATAATAATTTTAGATATTTATTAAATAAACAGAAAATATGGATTTTTTCATAAATAAAAAAAGTACATTACCTAATTTAAAATTAGAGTTAATTAATGATGGGCGTAATGATTTTAGAAATTTTCATGATCAAATTCAGAATGCAACCATTAAATTTAGTATGTATGACACCACCAATAATTCTAAAAAAATTGCCAACTCAAATGGTTCCATTGAACTAAAACCTAACGACTGTACATTAGATTGTGACCCTGAATATTATATTATTTATGATTGGGTCACAAAAGACACTAAAAAATCGGGTAGATTTAGGGGTGAATTTACCATTACATTCTTAGACGGGTCGGGTACACTCATCACACCTATCAGAGAAGAACTTTTTATTAATATACTTGATTGATATTTTCAATTATTATCACTATCATTATAGTGGAGTATTATTAAAAGTTATTTATGCAAGCAACCGTAGAGGAAATTCAAAGATATTTAGAGGGTTATGATGAACAAAAATACATAGTAGGTATTGAAGCGTCATATAGAGAAAACAAAGTACACTTAATCATACATGACCCAGAAAATGGTAAACGTATTGAAAAACATAAGTTTAGACCTTTCTTATGGATGAAAACACCACAAGTGGATAAACTATATGGTGGTGACAGAAGAACCATTAAAAAGAAGATGAGAGAGTATAATATTTCCATTAAGGAAGTGCAAACCACTATGGAAGATCAAGAAGATATTCCACGACTTATTAATGGTTATAAATTTTTAGTTCACACTAAAAAATCATACACACAACTTATTAATTTCTTTAAAGATGGGGGTATGGATATCTTCTCTGAAGAATGGAGATCCAACTTTATGACATGTTCACCTGCAGAACAATTTATGATTCAAACAGGTAAGAGATTATTTAAGGGTATGGATGACTATGAGGATATACATAGATTATCTTATGATATTGAGACTACGGGTTTATTTCCGGAATCATCTAGAATATTTCAAATTGGGGTTAAGGATAATAAAGGGTTTCAACACGTACTCTCAATAGAGGGGGAAGATGGGTCAGAAGAATTAAGAGAACGAGAAAGAGAAGCAATTAAAACATTTTTTAAAATTATAACACATTTAAAACCTGCAATTGTCGCTGGTTATAACTCTGAAAACTTTGATTGGAACTTTATCGTTGTGAGATGTGAGATATTAGGGTTAGACATTACGAAGATTGCTAAGACATTAGGACCAATACCTTTCTATAGAAAAAATCAAACCCTGAAGATGGGACCCGAAATGGAATATTATGATCAAACATATATGTGGGGTTATAATATTATGGATGTATCTCACGCTGTAAGAAGAGCACAAGCCATTAATTCCTCAATTAAACAATGGAGTTTGAAATACATTACCAAATATTCAGATGCAGCCAAAGATAACCGAGTTTATGTACCTGGTGACATTATTGGAAAGACTTGGGCAGACAAAGATAATAGATATTGGTTTGACGATTCTAATGGTGAGTGGGGTAAAATCAAAGATGATACGGAATTAGCCCCACATCATAAAGAAACTACAGGTGCTTACATTGTAGAGAGATACCTAATAGATGATTTATGGGAAACAGAAAAGGTAGATAATATCTTCAATCAAGCAACATTCCTTTTATCCAAAATATTACCTACTACGTATATGAGAAGTGCAACAATGGGTACCGCAGCAACTTGGAAATTATTGATGTTAGGGTGGAGTTACCATAATGATATTGGTATACCACATACTGAACCATTGCGACCATTTGTAGGTGGATTATCGCGTGTTTTACAAGTAGGGTATGCTAAAGGTGTTGTAAAGTTTGATTTTGATGGCCTATACCCTGCGGAACAACTTACACATGGTATCTTTACTGAAGCTGATATTACAGGTGCAATGAAAGGATTACTTCAATATAACTTTGATAATCGTAATGTTTATAAGAAACTTAAAAAGGATTACGCAAAAAAAGGTGATATGGTTAAATCTAACTAATATGATAGAAAACAATTAGATTTGAAGAATTTGAATAATGGAATCTTTGGTTCTATTTCTGCACCTAACTTATACCCTTGGGGTGATACAAATATGGGGGAAAAGATTACTTGTACGGGTAGACAATATCTACGTCATATGATTAGATTCTTTGATGATAAAGGATTTACACCATTGGTAGGTGATACTGATGGATTCAACTTTTCTCAACCGGAGAATGTGGATGACTTGGTTTATATTTCTACGGGGAGACATCACTCGACAGAAGAAGGGAAAGTGTATGTAGGGTTAGACGCTGCAGTTAATGAATATAATGACAAATATATGTTTGGTGTTATGGGGTTAAGTATTGATGAGATATGTACTGCAACGATAAACTTAGCAAGAAAGAATTACGCTGATTTAATTGATGGTGAAGTGAAGTTAGTAGGTAATACAATTAAGTCTAAAAAATTACCAGTATATATTGCAGACTTTATTGATAGTGGTATTAGAATGTTGTTAGATGGTAATGGTAGTGGTTTTATTAGTGACTATTATGATACATTAGAAAGAATCTATAACCAAGAAATTCCATTATCTAAGATTGCTAATAAATCTAGGGTTAGAATGTCTAGAAAAGATTACATCAAAAGACGTACACAAAAAAATAAAGCTGGTAATCCATTACCAAAACAAGCACATATGGAGTTAATGATAATTAATGATTTGGATCTTGATTTAGGTAACACTATGTACTATGTTAACACAGGTACAAAAAAGGGTGATGGTGACGTTCAAACTAAAAAGAAGTGGAATAAAACTAAAATTAAAAAATATACTGAAGAACATGGAAGGTTTCCATTTGATCCTGAAGAAAAAGAAGTTCTAATTAATTGTAGATTATTATCATCAGAACAAATAGAGAATGAACCTGATATTATCGGTGAGTATAATGTTGCTAGATACATAGAGGCGTTTAATAAAAGGGTTAAACCATTATTAGTTTGTTTCCATCCCGATGTTAGAGAAGATATTTTAATTACATCTCCTGATGATAGGAATTACTTTAGTTCAAAACAATTAGAGTTAACTGCTGGGATGCCATACAATGAAACCGATCAAGATAAGTTAGAAGATTTATTAACCATTAGTGAACAAGAGATGACATTTTGGAATAATATGGGCATTTCCCCAACTTATATGTTTGAGGAGTTTGGTGTTGTAGATGAGTTTTGTTTAGAACCTGCAGATTTATTAAATCACAAAAATTCCTAAAGGTTTATACCCTTGTACTTTATTAAGACTTTCTGCTTCAGAAGCTTTTCTCTCTAATTGTTCTTTATTAGAAAGTCTTTCTAATCTAGTATCTAAATCTTCAAGTAATTTTATTTGCTCATCTTTACCCTCAGAAAGTAACGACTCAAAGTCCATCTTTAATTCTGCGTCAGGTACTTTTAAATCACCATTAAATTTACCTCTAACTCTACCAAGTGATTCTTTAAATAGTGCAGTAAGGTATCTTCTAACCCATACTTTAGTTGGCTCATTTAAATCACCATAAGTTAATTTAGAGAGTGGAACTTCATTAGGTAACTTAATAATGTCTTTGTTTTCGTTTAAGCAATTTTCTCTTTCCTCTTCTGACATACCACTAGTGTCATAATAGTTATACCATACTTTTGTACCTGCTAACCCTATACTACTTCCTTGAATTCCACCACCAACACCGAAGTTCATCCTTGCACCAGGAATTGGGGTTAGATGTAGTAATCTTGTTCCGTTTGGTCCGGCTGTCACCTTATAAGTTAATTCACTTCTTAATAATTTAGATTTAAGACTGAAATCTTGTGCCCTCAACATAATATCATATGCTGGGGCTACGTAAAAGCCACCATTACCTAAATTACCACCTGAACCATACCCACCGAAAGGAACTTGACCATATCCACTGCCAAACCCCATATCACCCATTCCTGCAAAGGAGTAAAGTGCGTGATCGGTACTATTTGGTGTAAACCAAAGAACCTCATTAATCTCTCTTCCGGGTGGAATTTCATATACTTGTTGATTAGTCTCTATTGTAATGTAATCTTTCTTCATTTCCCAAGGACCCCTAGTCTGTAAACCCACAGCTTTAGAGTATGCATAAGAAAATGAATCCTCAAAATCTAACGACCTTGTTGTAATTGCGAATGCGATATCTGTATTAGATGCGCTCTCACCTAATAGTGAAGACCATTGGTTTTCTATTAACCAATCTTGTACTTTTTGAGCGTAATCCTCAATACCCGTTGCAAGTAATGAGCACATTTGTTCCCAATCTAACTCGATCTTTCTGATAGGTGCACCCAACCTATGATTTATCTGTGTGAATAATTCGTCTTTTATGGTATCATTTAATGGTGTGCTCATGTTTCTCTTTTTTTATAAATATTCAGATATTTATTAATATATGAAATTTGAAGATATTTTAAAAGAGGAGGTTGAAAATAAAACTTACGATAAGGGAAGAGATGACGCAGCAATTGGGTTATTACATAAAGCTATGCAACACTTAACCGATGCGGTAAGGGATATTGAGAGCGCATCTCAATATATGGATAATAAGGATAAGAAAGGTGAAATAGAAGATTTTAAATCATCCTTAATGGATGATTTTGGAACTCAATTCAGTAAGTTTGACAATAACTATGATGGTCACGATAAATTAATAAACCGAATTGGGAAGTTTATTGACGACAATAGTGAAAACAATTGGAATTTCAACCTTAATGGGGATCCTACTGATCGTGCCCCTGAAGGAAACCTTGAATAACCTCTACCGCTTGTTCTATTGTATTAAATGATTTTTGTGGGACTAACGCATTCTTACCCACTAATACTGCAGGTAATAAATCACTTTTTGTAATTTTTACAAAATTATCATACATTGTTTTAAATTCGTCTACATCTTTTGCAACGTATTCAATACCTTTTTCATCTAATTGTTCCTTTAGTGTTCCACACCAAGGGCATCCGTTCATTGTGAATATTATTATTTTCATTGTTCTCCTAATAATTTTAAAAACTCTTCTATTATTTCATCAGGGTTTGGTTTATAATCCTCACCCATAATGGTACCGATAACCTTTTTCTTATTATTTAGTATTTTCCATACCAAGTTATCAATGGTACCATCAATTAACATATAATAAATATTAACAGTCTTATTTTGCCCTATCCTATATGCTCTATCTTCTGCTTGTTCGTGATTACCTGGAACCCAATCTAATGAATTCATAATTACCACCTCTGCAGCGGTTAATGTTAACCCTACACCCGCAGCTTTGATTTGTCCTACAAATACTGTACAATCATCATCTTCTTGAAACCTATCTACTGCGCTTTGTTTCTTAATGTCTGACATCCCTCCCCTCACACAAACTGCCTTACTACCGAAATGATCAAGGAAAGCATCTATTTCGTTACTAAAATTACAAAATATTATTGTTTTTCTACCATTCTCTAATGCCTCCTCTGCTTTTTCTATACTATAAGGTATAGTCTCCATTGCGATGAATGTACGAAGTAACGTCATTTCTACTAAATCCTTTTGTGGGTTACCTTTTCTACCTTCAGCTTTTCGTTTCTCTAAATACTCATCCCATACCGCGTCATACCCATCTTTATTCATTAATTCTAAATAAACAGGTGTGATAAGTTTATCAGGTAAATCTAACACATCTTCCTTTTTTCTACGTAAGATTGTACGTTTAGTTTTTTGTGCTAATTCTTCTAGATTAGATGACCCTGTAGTTACCCATATGAATTTACCACCCTTCTTAAATCTTTTTCCATCACAATATGTTTTAGCAAAGTGAACCCAATTATTCGCAACTGGTGAGTTAATAACTGATAGGAGGTTATAATAATCCATCGGTCTGTTAGCAATAGGTGTACCTGTCAATAACCATACCCTTTCAGGTGAATGATTCTTAGCGATATCCTTTATAATCTTCCCCCTAATACTTTTATGATTTTTAATGAAGTGTGCTTCATCTAAAATGATAAGGTCGGGTTGTAATGCCATTATATGTGGGTTAATTTCCCATTCCTCATATTCTTTCTTTTTATCAATTATAGTGTGGAAGTTTTTGATGATATCATAATTCACAATAGTAAATCTAGCAGGATCCCAATTCTTACTACTAACAATGGATACATCATCAGTAAAGTTTTCAATCTCCCTCATCCAGTTAATCTTTAAAGATGATGGGCAAATGATTAAAACTCTTTGTGCGTCACATTCTAATGCTGCTACTATTGACTGGAATGTTTTACCTAACCCCATGTCGTCCGCTAAAATACAACCTTTATTCTTAACTAAAAACTCTATACCCACTTCTTGATGGGGGAACGCTTTCCACCCACGTTCATCCATTTTTGAATACTTTTCAAAATCAACATTAACCACTACCTCTTCAAACATTAAGTCATCTAATAATTGAGTCTTTGGTATCCAAAGTAATTTTGTTCCTTCTTGATTCTTATATAATTTACATATTGCATGATATGCCTTATCAGTTTCCCCAAGTAAGGTTTCCACCATTATTTTCTTCGGTAGTTTTTTAAGTTTATGTTCTTCCTGTAAAACACCCGAATAATAATCTGTAATCGAGACTACCTTATCCATCTTTAATGGGTCGGTGTTGTGAAAATCTATAACATATTTTGATTGACCACTAGTGAGATAATAAGAAGATTCAAGTTCATACTTTTTCTTCATATACCTTATATAAGGGTTTTTACCTTCGTAGACTTTTAAAAGTTCCTCCGCTTTTTTACCTTTAAGATTTTTTATATCTAACATTATTCTAATAATAACACTTTTTTTATAAAGTATAAATATTTATCATAAAAAGATATGCCCAGAAATAAGCAAATTCCAATAAATCGTTCTAATAAATTCTTCTCCGGTGATGATTTTGACCTTGAAGTTGATTTTGGTAGAGAATGGTTGGAGGGTGACATTAATATAAAAGTAATATTATTCCGAGTAGATAGTGAAAACATTGTAGGTGATATTTATGGTGAAGCACCTAAAGGTGGTATTAATTTTAAAACACCTGTGGAATTATCTGTTAATTTTAAAATGGAAGGACCTCAAAACAAATCATACAATACTGATGGATCGTTGAGATATAAAGAACATGGAAAAATTACATTTGGTGTGTATCAGAAACATTTACAGGAATTAGATGTGGATATCAGTTATGGTGATTATATAGGTTACCAAGAGGATGAAACAACAATAAAATATTATACGGTATCTAATGATGGTGTAATCAATTCAGATAACAAACACACTATCAATGGATATAAAGGATTCTATAGGACTATAGAATGTGTGCCAACATCAGAAGATGAATTTAATGGATAATTATGGGATTACCAAAAGGGCATAGAAAAAATTTAAATATACGACCTAAATCAATAGGGGATGATAGACGACAAGAGATGTATGAGGATATATCTAAAGATGGAACTTATCTACCTAAAGGTGTATTACATGAAGATATGGACACATCATTTGTTGAGTTTATTGAGAAAGGGGTTAGCTTAACATTGGGTGGTGAAAAAGTACCTGTGATATTCTTATCTATTCAAAGATGGGCTGAGTTCGCTAAAACTTGGCAACATTCAGATAAATATAAAAATATAAAGATACCATTCATTACAGTGGTTAGGAAACCTGACGCACAGATTGGTACCAATCAAGCTGGGTATTTCAACATACCAGGGAAACCAACATATACTTATATGAAAGTCCCTACTTGGGATGGTAATAGAAAAGGTGTGGATGTGTATAAAATACCACAACCCGTACCAATTGATTTAATTTATGAAGTTAGATTATTTTGTAATAGAATGAGGGATCTTAACACATTAAATAGAAAAATAATACAGACATTTTCTCCGTTGGAACATTATATAAAAGTTAATGGTCACCCAATGCCGATATTGTTAGATAGTATTGGTGATGAAAGTGTAATTAGTAATTTGGATGAAAGGAAATATTATGTGCAGATGTTTAATATGAAAATGATGGGGTACCTATTAGATGAGGAGGAGTTTGAAGTAACGCCTGCGATTAGTAGGGTAGTTAATTTGTTAGAATTAAGTGACGAAATTAAAAGGGCGCAATATCAAATTACACAAGACGAAGAACAAAAAACAATTTGTATCTCTGTTACATTTGTTAGGGGTGTTAGTAAGGTAACGATCCCAATAGAATTAAAGGCAAGGTATACTTCTGAAAACACGACTAATAGTGATAGTGTAACTTATAAAGTTAATGATGTGGTTTCTACAATACCCTTTAGTGTAAAAAATGGTGATGAGCTATTTATAGAGGTAAATAAAAGTAACATTCAATTAGAATCTACTATAACAATAAATGGGATACTATTATGAGTGCATGTAATGATTCAAATATAAAAAAGAGTTTTATTGTTCAGGCATCAGAAGGTCAAGATATCTTTAGTGCTTGCACTGCATTATATACAAATCAAATTTTACCTTGTACAGGTGATACAATTAATATTAATGGTAATGTTAATAACATTGGTAATGTAACGGGTAATACATTCTATGGTGATGGTAGTAATTTAACAGGAATATCTACCGCAGATAACTATGTTACGGGTGGCACATACAATTCAGGCTCAACATCTATTAATTTTAGTGGTACAAATTCTGCAACTACATTTAGTGTTGACGTAAATGATTTATTAGATAATACAAATAATTATGTTACTGATGCTAATTGGGTTTCAAATACTTTAACATTAACAAGGAATGGTGGGTTATCGGCATTGACAACAACTATACCTTATTTTAGTGGGAATAGTTCAGGTAATTGTATTACTGATTTTTATGTTACAAACATTTATGGTTGTTCACCCATCACTATTTATGATCAACTTAATATTAGTGGTTTAACTAATTTTACAACAACAATCAATTTATTAACGACACCGACCCTAAATAATTCATTAACTGAAATATTAACTAGGGATTCATCTTCAGGTGAAGTTAAATATAGAGATGTGAGTTCAATTATTGACGCATCAAGTGCTGACACTTATGTAAGTCAATTTGATTATGATGGTGTTAATCAATTAACCATTACTAGAAATGATGGTACCGCGTTTACTCAGACGATATCAACATTATCTGCAAGCTCAATTACCGCAACTACATTCTATGGTGATGGTAGTAATTTAACAGGAATATCAACACAGGATACAACTAGCACTGGTGGTACTTATAACCAAAATACTGATATTATTACTATTACAAATAGTAGTGGTGGTACATTCAGTATTACTGGAATAAGTGATACATTCATTACTGGGATGACATTTAATCCTTCCAATTATCAAGTTACATCAACACGTAATGATGGTGTATCAACACCCTCAATTGACCTTTCAATATTATCAACCGATATGGTGGTTACTGGTGGTACATATAATATTAATAATGGTATTGTAACCTTCACTAATAATAGTGGTGGTACATTTGATGTGAGTGGGTTTACATCAGGTATGACAGACTCATACACTACTGATGCCAATCTAAGTGGTAATTCAATTACTTTTGATAATAACCTAATTGGGGTTAATTATTATAATGTTAGTTTGACACCATTATTGAGTGGGAAGACTAATAACACTACATTTAGTGCGTATACCTCAACTACCTTAACAACTTTAAATGGTAAAGTAGATAGTGGATTAAATGTAGGTGATGGTGAAGGTGTATTCAGAGATAAGACAGGAACAACATTAAATTTCAAAACAATTAAATCTACAGGTAGTACTGTTGATGTTTCTACAGTTGGCGATACAATTAATTTAGAGGTTACACACACCACAGATACAAATGGTATGTTTGATTCTTCTAATCAAGGTGGTACTTGGTTAGTATCGGGTTATACATTAGGTAACCATACTACAACCACAATGAATGGGTATAATCAAATTTATGGTGGGGCAGGAAATTTCTATGGTACAAATAAAGATTTTGCAATCTCTATTGGTAGTTCACCTGATGTAAATTCAAACTTATATGTTGTAAGTGTTGATCGAACTTATAGTGGGAGATTTTTAAATAACACTAACTTATCAGGTGCTAGTTATGTTGGCTCATTCGAGTCATCATCAGTTAAGACAGGTGCAACTACAATGTTTGGTGTTATTAGTATTTTAACAGGTTTAAATACAGGTGGTAGAGGTTAGGGGGGGGGGGGCGGGGGAGGGGGGGTGGTGGGGGGGGTGGTGT
>JAAHTH010003140.1_pt1 | contig 11683 bp, 11 predicted proteins | sample 6116091 | NCBI WGS metagenome assembly JAAHTH01 (sample SAMN13939990, study PRJNA603662) | sponge metagenome | isolation source: marine sponge | host: Mycale hentscheli | place: New Zealand | collected 2006
CCCCCCCCCCCCCCCCCCCCCCCCCCCCCCCCCCCCCCCCCCCCCCACCCCACACCATACCCACCACCCAAACCCAACCCAGGACCAACACCGAAACCAACACCGAAACCAACACCGAAACCATCTCCTGGACCATCAACGGGAAGCAGTTCAACACATACTGTTTTGTGGATATCCATAGGAGTTATTATAGCAGCTTTGATAGCTATTGGTATCTTAGTTTTCATTTATTGATTATATTTACGTTTGTATACATAATCTATTTATCAGTATCATCGATGCTAGCAGCGTACCAGATTGCTCCAGTAAATGCTATCTTATTGACGAAATCTCCCAAGTTATAAATTATATTCATTGTTTTGGTGTTTCCTACTAAATATCCAATTGGATAGATAACCCAGCCCACAGTGACGATCCATCTCATCGCGTTGAATGCCATTTTGACTGATTCATCTTTACTTTTTTGTTCGAATTTAGCACCAGTTCCAAAGAAAACTTCATAAACGATGTATCCCCATGCAAGCATACCAACCGCGAAACCAACAGTCTTTGGTATTCTACCAGTCTCTCCTAAAAATCCAAAGAGTATCATAATCACCGAAGCGCCTAATAAAGTAGCTAAAAGTGACTGAGGCACATCTTGGTCAACTGAAAGAACTAGATAAAACTCTATTATTTGTAATGGCACTGTCAGGAACCAATCAATGTAACGATAAGCTACAGGACTTTTCTTTTTCTGAACCCACACACTTCTCATATAGAGATAGTGCATACTAGCTATACCTGTGACTAAAGCTGAGGTAGTCATTGGTAACTGCCATTTTTTACTAACACTGCCTCTCTCAATCAATAAGAAAGCAGTACTAGCAATCAGAGCTATTGATATAATCCAAAAAGAAATACCTGTGACATCTTTTGCACTTAACTCTTTCATTTATTTTAAAAACTACTTATTAATAATAAAAAATATGGAGAATCGTCTTAAGGAAATTGAGGAAAGGCAAATAAAAATTGAGCAAAAACTAGACATGATTCTTAGGTTATTGCAACCAATAAGTCAGTCGTGTGAAGGAATGGATCAGCATATAAACTTTATTGAGGGAGCTTATTCAGTTCTACGTAGTCCGATAGATTTGACTTTGAAAGCATTTCAACCGTTGTTTGGTACAGAAGAAACAATGCCTGATTTTAGAACGTCTCAATTAGAAGACAACTAATTTTAATTTATGTATAATAAATGAAAATAACAGCGTATTTTTTTGATAAATACACAGGGGAGTCAATATGGATAGCCGCTGTGTTATGGCCGCTGTTTTTTATTCCTTTTTACATGTTTTACCATCAGAAAGACAATGTGAATAAAAATGTAATCTTTCCAATCATTGCGGCATTAATAATGGCCAGTTTTACTTGTTTAGTCTTTGCCGATAGTTTGATACAATACTTAACATTTTTTCTCGGTGTTGGTCTGTTAGTCTTTGGTAGCATGGCTATGATGAACGAAGATAAAGATAGTCTTATCAATTGGGTCATAGGAACGTTCACAACAGTTTTAGCAGCCTTAATCTTGTATTTAATGAGAGTACATATTTACAAACGTAAAAGTATACCAACGACTCCTGGTAAAGTAAACACATTGATGACGGGTGGATCTTTTGTTTGGATTGGTGTACAAGCGGTACTTTACGCCTACGTTGCATATGTAATGCTCAAAGACTAAATTTGATTTTATTACGTTAAGAATTGTAATAAAATTAGAAATGTCACTAGAACTCGGAAATATTGTTAGAATTTTTCACTTCGACGATGGTAATCAAGACCTACTCGAAAATAACCATCCCAATCTATGGAAGATCGTAGAATTTCGTTTTAATAAGAGTAAGAGTATTATAACTCCGGTTGAGTGGATTAAGAATCGTCCTTTTGCCTCACAGGTTGATATGAAATCTCGATCTATTTCTTCCTGGAAGCTACAAAAAGTAGATGGTAGATTGCCAGAATAAGTTTATTTGAAACGTTAGACTTTTCAGTATAACGTTTATGATAGTCATAGTTTACCCCTATACCTCACCAAGTCTTTTTTTTTAATCCCCAACACAAATAACTGTTTTTCAGACAATCCTCTGATGAATTTTTCCAGCCATCCATAATACAGTTTTTGTGTAAAAGAATTCCAATTAGATATCGGTGCATCTTCTAATGCCCACAGAAAGTTATGTACATATCTTATCTTGTTTTTATTAACAGGAGTACCTCTATGCCAAAGATCCAATCGGTAAATAAGCAAATCTCCTGGCTTAAACCATGGTCGAACTTCGGTTTCATAACACCTCCTTCTTAACTCCCAACCTTCCGGGTCGTATAGTCTCATTAATTCTTCTGCGTCTTCCCGATTATTTGCGAATGGGATATTTCCTTGACCAGGCATCATTCGATATGAATTTTTGTATAGATCAGGACGATATGGTACAACAGAAGTCCCACCGCCTGTCTTAGTAGTATCACTATAATATAAGATCATAGCTACTGCATTTGGCTTATGCCACGGGGGAGGATAACCCCACATATTGTTTCCATAATCCATATGCATTCGTTGATCTTCGTTATCTCCTCTATCCCCATATTTAGCCCATGCGACGGATTGACGTAATTTTACACGACCTTGAAGCAAATTGGATGCTACATCAATTAACTTTTCATTCACTGAGATATGATTAAATGCTTCGTAATTACAAGGAAAGGTGGTCTTTCCATCATTACCAAAATCATGTATTTTCTCATCTCGTCTACTCGGTGGGTAGATGTTGCTCATCGCGTGGATTTGCGGAGCTACGTTTAAGAAATTTCTAATAATCATGTATCCTTGTTCTCGCCACATTTATTACTTACGACCTTTCTTTTTTTTCTTAGCCAAATAAATTATCCCAAATATAATTCCTATTAAGAGTAATGCCCCTCCAACGGAAATTCCAACTACAGCGGGGGTAGACAATCCCTGAGAATCTGATGATGGTCCCGGGGATGGTTTCGGTGTTGGTGGTGATGGTTTCGGTGTTGGTGATGGTGGTGGTGATGCACATTTACCATCTAAACACATTAAACCCTTATCACAGATCTTTTCATTGTTATTACATTCACTCCCACTAATGCCAACACATACGGGGGTTGGCATATTAAACGCGCATGAAAATTTCTGCCCCGATGGGCATTTCATTGGTTTACCATTTTCTTTTGGTTCGGCATTGCACATCATCTTGTCCATTTTCTTTCCTTCACAAGTCAAATTTGAATACGACCAGGCTTTATTTGCGGATGGTGGACAACTACCATTTATTGCCGGTACTGGATCTGGTACTGGTCCTGGTACTGGTCCTGGGTTAGGTGTTGGTTTTGGATGTGGTTTTGGATGTGGTTTTGGATGTGGTGCTGGTCCTGAGTTTGGATCTGAGTTTGGATCTGCTATGATCCCGTTAGCTACTAATGCATTATAACATGGATAATTACCTGGATCCAAACAAGGATAACCGGGTCCAGACACACAGGCACTTGATTTAACCGTTGGTAATGGCGCATAAACTATCTTATCCCACCCAACTCCACAAGGATGAATGGTTTGGGAGGAGGGTTCAGTACTGAAATCTTTGACAGTAACTGATTTTCCTCCAAAATCACATACATAACTGATTAGCGGCGGCCCGCCGCTTGGGTTGGGGACGCTCTCCGTCACCGCACTCTTTAGAGTCAGATTTTGGGTTTTTAACTGTTTGGGACCTTTAGAACCGTGAGGACTCCAAATACAATCCTTTCGCCCAGCTGCACAATTAGCGTAACTCGTGCATACCTGATGCGCTATTGCATCATCTCTCATAACATATTTAGAATTAAGATTTCTAGTTGTTTTCATTTTATTATAATAAATGAAAAGTTCTAGAAAAAGATGCCCACCTGGGTGTGTCAAGAAAAGACAGTCTTCTAAGAAAACAACTAAAAAGTCATCCAGGAAAAGAAAAAAGTCATCCAGGAAAAAAAGACCTCGAGTATACAAGCTAAAACCGGCAGAAATAGACAATCTAAAAAAGGGGCAGCGCCGTCTCACTAAAATCTTTAAATTCTTCGATAAGGTTTGTCGAGAGAATGGGATTAAGTATTGGTTGAACGGTGGGACGTTGATTGGAGCTGTTAGACATAAAGGTTGGATTCCACACGATGCGGATATCGATGTATCCATGACGAATCGCGATTTCAAAAAACTACAAAAAGTTATGTATAAAACTAAACTCCCGAACGGGATGTGGTTTCAAGACGAAAAAACAGATCCCTATTACGAGGAGGCCCGAAATCCAGATATATGGGCTAAATTGAGAGATCTAAACTTAGCTTACGTAGACGAGAAGGATCATAGTATTCACAACGGTATACAATTAGATATCTTTGTGTTTACTAAAAAGGGGAAAAAGTTAATTGTCGAACATGAATATCAAGCTCCCGATATTTTTAATTACAAGTATAGTGATATATTTCCACTAAAGGAAATAAAATTTCAAGGATTTCCCGTGTATGTTCAAAAAAATTATAAATCGTTTTTGAAAAAGATATATGGTGCTGAGGTACCACCAGAGTTGCCATTAAAAAAATGCTATCCACACGAAGGCCGGATTGGGAAGACCCAGAAATGGCAGAAAGAGAAGTATGATTGGTTGTACAGTAAACGACACAGATTCTCGATGAACGGTAGTAGTGATGCCGCCTCAGCTACTTTTGGTGGAGGTGGTTTTGGTGGAGGTGGTTTTGGTGGAGGTGGTTTTGGTGGAGGTGGTTTTGGTGGAGGTGGTTTTGGCGAAGATGGTTTTGGTGGAGATGGTTTTGGCGAAGAATTGAGTCAAAAAGAACTTGAAAATAAGAAAAAAGTAGATATCCTAAGAAAAATATTACGCACAGCAGTAAGAGAAGTAAATAAAAACAAACGAGAATCATTTAAAAAATTCAGGTTAGAATTTTTAAAAGACCTGCCACCGGATTCCGTTCTAGGAACTTCTGATTGTTTTGGGTATAAACCAGATCCGTCGCGTAAAATGTTAATTGGAACCATCATAATTAAAGATACAGAGAAAGGTAAAATCGCTAGTTTACTTATTTTAAGTTATGATATTGATTATGATTTGATAGATTTTTCTTTCATGTGTACAGCTACACTTTACAGAAGACTAAAACTGTCTACTTTAACTACGATTCCTCCTATGATCGTGGCATTAATTAATCCAGATTTAGTAAATGGTGTAGTTGCGTCTACTATAACGAGAATGGACGAAGAAACAATTCAACGAGAACAGGGTCAATTCATAACACCTTCTAAAAGGTTATTCACTAATAAATTGAATTTTTCTTATTTACAATTAAATGGTCTTCTAGCACCTAATATGGTATTAAAAGATCCAAATAGGTTAATAGCAAAATGTAGTTGCCCAGAATTTCTCATAAAGAATAGAGCAAATTACCGCCATTTTTTGGATAAATACAAAAGCGAAGGTAAGAATTTTATAAGTGATATAATATTAAGAAACTACAATGTGTTTTTGTTTACCAGTGGTTCTGAGCCGTTGGAAATATCAGATTTACCTCTGTTTGAAAGAACTTTAGCCGCATACACAGACTAATTTTACACAATATGTATAAAATTAAAATTTATCTTTGTGATACGATAGAAATATCATACTAATACCAAAAGTAATACCTTGTAAAATATACACTGGCATGTCTAAATCAATAACCAACATACATAGTAATGACAGTTGGAATATGGCTCCTAGTATGTATGGAAATAAGTGTAGACTCAAAACTTTAGCAGTAATGGGAATCAAGATAATATTACCAGTTGTAACTATAAATGAAGTAAAAAACAACTGATTATATTTGTTTTGGTGAATAACGGTAGCCCATGTGGCTAATATTATCAACACCATAGTATTGCATGATAACAGTAAAAACCAAGCTGCTACTTCATAATTTTCTTTGAAATCATCTACATCATCTACATCTGAAAGAAAATCAGGAAAAGTATCAATGCTATCATCTACTTCATAATTAAAAGGTGCTAAACATTGTTGACAACTGTTTCTATTAGAATGCTCGGCATGATGTCGAAGTCTCCATTCATCTAAACAAGTTTTATGTACGTATTGTAAAGACCCACGACAATCACAAGGACTGACGAAATCAAAGGGATAATCTTCAAGACAAATCCGACAGGTGTGTCGTTGAACATTTTCACCTCTCATTTCTATTTCAGTCGTCGTAATTTCTTCCAAAAATTCTCCCTCTTCGTCAGAGGTAATTATTTTAGAACTGTCTGAATCGCTAGACTCGCTCTCTCCTGACATTTATTTATGAGAACTAGGTCTTTAGGTTATACCAAAGACACTATTTGTTAAAATGAATATAATATGAATAAGTTAAAATAACAAATGAACGGTTGGATTTATCTACTACAAGAACGAGCACATTTGAATACGAATATTTACAAAATGGGAAGAACTGGTAATATCTCAGATCGACTTAAATCACGTGATTACCGGTTCTGCAAAATCATATCTATTTGTTACTGCCCAGGTGTGATTGACATCGACAACCACACCCCTTCGTATAAACACGCAGAGGACGTAATTAAAAAAGAATTTAAATCACAATTTGGAAATCCAGTAGAGGGTTCTGAAACTTTTTGTGGAAATGTAAATAAGATGATAGAAATTATTGAGACCGAATGTAAAAAACGTCGGGATTTATGGAATAAGTATAGGGATTTTTTTGATAAGTTTTTTAATCCGACGGTGCAATTGCAGAGTCCACCGCCTGGAAACCAGGTAGCACAAAACTCTAATAAAATTGCGGACAATAATACGACTAGCACTACAGACCCGTGGGATATCATTCACCCGGATGAAAGAGAATCGTCTTTTATCAAAAACATGTCAACTAATTGGACACAATACGGATTTGATCGGACCAATACTAGGATAAATAAGCAGCTTGAGACTTATCTTCAAAAACACCACGGGTTTTCGTGTGAAGCTCATTGTTCTGACTTCATGGAGATTGTTGATAGAATGCAATTCAGAGCTCGCAATTTTCCGGTGCAATTGGCTAAATATCACGTGTCGAATTTGGGAAAGCTACCAGAATGGTTCGAGGCACCTGGGCGAAGCGGTAGTTCATCTCCTACATCTCGTAACAAAAAAAGATGTAATTTGGAATCTCTTGGCATTACACCAGATACAATTCTGACATTCAAAAAAGACGCGAATATTACATGTCGAGTCTTGGAGGGCAATAAGATTGAATTTAGAGGAGAAGAGACGTCATTGTCTAAGGCAGCACTTACTATTGTCAATGAAATGGGGTATGCATGGACTACCATCGCTGGTCCTCAATTCTGGATGTATAATTCCAAGACTTTGAATGAACTCTCGAACAATTAAAATATTATACAATGAATTATTTAAAGACATCTTTAGATAATTGACAATGAAGCAGAACCCGACATTAACCAGAGTCATAAAAAGAATAGCTAGCAAAAAAGGCGTGTCCTTTGAAAAAATCCGACAAGCTATGCAAAAATCTCAAATCCACGCAGAGTTTGCACCACCAGAAATGGTTGCAGATGGATTATATATGATACAATCTACAAATATACGTAAATTTTCTTATGTAGCAGCGTTTGATATGGACCATACACTTAGTTACTCAGAGAAACACATGTATCCGTGTTTACCAGAAGACGTCAAAATCCTTCCAAACAGACGAGAAAAACTAAAAGAATTATTGAATATGGGATACAGATTAGTCCTGTTTACTAATCAATACGCGAGAAGTGAATCGCAAGTCATAAAAAAATTAGCACGTGTCCAAACATTTTTAACCACTTTAGATTTACCGATGACAGCGTTCATTGCTACTAGTAAAAATGAGTATCGAAAACCCGAAATAGGAGCTTGGAATTATTTTAAAAGCAATAACAATGTAACAACTGCATTCTTTTGTGGAGACGCTTTAGGGAGACATGGTGATTGGAATGACTCAGACTCAGAATTTGCCAAAAATGCGGGATTAGAAATACACGAACCCGAAAAGCTATTCCCACCAGTTAAGATACAAATATCCAAACACAAACCGCAGATGATTGTATTCATCGGAATGCCTGGTTGTGGAAAAAGCACATTTTATCGCAACTACTTCTCAAAATTCACACATGTGAGTCGAGACGTTCTTGGTACCAAGTATAAGGTCCTGAAAAAACTAAAACAATGTTGCGAAAACAATTTGAATGTAGTAGTAGACAACACTAATCCAAGTCAAAAAAGCAGAGAGGAATTTTATAATTTGGCCAAGGGTTATGAAATAACAGTCATTTATTTTGTCAATAACGGGCGTGGTCATAACGCCACCCGGGATACACCTGTAAAAGATATAGCGTATCACGTATATTTTAAAAATTTAGAGCCACCGGTAAATGAAAACACTCCAGGAAAAATCTGGCGTGTTGATGGTATGACTGCCTCGTTAAATACTAGAAATGATCAAGTTTAAATTAATTTTATCATAATTCCTTGTAATGAAATCAAATAACCAACCTAAAATAAATATTGGTAATCATAAAAATGAATACAATACCATTAAGTTCTACTACAATCGGTAATCAAATCCAAAGAGATGCAGTTACCACAAGTTTAATAGTTACAAGCGATCCACATTTACTAGTACCCGAAACAGCCAGTGGAGTAGAGAATCCCCTTTTTATCGAGAAGAAAGACGGGAAGTCTGCAATTGCTGTAGACATTCTCCCTTTAGAAGCACCATCATTCGAAGATGGTAGTGGTAGTAGTGGAGGTGGTGGTGGAGGTGGAGCTGTGAATAGTGTCACTACTGGGAATACAGATACCATAACAATAGGTGGTACAGCTAGTGATCCTACTGTAGCAGCCAATACAGCCGCTGTTACTACTCTTAGTCCAAATCTAGCCACTGGAAGCCAGATAGCTGCTTACGTTAACAGTTTAGTAACAAGTCCTTATCAATTTCAAGGTGCTTATAATCCACTTAGTAACACACCCGTACTCGCCCCTCCCCCGGTTACGGCTATCCCTCTTAGTCAGGGGGACGCTTTTGTAGTTACTCAAGCTGCTATCTCGGGGGCATCCCTATTTTTCAACCAGGCTTTAAGTGCACTGGATATAATAGTTGTAGATGTAAATATACCCGTGGGTACGACGACGGTCTTAACTGACTACACTATTATCGAGCGTAACATCGATCTAGCTACAGAAACAATTCCCGGATTGGCTTCTTTTCCTACATCTGGAGGCTTAGTAGTTGATGGTACTGGTGCTGTTAGCTTAGAAACAATCAACCCACCTGTCACGGGTGTCTACACCAATGCTGATATTACCGTGGATGATAAAGGTCGTGTTGTTACAGCTGCCAGTGGTACTGCTGGTACTATGAGTAGCTGGCAGTTATCGGGAGATTCTGGTGGATCTCAATCAGTAACTGACGCCGATAATGTACAAATACTGGGTGGTAGCCAGATTACTACAGTTTCTAGTGCTAACACTACTTTGACCATTGATTTAGCACAATCACTTAATTTAACAGATTTAACTGTTACAAATACGATTCAAGGCTCAATAAACGGTAATGCTAATACAGCTAATACAGCTACTTCAGCTACTTCAGCTGGTATTGTAACAAATCCAGCACAGCCTAATATCACATCAGTAGGTACTTTAACAGATTTAACTGTTACAAATACAATTCAAGGCTCAATAAACGGTAATGCTAATACAGCTAATACAGCTAATACAGCTAATACAGCTAATACAGCTAGTTTTGCTACTTCCGCTGGTTCTGCTAGTTCAGCCGGTATTGTAACAAATCCAGCACAGCCTAATATCACATCGGTAGGTACTTTAACAAATCTAACTGTCACAAATACGATTTCTGGTTCAATAAATGGCAATGCCAACACCGCCAATTCTACTGGTTTTGCTACTTCCGCTGGTTTTGCCACTAACGCTGGGTCCGCTAATTCCGCTAGCGTTGTAACAAATTCAGCACAGCCTAATATTACATCTACCGGGATACTTCAAAATTTTACATCTACCGGTATTGACGACAACGCTATTAGCAATGCTATGACTATCGATAGTCAGCAAGATGTTCGATTTCGAAATGGCCCATTTTTTTATGGGACTGCCGCTCGAGCAATTGCAACAATAATAGGACCTGGTACCATACCGGTAGCTAATACCACACCTTCACCAAGTATAAGTACCACCGTTAGTACTTTTAGAGGTGCTAACCCCGGGGGTGGCAATACTGAAGGTCCCGCTACTTGGATTATTGCAATCAAGGTAAATTATAATTCAGGTGTCTATTATCATAATCTCGTTGGTTCGGTTGTTAAATCAACACCTTGGTGGAACAACGCGGGTGATGCGTGGACACCTGTCCAATTAAGTCATCACAATGCCAATCCTGTTGACGTTGAAATTTCATTTGTACCTAATACAACCGCATCCGGTGCACAACAAATAAAAATAAGAGTAGCGACGGGTGGATCTGCTTTTCCATTTACCGGTGACATCAAATTTACTGGTGTGAAGTTGTTTCAGTAAGACTCTTCCCATCTAGTTAAGAAATTTAATATCAATATAGATTTTATCACGCAATTATGTGATAAAATTTACACCCCCTCGAGTTAAAAGAAGTTAAATAAAATATTTGCAATCATAAAAATGTCATTTTCACTAAGTAATATTTCAGGAAGTCAAATCCAAAAAGATAGCTTCATAAATAATCTGACAGTTGCATGTGATCCCGGGCTTTTGGCCCCTAAAACCGATCCTCTTACAGGGTTGCCCAATCCATTAAATTTAGAAAAAAGAGATGGTAAAGCAGCCATTGGTGTAGATATTTGTGATTTAGACGTCAGTAATCTGACTGTCCATGGTAATTTAGTAGTCAATGGTGTAGCAGAAATATGCGATATTGTATGCCCAGTAGATTTTAATGTAACTGCGGGAAATAATATCAATGAAACTGCTGCTGCTAATATGAATCTCACTGCCACCGGAGTAGGTGCTGGTGACGGGAGTATTAACTTAATTAGTAGTGCTAACGCTACCGGTACGGGTGGCCAAATTGTACTAAATGCTAACGCAACAACGAATAATTTCGATACTTCTGGTGTTGAAGTTAACGGTCAAAATATAAGATCAGTCGCTGCGACGTCGGCCGCGGCCTCAGGAGCATCCCTTAATGTGTTCCCCCGAGTCCCTGGCGCAAAAGGATTATCTGTTGTATGCAGAGACACCATCGTGGGGGAGTTTGGAATAGCGGCAGATTTGACTGGTACTACAATTCTCCGCGCCGACGGTAGGGTTTTAAATACGGGAGCAACTGGTCATCTTTGTTTTGCACCATCCGGTGCAGCGAGTGTCGATATTGATCCTACAATAGCAGTCTCCGGTGCCGGCACGGGGGTTACTATTGGAACTATGCTACAAAAAAGCGCAGACGCTTGTGGTCAGTTTGATTTGACAATGGCCAATGGGGCCACGGGCTTCGCGACCATTACATTTGCTAAAGAATACCCTACAACAGTTACTAATGTATTTATATCCCCGGTAAA
>JAAHTH010003144.1_pt1 | contig 11666 bp, 24 predicted proteins | sample 6116091 | NCBI WGS metagenome assembly JAAHTH01 (sample SAMN13939990, study PRJNA603662) | sponge metagenome | isolation source: marine sponge | host: Mycale hentscheli | place: New Zealand | collected 2006
CTACTGGTTTTTAATTGTCTTCTACAAATATAAGGAGAATAATTCAGTCTACCAAATTATTCTCCATTTATTTTGTTTATTTCTTTGGATTAATGATACTTTCAATCTTTTTATTGAAGGTCTCAACTGCTCCACTGATTTGTCTTAATTGGTCATCAGTAAGGGTTTCAGTCTTATATCTTTCCTTCCAAGTTCTTTGTTCAAGACGAATGAATACCTTTTTCAACTCTTGAACCATCTTACCAGTTCTATGGATTTGCTTACTCTCACCGTTGAAGTTGTCTACAATGTCTTTAGCAATGGCTTTAATACCCCATCTCATCTTGTCAACAACTTTCCTTTCTTTCTTAGGTGCTTCCTCTTTAACCTCAACCTTTGGTTCAGCAATTGGTTTTGCTTCGACCTTTGGTTCAGCAATTGGTACTACTTCGACCTTTGGTTCATCACCCAAAGAAAGAAATTTGTTACGTAGCACTTTCTTCTCTAGGATTACACCTTCGAACAATGCTTTTATGTAAGCCTCAGCTTCCTTTTTAAGACCAGTACCCGAATTGATAAGAGCATGACACATCTTATAGTCTGTACCATATTTGCTTCTGAACATATCGTTCAAATCTTCATCTCGTTCAATTACGATTAATGCTTTGGTTAAATTAAATTGTATCTCAGAATTTTCAGTTTTTGTTTCCATAGTAATTCGTGTTAGTAATTAATATGAAGCAAATATAAAAAAAATAATCGAGACTACCAAATATAATCCCGATTATTTTTATTTATTTTTATGTGAGCCTTACTTATGCCGTATGTAAATTTTGATTTACTGCGTTAAAGAAGTCTTTCACATCAGTTGTAATATTCCCAACTGGTTGAATTGTATTCACTTGTGCTTGGCTAGACTTAGTTCTGATACTCTTAACTGCTAAGTTTCTCATGTACTTGTTAGAAGCATCAACGTAAAGACCAACTAAGTGTTGCGTTCTCAATTTACCGTTAGCCTTATTGTGGTTAGCGATAAGTCTCTTACCCAAAAGATGTGCGGGGCAAGTTAATGGATTGCTAGATGCACCATTACCACAAACTATCTTAACGAAGTCTTGAATTCTGTCATCCGCACCATACAATTTATGCATTTGATACACAAACATTAATGTTGGTTTTTGGATGTGAGCAAGTCCTTTAGTTTGCTCAGTGATGAATTTTGCAGATTTAATTAATTCAGCTTCATTATCAGTAACAAACTCTACAACTTCTTGGTTATTAATTAAACCACTTGCAGAACCTAATTTATCGAACTTACCAGTTTGGTGAAGTATAATATAACTTACACATGATGCAATCATCTTAGTATAGTTACCTTTAGCTAAAACTTCGTCATCCTTACCCCTTTTAGAGCATAAGTCATTCATAACTAATGAGTCAGAAAAACTTCTACCTTTACCACCATCGACATAATTTCTTGCATCGGGAGATAGGTTTTTAACTAGTACCGCTTCGAATGGTACATTAGATTTAATACATGCCGTAAGTCTATGACCACCATTGGTTAGGATGTTATTGGTGTCGATACCGATACCAACACTAGTTAACACAAACTTTCCTTGTTTCATATCTCTAGCAAACTTTTGAACATTTAAACCATGTTTCTTACGGTTTTTCTTATCCATTTTTAACAGTCTTTCAGCCATTTTTGGCGTTATTGTTTCTACTTTTGCACTAGGCACTTTTACTCTTCCCATTTTATATAATTTTTAGGGTTTTTTGTGAAATATTTCACGATTTTATTAAATTTTATTCTAAAACTGATTTAACTACCTCATTAAATTCAGCCATTGCTTTCTTCAATTTATCACATTTGGTCTTACTCAAAGAATCATCCATTGTTTTATTGTAAATCCTTTGAAGTGCATTCTTAACTTTAAGTCCTTCAAGAGTTACCAACTCATTATGAGTATAAAGACCTCGTAACTTAGCTTGTTTCTCAATCTCAGACTTATTAGGTCTCTTTCTAAACTTCTTCTGAACTTCTGTCTTATTTGAATCTGCCATAATGATTTGTTTTAGTGATTATTAATTAACTTGATACAAATGTAAGAAACTTATTTCATTCCACCAAATTTATTTTCACTTTTTTTTCATTTTTTTGGAACTTTACTCAAATCTATTGTACCAATTACCTTGAATTGACCACCCCTAAACCTAGTGTCAGTGGCGTTTGCATCATTATCAATCACCCTAGATTTTATTTTAGAATTATTTCTCTTTCTTCTGCTTGGAAATAATTTATCTAACTCAGTATTCAACTTAGCCTTATACTTCTCGGTAAGTGTTTTACCATTCCTACCTATATGATACTTGCAACAATCTTTACATTTATACGATACTAGTTTGGTAATCTGCTTTGGTTTCGCATTAAGAACCTTGCATTCAAGGATTGCTTCTTTCAACGTATCAAAAGACTTCTTATTCTTATAGGACTTACCACCCTTATCGTTTATATGTGAAAATGTTTTACATTGCATATCATATTCTATTTAAACCAATGTGGCGTGTTAACAACTTTCCAATCAGCAATATTACGTTTTTCAGTCATATAATACATTCTGTATGAATTAACAACACCATCAACTTTGCACTCATCGGGCATTGCTAATCTGAATGGGGTAATATTACCGTTGTTTTTTAAATTAGGTTGATTCATGATACACCATTCAATAACAGAAACTGATTTGTGTTTCTTACCATATCTTAATGTATATTGTTCACCAAGTTCAATACCTAAATCACATAACCAATAATAATTTTCTAAACACTCTCTAGCCCATATTGAACATGGATGGTTTTTATGTGATAATTTATATGGTATATCCAAATCAGAACCTACCATGTGATGTACACCACATAATAATTGTGCAGTTTCTAATATCATCTTAACAACATGTTTATTGTTATGATATTCAGCACATAATTTTGGGTCGGAGTCTAATACAAATATATTCATATAGTTATTTTTTTAATGTTCGATATAAAAGTAATGAAAATTAATAACAATACCAAATTATTAGTTAAGTTTTTTAATAATAACCCCTAAAGGCTTCTCTAACTTAGTTCCCTTTTTCTTTACTGGCTCTTTACCGTATATGAATGGGTAGATAGTACCAGTGGAGCATTTAATCTTCCACTTAACCCTATCAGCCTTCTCAATGATTACACCAGTTAGTTCTGTACCTAAGAAGGTAAACAGAACCTTATCACCGACCTTATACATTACTTACGTTTTTTACGGTGAGTTTTCTTACCCTTTTTCTTACGCTTGAACTTTTGTTGTGCCTTGCTACCACCACCTTTACGAACTCTATTACCATTACCGCTATTATCAAATAGTGGGTTATTACCTAATAGACCCTCAGCTTGGGCTTGTTCCAACTGTGCTGAAACTAAGTCTTCTCGTGTAATACCTTCCTTCTGAGCATCTTCCATTGATAATAGAACGTGTTCCATACCAACTTGTGCAAGTCGCTCTGAAAGTTGCTTAACTTGTTCAATTTCTTCACCAGTTGAACCCATTCCAACTATTGCAATTGGACGGTCATTGGTCTTTGGTAGAATTGCTATTCCACCTTCGGGCTTTGTTAAAGCTTCATTGTTTTCTGTCATACTAAATCTGTTTTATTTAATTTCCATTTATTCTTTTGTGAATCACTAATTTTCTTGTTCTCCAATAAGGTCTCCAAGTTGATATCCCAACAGTGTTGGATTATGCTTTCATCGTTACCAACCTCTTTGATAATTTCGGGTAGTACATTCAATTTGAAGTTGGCTACCACTTGTTGTCTAGTCAGATACTTACTCATTTCAATTATTATTTTATATTTGAACTTTAATAGCGGATTGTATTTCCATTGCAAACTCATAATCTTCTACCTCAACCGCCCACTTTTCGAACTTATCTAAAATGAATACTGGATACATTGGACTACATTTTCTTAACTTGAATGCAAGTCTGATACACATGTCGGGGAATTCCTCTGTGATTTCATCTTCATCCAACCCATAAATGAAGTCGGTTACATAGAACTCATCACCAGTTATAGCCATTGACATCTCGTATGCATCATCCGAACCACCCTTTGGTGATACTGAATCACTTACCTCTCCATTCTGAATGTAGAATGAACCTACGTTATGTCCTAAATCTTCATCGGCAAATTCAACCTTAATCTTAACACTTGGAAAGTTCTTACTTACCTTTGTCAAGTCCTCATAAGGACAGAAATGGTCTGAATAGAACTTTAGCTTGTTAGGTGCTAACAATGTTGAGATGTCTCCCTCATCAACGTTAAAAGACCTAACAACATCGTCCACGTCAGACGATGTTCCTAAGAATGTTAATATGTTAATTACTTCAAATGCCATACAATATTTGGTTTAAATTTCTTTTTCAATAATTCCATGATGTCCATCACAACCATTGCAGTAAGTGTCTTCATCATCATCATTGCTAATGATGTCAACATCACCATTGGTTTGGTTCACCCATGCTCTACGTTCAACATGGTTTGAACCACAGTTAGAACATACTTGTATTTTGTTTGATAATGGGTTTAAATCTTCTAAGAACTCAACGATACAGTCGTACTCAGACTTAGTATCAACGTTGAATTTACTTGCTTCAAAGTCCATCAATAGTAATCCACCCTTTGCCCAAGCAGTGTCATACTCTAAATTCTCATCCATGATACCATTGTTCTTTGCTAACGATACCATAAGGTAAATGCTATATCCTTCCATAGTTATTGGTTTTTGTGTAGTTGGTTAAACTACTGGTTTAATTGTTCTCTACAAATATAAGGATAAGTTTTCACATATCCAAATAAAACTTAAAATAAATTATTTTCCTCTACCATCACCATCAATAAAGACTACTTCATGTGCTTCATCATTACCAATTATTGCAATAGTATCATACTTACCGTTCTCATCGGTCTTACCAGTCCATCCCTTTACTGTTGGGTGAATCTCGTAACCATACTCAAAACATAAGGCATCTACCTTATCTAAGAACTCGTCCATATTTTTGCTAATATCCATTACTCAATAATTTCTAATTGTCTATTCAATAGCGAATATAGTTCGTCCACTTGCTCATCATAGAAGATGTTGAAGATGTCTTGTGCTTCCTCTGTATAGCTAGATACTTCGGTTTCACCTTCCATCTCCGTAACGTAACAAGTAATGTTGTTCAACTTGCATTCCAATTCAGTTAGCTTCTCAGCAGTTTCACTGGCTTGTTCAAGTATTCGACTGTTGATGTGGTGTTGTTCGGCAGTCTCTAAATTGTCAGTACTAAATCTTTTTTCCATTTATTATAATATATTTGGTTTATAGATAATCTCTAGCAAAATTCTTATCAAAGTCCTTCAATTCTTGTTCCTTCTCTTTCTGCTTCTGTAAGTTATCAATCTTCTTTTGTAGACGTTCTTCATCTGTTGTGGTATTCTGTTCTTCCCAAATCCTTAGGTCGTAGCGTTCTTGCTCCAATTCAGCATCTGTGTATTGTGTAACAACGTTACTGACAATAGATGTGCTAATCTTATTGGTGAACTTGAAACCAAAGAATAGGAATACTAAGAAGATACCAATCCTACCTAGTTGATTTGCTGATGCTCGATAAAGTTCATGTCCTACAAATAATCCAATGATGCTCATTAAAGAGACCGATACGTTAATAATGGCAATAGCATCGTAGGTATCTGCATACATTGAACTAGCTAGTATGAAGTGAGAGTACCAACCGAAGTGAAAGTCTAATAAGAAATAGATTGTGGTTACAACCGTAAGGACGTTGACCCAAAGTCTTAAACGTACTGATTCATCTCCACCATCCAATGCAAACATTAAGATGATGTACAAACCGAATAGAATCATTGGAACGAATGCTATTGCAACCGCTACCAATATCATTATCAATAGTAATAATACAAATTGAATACGGATTAAATCACCAAGTGTTAGTTTATTAACACCGATTAATCCACCTCTAGTTTTCCACAGTTTATAAAATTCCATAACGTTTGTTTTAATGATTGATTACAAATATAAACAAAAGAAATGAGACTACCAAATAAATCTTAATGTTTTCTCATTTTCTTTCTGTTCTTTAGGTTTTCAATCTCCTTTAGAACCTTACCATGTTTCTTGATAGCAGTAGTTGTTCTATTCTTAGCGACCTCGATAGATGGTCTTGTATTGTCTAAGAATGAACGAACTAGGATTGTATCTTTCTTTAGATTTCTCCTTCGCTCTAAGATGTCTTGTAACTTCCTCATCAATGGATGGGCTTGTGTGTTGTGTGAAAGGTGTGTGCCTTCCAACCTATGATAGAATTCAGAAAGTTCCTTATCAACGTTGGATAAGTCTTCATGAAGTTGTTTACTCATCTTCTCTAACTTATCATGGTTAGCAAAGAATTGTCCAAGTATTTCTTCCATTTGTCTTTCTATTTTCATATGTCTTATTTTAATGTTACACGTCAAATATAAGAATAAAAAACCAAACCACCAAACTTTTTTTATTTTTTTTTTCACAAAAAAAGCCTCACCGAAGTGAAGCTTTCTTAAATATTATAGTATATTTTGTTCTATTACTTGTTGCCTTTGTATGTCTGTTTACTAGGTTTTAGTGATGATGAAATCTCGTTCGCAAAGTTTGTTAGAATTGACATAATCTTACCGATTTCTTCCTTAGAAAATTCATATTTACCCCCAGAATCATTTGGCATCTGCTTTAGTTTCTTTCTGAATAATGAACGCTTTGTCGCATCCTTAGAACCCCATAATTGAGCAATAACACCAGCATGGTTAATCTTATCATTATCCAATAGCGACCTCACCCTTTCGTACTGTGATTCAGTTGCTTTCTCTTCCGTATCCTCAGACTCTTTAATTATTTGAGTTGTTCTAAGGATGTTTTTTATATTATCTTTATACATAATCTTTGCTTTTATTATAAATACCTACTCAGACAGAAAAAAACGAGTTGGGTACACATTTGTGTACTCGATTTATAACCTTCCTTTCTCGTGTGGATATGGTACGAATCTAAAGTCTTTATAGGATGAATGGTACGGATTGTCCATCTCTTCCAATCTAGCATCCTTGGTCCACCCTATGAACTTACCATCGGTGTTCATTGTGTAACAATAGGTCTCATCTAAGGTGTTACCACCAGTTCTGTTACACATACTACCACCGAAGTACCATCTAGTACCACCAAGCTTATCATTTAACAAGTCTTGACCGCTTATAACGAATACGTTGCCAGTACAACCAACAATGATATCCCCAACTTGAGGATACCATTTTGATTGAATGTCTTCGTTGAACATACAGTCCAACATGTATTTCTTAGTTAAACCCTTGAAAGGTTTAAGAAAGAATCTAACTTCTGATTTCTTGAATTTCTTCATTAGTCGTTGAATATATCACGTTTAACACTTCCACGTCTAACCTTAGCCTTGATACGTTTGAAAGCCTTATCCCTTCTTTGTCTAACACTCTCTCTACTAATCTCGTAGTACTCACCAATATCAGCAAGTGTCTCTGGTGCATTACCATTAAGACCGTAAAGCCTAGTGATGATGTCCTTCTCGTGTGCACTAAGTGATGATATCAATGCGTTGATGTTAACTTCCATGTCGCTCTTCATCGTTAATTCATCAGCCCTACCCATTGAAGAGTCGGCTATTAACTCATAAAGAGATGCACTACCACTATCACTACCTACTTGCATGTCTAATGATGTTGTGTCATTGAATGCTAACTCGTTAAGTAAGTCTACATCATCACTAGTGTAGTCATTATGTGCCATAAGCATATCAGACTTCTCTGCTGGACGTTGTAGTACTTGCTCTAAAGCTTCTAGTCTCTTTTTGTACTTACTTACCGCAGTAACCTTATTGGTTGGTAATTTGATTGTTCTTGAGTTAGAACTAAGGAATGCTGCAATATCCTTTCTAATCCACCATACAGCATATGAGATAAACTTATAACCCATGGTTGGGTCGAATCTATCGGCAGCTGTGGTAATACCAATGTTACCCTCGTTAACTAAGTCCTCTAATGAGGCACCATTCATTTTGTATTGTTTCGCACATGATATAACGAATCTTAGATTCCTTTTTATCAATTCTTCCTTCGCCTTCTCATCACCGTTCCACGCTTTCATTGCACATTCATGTTCAGCTTCTGGTGTTTCGAATGCCTCTATGCTTGATACTTCTTTTAAATACGCCTTGAATGAGTCTGACTCCCTTGTGGTGATTTTTGTTGTAATTACTAATGGCTTCATAAATATTTCTTACTATTTTAGTTAATACTTCTATCGACATCCCTTTGGATATCTCTAGCTTTAATTGTTTGTCAGAAAGTTTCCTTCCATAATTTATGTGTTTTCTTGATGAATGAATGTGAAATTGTTGTCTTATCTAACACTTGTCTTGGAGTCAAACCCTCTTCGAAGTACCTAACACACTCATTCTCATATTTTTCTCTTCTCTCTCTTTTGGATAGTTTGTTAAGGTCTATCCTTTCCCATTTTCTTTTCAGTATTGGCAACCCTAATCTCTCAGCGTTCAACCTAATTTTTTTGGTCGCTTCTATATTGGTCAATGTTCCGAGGGCTAATCCCTCGTTAGTTACCGTAACAGTATACCTAGAATCCTCAACAATACTATTCAACATAAAATCGATAGTCTCCAACCAAGTTTTATGTAGTTTAATAGCCATATAGCCACGCTTACATATTGTTCCATCACCATCTATAAAACCAACAATAAGACTAAACAATGCATCACCATCTAAATCACTTATCTTTGGTGGATAATATGTTTTATTACTCTTAATATCATATAATCCTTTTATCTTTGGTACTACCTTGCTATCTGATATACTAAGACTTGGTTTATTTAAGTCTTTCTCATATTCTACAAAGGTACTAAATTTTCGTAGATGTTCCAAATCTTTAGCTGACAAATTTACTTGTATTTGTCCGTTTTTACTAAAATGCCCATCAGCCAATAAAAACCCTAACCAGTAGTAAGCTTCATTGGATTCAGACAACAAATTAGAGACGTTACTTAATTTTTTCATAATATATTTTAATTATAAATACTATGAACAACGGTAAAAGATTAAAACCCCTTACTTTCTCGGTCAACTTCTCTCTTTTGGTCCTTTTCCTTCAACGACTGTCTCTTGTCGTAATTGTTCTTACCGACAGCCAAGCCTATATCGACTTTGATTAGTCCCTTACCGTTGATTATAACCTTTAAAGGTATAATTGTCAAGCCCTTTTGTGCAACTTTTTCTTGAAGCTTGATAATCTCTTTCTTATTAAGTAATAGTTTCCTATCCCTAATTGGCTCATGATTCTGGTGTGACCCAGACTCCTTGAACGGGGCTATATGCATTCCTTTAATCCACATCTCATCATCTACAACATGACAATATGCTTCCTTTATGGATATATCTTTATTTCGAATTGACTTAACCTCACTCCCTAGTAATACTATACCAGCTGTATAGTTCTCTACGATTTCGTAATCGAAGTAGGCTTTCTTATTCTTTGTGATTTGTTCCATATAATATTGCGTATTTGGTTAATTCTGTTTGTTGTTTATCAATTATGTCAATTAGTTGGGTGATGATACCGATTGGTTCAACATCCCTAGCCAATGCTTGTACGCATTGATTCAACATTGCGGATTGTCTGAATCGCTCATCACCGTTCTCAACCTTTGATAGTAGGTCTTCTATGTTTTTTCTAATAACGTCATCCATAATTAATATTGTTTTACAAAGATAGGTGTTTTATCCCTAACATCCAAATCTTTTTCCATTTATTTTTTAACACCCATCAAATTAATATTGGCTTCTAGTAGTTTTTCATCAAACCACTCATCAAAGATAATCATTATGGCTTGTTCATTGTGATGTTCTGGAAGGTGGTTCATTAGGTCTTTGAAGTCAAACTCTCTACCACCACCATCGACTATATCCCAAGCCTTAACCATCTTATTACCAAGCTGTAAGTGATACTTGTCCATGAACCAATTAATCCTATCAGCAGTGCTTTTGATATTCAACGCCCACCAATGAGTGACTACCTCAGTTGCCCCCATGTCTGGAAATATGCGTTCCATATCATTAATCAATCTTTGGAGGATGATATCCTTGTCGTAGTGAGTATTACGTACACACCACCCATCAGCATTCGATGTGAACCTGTAAATGGTTATTAAATAATCATTAATTATTTCTTTATACTTCATCCTCATCAACACTATTAGATATTTCGATACCCTCAATTGGGTCTTCTGCTTCATCTAATATTGTAACTATTAGGTGTCCACTACCATCATCGTTGTATTCGATGTCAATCTTGTACTCACCTAAATCTACTCTTTGTTTTTTCATTACTCACTGTCTAACATTACTACTACGTCATCAGACATTTCAATCATTGCCGAGCAGTATTTTTTTATTTTTTCTAGTTGGTCCTTGAAGTCAGTTTCAACTAACCCAACCATCTCAGCTTTAGCATTCTCAGCTTCCTCACTTGTTTCATCATCCTCATTTGTAATCATTTCGATTCTAAAGAAATCCTTAACAATGTCATCAGAGTGTAAGTCCATCAATAGTCCTTGTGAATCCTCTTTGATAGTTTCCAAACCACCCTTAATCTTTAACTTTTCCATGGTCTCATATTCAGAGATATGCTCCTTTACCATTTCCATGTGTTTAATTACCGTTAATATACCTTCAAGTAATGTATCAATTCTATCTTGCATGGTAATGATTGCTAATTGCCTTGATAATGCATCTTGTTCCTCTTCGGTTAAACCCTCTGGGATATGACACCAACCATCATTGTCAGCGTTTTCCAACATATTATCAAGTAATTCGTCTATTCTTTCTTGTGAAACCGCCATATCTTAATCTGTTACGTAATTTAAGTTAATAACCCTACCAGCCGATTGAACCATTAATCCTATGACTCCATCAACATCTGATTTAGTTGGGTTTTTATTTATTGTCTCACGATACACTTCCCAATACCAACCTCTAGATTCACTAAGCTTGTCAAATACAAACTTAATCTTTTGTCGTTTCTCGTCATCATCATGACTTAACAAGAAATCTGTGTAGTTGGCAATGTCAACAACCGACCTAAGGTCTGGGGTTTCATCACTAGAGAAGACCTCTAAGTCTAATAGGGTGTCTCCTTTGTCGTTTCTTAAATAATGTATCATAGTTCAAATTTTTCTATTAAATCTTCTTGCCAACTCATCCAATCAACATTCATCGGAAAACAAGTATCGTCACTTTCGTATATCCTCATTAACTCATCAGCTGAATCATCCAAATGGAATAGGAAACCCTTTCCAGCTAAATAGTCAATCTTATCCTCATGGTCAGTAAAAACGATATTCTCACGCTTAATACCAACATCCTCTGCTACCTTAAATAACACCTCGTTCTGTGCCTCAATCCATGGCCACCCATTAATCAATGCTCCCTCTGTATTGTATCGACTTGTTACAATCCAGACATCATACCCCTTAGCTACAAGGCTATGGGCAAATACTTGAACATCGTATCTGTCAAGTG
>JAAHTH010003146.1_pt1 | contig 11658 bp, 26 predicted proteins | sample 6116091 | NCBI WGS metagenome assembly JAAHTH01 (sample SAMN13939990, study PRJNA603662) | sponge metagenome | isolation source: marine sponge | host: Mycale hentscheli | place: New Zealand | collected 2006
TTCTCTTTCTAAAACTACATCAATCTCCTCCCAGTCATTCTCAAAATCTATCATAGGGTGGTTAGACACACATTCAAGTGAAGCACCCCCACTATGTGCATTAATCCTATACAACCAATCTTCACCTAGTTCACCAAAGTTTGAAGCAGTTTCTAAGTAAACCATACCAGGAGCTGTGCCCTTAAGGTGAATTAGAAGTTGTGCTGCAAAGTCCTCAATACCATTGAAATGAGTACCAAGCTCAGCCTCCCTATTTAACCCATTAACAAATTTTCCTCCATTTAAAAAATCCCTAATGGTTACTCCCAAACAATCTGGGTTACCATCATAGTGGTGGTAAATGCATGCTACTGGTTCTTCCATCATATTGCTGATGGCTATACTTGCTCGTGTTGCCATAATTATGCTTAATTTTCTTCGGTTAGGTACGCTACATACATCATAAGGGGACAAAGCACTGCTGCTGCTACTAAATAAGCCATTATTTCTAAATTAAAGATTAACTGTTGCGATGTACTCATTCATCTTTCCCTTCAATATGTCGGCAAATTCCAAAACATACTCACTCTCACACCCAAAGGTATTGATCTCAAACGTTCGAGTCACTTGAAACATCGTAGTGCTGAATTGGTTATTTTTAGGGTAAACATACCAGTAACCATGTCCCTCATCGTGGGATTCAAAACCTTTACTGTCAATAAACTCGTAAAACATCCGAGTCACTTCTTGATTTTTCTCTGTTTTTGTCATGTCGCTGTAACTTTACCCCATGAATATACGAAGGGATTCTGGGCTTCCCAAATTTTCAGATGACGGTAATATTACTCACCGAACCGCTCCTGGCATTCCCGGTCCAGTTGTTCTGCGAGCTCTTCGGCTTGCCGAACCTCATCACTAACACCTCCAGTACCAAACTCAACCATCGAGGCAATATTCAAACCAATCCTCCAAACCGCATCCTCACCACCACTCTGCTCCATTGCAGGCCGTCCAATCCGGAACGAAGCGCTCCCATAATCCTCCTGAGAGGCATACCTCGTGAAACCGACCAAATCCTCACAACCGAAGTAAGACATCCGCATGTAGAGCCGGTTATTATTTCCATCAATAAAAGTAACACCTCCTCTCCCCTCAATCATCTGCCCCTCAAACCCTTGCTGGATTGAAATGCTGTTTGCATTAAAGATTCCAATATTGCAAGTAGGATCATTCAATTCATCCACAATGCAATCTGCAGTGCAGGGAATATTGTTTTCAACCAGGAACTGATTCAGGATTTCTTGTCCTGCTTCGGTGTTGAGGGGGGTGTTGTTGTTGTTTTGCATGTCGCTGTAACTTTACCCCATGAATATACGAAGGGTTTTTAGAGACCCCACATTTTAACATGACGTTAATATGACTTAAAGCCAGTTAACGTTGTTTTTAGGGATTAATTTATTACCTACTCTAGCATAGTTTTCTAACTGGCTTGTTGCTAACGTTAATTGCTCACCCTCAGGTGTCTCCACTAACACTCCAGTACCTTCTTCTCCTAACAATTTTAGTTCCCATCTTGGATCTACATACATGATAATTTGGTTTTACTGTAGTCATTCCTTTATTTCCATAGTATTTGAATTAATACAATTGCAATAGCTAAAATTAAAGTAACACCGGTTTTAAGTGTTATACCTTGATTTAAATGTAACCAGGTAAGAAAAGCAAATGCTATCATACCCATTGAAAACCCTATTAGTCGTTGAGGCCACATGTCTCCATCAAACGCTTCAACTAAATATTGTGTTGCATAAATATAGACAAAAGATATAGGAACACCAAGGAATGAAACTGCTAACGGATGTTCCTTCATCCACGTGCTAATAAACTGACCATTAATCTGGTACCAAACTAATATTTGACCTAACAGAAATAATAGTATTCCATATACTAATTTAGAAACATTGTGCATAGCACCATAATTAATATTCCAATTAAACCTATACCTACTAGTTTAGCACTGTCTTTGTACTGTCTATCTGATTTCATATCAATCCTAATTGTTTAGCTCTACCATACCCAATCCATTTCTGGTTTTCAGGGTTAAAATATTTGCGTTGTGTTTTAGGTAATCTAGCGTTTTTTTCCTCAAAACTTTCTTGGATCACCGTCTCCACTACATCGACCTTCCACGGCCCATTAGCAAACTTATCTACGTCATAGTACCAAGTAACTACACTACCATCGGTATCTATAAACTCTTGAGTGTACTTAGTACGCTTTACTGGTTCTTCCAGTGATGGTCTTCCTCTACTCATATCTATCTACAATAAAAAGTTCAAAAACTATAGCTGTCATAGCTACTCCTAAAATAATAAAATATCCCATTTATCCTTCGTAATTTTCTGCGAAATCTTCTCCTTCTTTTGTCAAGCGGTAAGTTAATTCACCATCTTCATTAACACCAGCTATTTCTACAAATCCTTTTTCAATAAGGCCAAATAGGGTGTCACTCAATTCATCAATACTATCAAACATTACTATTATCTAAAAGTTGTGCAATAAAATCTACTATTTCTGTGTATTCTCCATATACCTGGTAGGTACCTCCTGTGGTATCTACTTCAACAAATTCAGGGTTAACGGTTTGTTTAATTCCAACAATTTGGTTTACCACAATTATTGCTGGTAGTTTAGCTACCCCTACTTTTTCAAAACTTGCTATAAGCATTAATCAACGATTTTAATGTATTCACTAATACCCTCAGTCAGCGGGTAAAGATTACCTTTGATGGGGTGAACCACCATCTCGGTCTTGTCGAACTGCTTAACCAGTCCACGCTTGTTAAACACAACGCTCAGGGCATTGACGGGCACGTAACAGCGACCGTAGGCCCTGAACGTTTCTGCTTTCTTGATCGTAACTTTCATCATGCCATGAATATACGAAAGGGGAGCCGAAGCTCCCCATTTTCGCATGACGTCAATATGACGCAAGAACCCCTCGTTTATTTGTTTTTATATTCTGGTTTGAGTTTACCATCTTTATCATATAAATAGCTAAACATCTCCCTATTTTTGGCTACTTCATTTTCACGGTGTTTAGCCGTAACTTTCTTTCGTAGGTCTTCAAGCTTGTCTCTATCAGCACCTTTTTTGAAAAAATACTTCATCACCCATTGAAAATCTCTTAATTCAACATCATTAGCTTTAAGATCATCTTCAACATTCATCTTATACCATTTATCTGTTATGACTTCTGGGGAGGGGCGAAGATCCTTTAATCCCATTTCATGGGCTAATGCAAAATAGTTTTTATCAAGATCTTCTTGGTTTGTAGCTTCACCTAAACGTTTTTTTTTAAGTAACATAATAGCGTCACTAAGAGTATCTATCTCATCATCACTGAGTGTTGCCTCAAGATCGTATTGTAAATCACTTAATTTACCAGCTATTCCCATAGCCTTCTCTAAAGCCATTTCATTTTGTGCTTCATCAAGTGCCCTATCATTTTCACTTTGTACTTCACCTTCTAGTTCACTAAGCATATCCCCATACCCCATTATTTGCATAGCTTTTACAAAAGCATCATCAAAAGCAACTTTATCATCTTCATCCATAGCATCTGTCATTTGCATAAAGAAAGGCTTAAGTTCTTCCATCTTACCAGGGTGTCTTACTAGCCTAGGAGCAATAAATTGGAATCTTGATTCAAGGTCATTACCAAAATCCTTTGGATCACTACCAAATGGAATTTCTCCAATTTCCAACCCTCCTTCAACCTCACCAAACATACCCCCCTCCTCAGCTTCTTCCTCTCTTGAAATCTTACCCATTTCAACTAAAGCAAGTTGTGTATTATCATACTCAACCTTTTCCATCGTCTCTAAGTTTTGAACCAGAACATTTTGGTACCTACCTCCCATTTGGTCCTCTACTCTTAATACTCTAAGCTTAGGACCTGGTTGATTAACACCTGCTTTTCTATCTACAATAAGTTTAGCAACATCCCCCACATTAAAGGTAGCTACAATTGCAGCTTCAGCCATCATATCTCTACCCACTACTTCAGGATTATCAGCTACGTTTTGGAACATTTCCCTAGCTTTTGCATCTCCCTTATTTAAGTACATATCAATTTCTCTTGAAAGTTGAGGATGAGATTTAGCAAACACATCTTTATAAGCAGCTATTACCCTTTCTTGGGCATAGGGGATATCATCTGTACTGTTACTAGCTTCATCAAAATCCTCTTTGAAAGCATCCATAATAGCTTTAAGGTCCCAACCTGGTTGGTCAAATTTATCTTCCTCCAAGCTCTCTTCACCTTCAGGTAACGCCATACCTACAGCTGACATTGCTCCTCCTTTTCTAAGAATATTCACAGCATTAGAAATATCTGCTCCTTCAACTGGGTTATTTTTACTTTGGGCAAAGTCTTTATGCAAGTAATGAGTTTCACGTCCATCTTGCTCCAAAGCCTTAACGGCACTCATAATAATTTCCCTACCAATTTGTTGGAATTCCTGGGTTCTTTCAAAATGATCTTGGTCTTCACTATTACCAGCAGCATCCATTACTCTTTGGGCAGCTATATCATCAATGATACCCATGTTTGCAGCATCTTGAAAGAAAGGGAGTATTTCTTTTATTTTGTATATTTTTTCATTTGCTGAGGCTTCTTCAGTTATGTATTGCCTCCATTTATTCCAGCTAAAGCTCATGTTATTTTTATTATAAATATGTAAAATTATACGTTTCCCGCAAGGGTTTTTGTTAATTCTTGCCCCCCAATTGTGCGTGTGTACCAACCGTTTCCATCATGTTTACCTGTAGGATGTTCTCCGTGCCACTCAATATCTCTATTTAATATGGCACGTACTTTTTCCTCATCATTAATAACAGGAACTCCACCCTTCTTAACAAATGATTCATAAGCAGCACCACTTATCTCTACATAATTACCAGGTGAGCTTAACTCAGATGATTTTCTAATTAATAGATTTTTGATGTTGGGTCTTTCTCCGTCATGACCAATACCAGTATGTTTAATACCTGATGGGGTTATTTTACCAAAATACACAACATCTAACTCAGGATCAGCATCTAGATCAGCTGCTCTCCAAAATTGTAAGTCATGGTCCATAACATCGTCAGGGTCAGAAAACTTCACATGACCCCCAATATCTTTATAGGCGTTTTGGATTAGGTCAAACAAATCTTGCTTTGCTACTTGTTTTTCTTCATCCCCTAATGGGATATATTTTCCTTTAGGGTAATTTTCCATTAATATGTCAACCAGTTTAATCATGCCGATAAATATCAGCCCTCTACGAAACGTTCCATTACGTCAACGAATGTAGTAAGTGGGACTCTGTGTTCCATCTTCTCAATGGGGACTACGCTCAAACCATCGTAAAAACTGAGGGAACCCACCATATTATATGTTCTAGTAGGGTTAATAACATTATCCATCAACCCTAACACAATGTGTCCGTGAACACTAAAGGCACCATCTGTAACACCCTCAGGTTCAAAACTGCGAGAATGAACAGCTGGGTTAAACAACATAAGCTGGGTGTCTTCGAAGTGAGTAGCCAATTGGTGGGCAAAATATCCACCCATACTCGAGCCAATAATCAAATCAAACTCCTCAACAGCACACAAGTCAAGCATTTCTTGAAACAACTCAGGGTTCTTATAATCCATAGCAGGAGCATAAACCATGTCAAATCGATCGTCCAGGTACTTAACCTTAGAACCTCCGGGCTTGCTTTCCAAGCCATGTAAATATAATACGTTCATTTTATTAATTTAAAACAGATAAAATTTCATCTCTTGATGTAATGAAGGCCTCTGCCGGCATTAGCCCAATCATCTCATCTCCCTCAAGCAATCCGTAGATTTCACGTTCACTCTCACTCATTTCACTAAGCTCACGCAACTCACGGAGCATTTCCGTAGCTTGCTCAATATCCACTTGGCAAACCAAATCAAACATTAACTTATCCATTAGAACGGCAGGTTTTCATTTTCAACTTCAACTTCCTTCTTTTCGGTGTTCTCAGGTACCCACTCATCCACGTAGGTAACCTTCACACAATTGAGATCCTCAAAATAGAGCGTTTTGGTAACCTTGGTACCGAAGAAATACGTCAAGGCAACCACACCTTTTCCATTCTTCATCACCTCAGCATTCGCCATGTACCTATTGTAATCATCAATAATACAATCTCCGTACTTGCCAGTATTCAAAATCAACGTGGACTTTTCAGGGCTCAAACTCCCACCACGTGGGCGCTCAAACTGAATGTGTGCCTCTTGGGGGTTGCCTGCGTTAAAACGCTCAATCAGGTGCTCCTGGGCTTGCTTAACTTCTTGAATCATGCTCATTTGTTTTTTGGGTTTTTCTTTCGCGCTGTTTCTCAACACCCGAAATATACGAAATCCGGTTGCGGACCCCAAATCCGCGGATGACGTCAATATGACGAAAATTCCCCTTTAAAGTACATATCTAAATGAGGATGCCTTTCTCTAAGCTCCTCTATAAAAAAAGATCTAGGGTAGTGGGATTGCTCTATATAAGACTGGTAACTGTGTATATCAACTTTACTTTTTAAGTCTATACAATCATCCTCCTCATCAGATACTACCTCTAAATGCTCCTCTTTTACAGCCCAATCCATAAAAGCATCTATTATAACCCCATCAAAATTACAGTAATGATCGGGACTATACATTTTAAATAGGTTAACAGAGTTCTCAAACGTATAAGTTAAATAGAAAACCCCAGTACCCAATAAATAATAACCATAAGCATTAAACAAACACGTTTCTGGGTAGTTAAGATCAGAATTAGCAATTATACATCTCCTACCTCCAAAAATGGCTCTTTTATGCTCCTTTACCCACTCAACACACTTGTCCCAATAAGAAAAACTATGAACGTTGTTACTATCAAGTTTACAAATATAGGTTTTTCTCTGTTGAACAGCCCTCAACCACATATAATTGTACTTATCTGCTAAGGGAAAATTAGGAAAATACTCATGTTTCAAGCCTAACCCCTCACAATACTTAGCTTGGTTTGTATCGTCTCCTATTACCAAACCAACAGCATCCACTCCTTGTTCCTTAAACCTTTCCACAACCCAAGCCATATGATAAAGAGACATCCTGGTTATTTCAGGTCTCCCGTGGTAGGTCATTACAAAGCAAACACTCTTATTCATATTCAGTATACCATCCTTCCCCCTCATAAACGTTTAACACATCCTGAAAGTATTTCTCATATCTAGGGGCAATAGCCTCTAAACTAAATTTAACCCCGTGTGACCTACAGTCCTTATAACTAATTGCCCCACATTCTAGGGCTTCAACAGCTTTCAAATAATCACCAAAGGTCCTACATCTATACCCAGTAACACCTTCAATATTATTTTCAACGAACCCACCCCAATCACTAGTAATAGTAGGGGTACCACACAATAGGTTTTCAATTTGTACCCCACCAAATGGCTCTAGGTATTGAGAGGGTAAAAACGAACCTTTAGCTTTTTTCATTAGTTCACGCCTTTTTTCCTCATCAGCGTATCCTACATATTTCACGTGGGGTGGAAATTCCTTACCCTTATACTTTTCACCCAATTGGCCAGCAATCTTTAACTTAACTCCAGCCTTTTCAGTTACTTGGATGGCTATGTTTACTCCCTTTCCATCATACACTCTACCCAAGTACAAATAGTAATCTTCTTTATCCTCACAGTACTCAAACTCATCCAAATCAAAATAGTTAGGAATTACCACATCATAATTGCTTTGCTTACACTCACCTACCGCTTGAATCCCACAGTAAGCGTGGTAAATCCCATACGATTCAAATACTTTCCAATTCGCCCAATGACCTTGAGAATAGCCTATACCAGGCTCTACTATGATTAAATCATCGTGTACATCACAAATAGGACGTACTCCATCTCCCCAAAACGGTAAGATAAAATCATTCTTTTGTTTCCTCTTACCAATTTCCCTTATTGCATTCCTATAAAATTCTTTATAGGCTTCATCCCCTACATCATAATAAACAGATAAGTTATTCTCGTAATCATTGTCCCCCTATACCTCTCTCCACTTTTTATCCGAGAGTACTGTAATGTCCTCATCAGCATAAGTGTCCGAAAACTCGTGACCATAATGCATAACATAATGGCCACGGTCCTTCATCATCTTACAAAACTTCCAGGCTTTCTGGGTGTAAGCACAAGCCATGAAGTTCTTGTTAGTTTGTGTATGTGGTACTCCTAATACGTGAAATCTCATTTAATCAAAGTTAAATACCCCAAAGTAGGCATCTCCTACTAGACCATAACGAGTATACGGAATAGTAATTTGGTTCACACGTTCTTCTGCACCTTCTTGACCTATCCACTCATCTAAGCCTTTCTTAGTCAACTCATGTGGGTGTCCCTCATGAGGTGGGAAATTCACCCACTCAAAAATCCTCAACACAGGTGCTGCCCTTTTAGCATTCTGAATAATAAGTTCCGGGTCTACCACATGCTGTAGGCAGTTATAAATCCAAACTTCATCCCAACCTGTTTCGTTGACTTCCTCTCCCCGTTTTACTTCAACTTCAATGTTAGCTAAAGCGTACCTTTCCTTAGTCCAAGCAGGATACTCAATAGGATCTACAACTTTACCTTTTTTCAACCCCGCTGCTTTTAACAACATAGAGGTAGGCCCCCCTCCAATATCCAGGATCGATTTACCCTGAGTGTTAAAATACTGCCAGTTTGAGGTTAAACCCATATACTTGGCGTAATAATAGTGTTTTGAGTCTTCCCCAAACGTGTTGCAACAAGTGCCCCACCAATTTCTTTCAAATTCTAGTTCGTCTTTCATTCGTTGCTCATCATTCCCTTAATGAAGTAAAAGATAAAAACCAATACCATAATAGGCCAAAATAACCATAAAGCGATACGTTCCCAAAAGGTGTAGTAAACACCTGTTGCTTCACTAATAGATTCAATTAGGAAACCAATAACTAGGCCAATAAGTAGGTATTCTAAAACTCCCATAGTATATACGGATTAAGGGGTGGGTTAATACTGTTAAAAGCTTGCTTAATTAATACTCGTACGAATCATCCCCGTATTCATCGGTATTATCTCTTAACTCACGTTCCGAAATGATATCTATAAAATCTTCAAACTCATCTCCATACGAGTCATCAATCATATCGGGGTTAATACCTTCTTTTTTAAGTTGCTCACGTAGAGCGTCTGTTTTAGGATCAAATTGCATTTCCTCTTCTTTTTCTATATTCACGTGGATCAATATCATTAAGGAAGGCTAATTTTCCAACCTCTCTGTTTGACGAATTTATTTTTTTGTTCGAGCCATACAAATAAACAGGCCCATCATATGCTTTGTAAACACCTTTAATACCGGTATTTTCTCTAAGGTTCCCTTCTAAATGGAGTATTCGACGTTTGCCTACATAGCTCCTAAACTCATTTGGAGTAACCCTATGCCATCTATCTAATGCAGGTGAAAATACTTCACAACATAGATGTTCGGGAAATGGAAACTTAATTTTTACAGTTTGACCTTTTTTCTCAGACATTCAATTGTTTCTTTTGTCGATGTGTGTAATATACCAATTCCTCCTTGGGATTCCCACTGTTCAATATTATCCTTTCGATCGTCTATCAAAATATGACTTGGGGCAGCATATTTTTGTTTATTGTGGGAATAAGCCAAGTTAAGCTTAACACCTAGTTTATGGTTCCTTACCCACAAACGTTTACCTAAACGTGAATGGTCACTACGTGATGGGGAGGAAAGCAACTCAACATAAAAATTATTTGTAATAAATTCCCACAATTGCTTTCCATCAGACATCCAATCCATACCAACCCAAAATCCTACTCCTCTATCATCAATTTCTTTCCAAAATTCATCCATACCATTTTTGTCCATAAACTTCTTAGGACCCCAAGGGTGGATTTCAGAGAATTGCTTATCGAAGTCGGTAAGCACTCCGTCCATGTCACAATAGATCCTCGGACGAAATTCTTTCGATACTGTAAGTACTTCCTCTTCTGATAGCTCCAAATTGCTCATTGTTGTATATGGGTTTTGCTTCGTTTACGTTTTCACTAAAATATGGGTAACCGTGTCTTAGGCCGGCAAATACCCTTGCGCATTCATCCATAACGTAGAATGGACGTTTACGCTCTTCAATTATTACAAGGTCAACTTCCTTTTCCTTGTTCTTCAAGTTGATGTACATAATCCTGGGATTTGCGTTGGATTTCCTCTGCTGTAAATCTTATATGTTGGAGGTGTTCAAACACTTCCATAGTAACATCAAAAGAATATTTACGATTAATTTCGTTGAGGTGGTTCAAAATGTATTGAGCCTCTTTATAAATTTTATTCCTCTCCATCTAACATCAAATTATTGTTTTCTAAAAAATACCAAAACCGTTCAAGCCATAATCCTAATTTGACACCATCAATAATGTCGTTGGTAGCCATACCTTCACTACGGGCACTCGCTACTTGGACAATACCAAAATCGGCTAGGTCACGTGCTCGGTTTTCATCACCTTGTTTTAATGCTTCACGAGCATTAGCATAACAATCAGATACTGTCATCCTCATTTTTGTGTTTGTTTTTGCGGTTGTATTTAGTTTTGTCTTGGTGCACCTTATTAGGGGGCTTTTGAAAAAACTTACCATCAGGTAATTTAGTATTTATGTTTTTCCGCTTTCTCATCACGGATAAAGATACGAATGTTCCCGGGATGAACCAAAAATCCATTATGACAGAACCATGACGTCAGAGTGGTGGTAAAATTTACCTTTTTTAAAGTCGGCTTTTTTAATTCTACGGCCTTTACCACTGTCTGCTCTTTGTACAAAGTAGTAAGGACCTTCACGATCGTCATTAGCTACTCTATTAATTTCACCAGTAACAATATAATCGTTTCCTTTACGTGAGTCTGGGACTCGGACTTGTTCAAACATTTTCATTTTATAACTTATTTAGTTGTACCCGAGGAGAGACTCGAACTCTCACGCTTGCGCACCGCGGCCTAAACACGGCGTGTCTACCAATTCCACCACTCAGGCATATGACCCTTAATGGGTCATTTTAGGTTCATAATTCTCTAAAGTATCAAGAAGGTCACCTACACTATCAATTTTAGTAATAAGGGACTCCTGGTACGCTTTATTAGCAGCATACACGCTGTCTGAAAGAAGAGTATCGCCTGTAGGGATAATAGGTGCATCGCAGCACTCATCTGCCCCTCCACAGGAGGCAAGGCCGATCGCAACGGCAATTGTGAAAAAGTATTTCATTTGTTTTTGGTTTTTAAGATATACCAGGGTGGTATATCTGATTTCTTTTTTGGTAATTTTTTAAATGTTTGCACTTCAGGGTAATTGTACCCTTCATGCAGTAATCTAACTGTTTTTTCTTTCTTATTAATGCTAAGAACCTCTCCTTGGACCTCCTCGCTAAATAAGTAAAAATTTATAATATCTCCTACTTTCATTACCAATCTCTTTGACATTGTTTACGGGGGGTTCTAGCGTACTTAGTACGAATTCCATTCTTATGGGAATTACCAACACCACTATGTCTCATATGGGAAAATTGACCATTGTTGT
>JAAHTH010003147.1_pt1 | contig 11652 bp, 15 predicted proteins | sample 6116091 | NCBI WGS metagenome assembly JAAHTH01 (sample SAMN13939990, study PRJNA603662) | sponge metagenome | isolation source: marine sponge | host: Mycale hentscheli | place: New Zealand | collected 2006
ATTCTATAACGGCTTTGTCCGCCTGAATAGGGTGAGCCACCCATCATTCTTACAGGTTTTAGACCAAATGAAGCGTCTTTATTCGCCATGATTTCCTACCTTTTTTTTCCAAATGATACTTTAGACTGTCTATTAGAGTCATACTTAACGTATCTATTGTTTCCTTGAACTTCGTTGAACATTGTATTATCCAGTGCTTCGTTCTGTTGCACGTTTCTATTTTTATAATGTTCGTTCCTTTCTTCAACAGTTTCTTTAGGTATTTTCGCTAATATCAATCCACCTACTGATATGACTCCTGCGTGTCTTCCATGCTCTATTGTAGGTAAAGGGAAATCAGGTATTTCGTCTTGTCTGACAAATTCCCATCCTTCTCTCATTCTAGCAGAAACATTGTTTCTGTCTTCTACACCTACATACTCTGACCTAATCCATCGGTATTGATATCCCTCAGGAGCAGGCGGAGTTTCAAGCATCCTCGCAGGCTGCCATGGTTTTCTTCTAGCGTTTTTATCGTGTTGCTCATCATCACGAGATTGGCGTGTTGTATTTTCAATTGCATCTAAATCCATTATTTTACTCCTTCAATTTTAACTATTTCTTTACCTACTCTTTTCAGCCACTCTTCTTGTGACATACCGTAAGGTTTCAAGTTGCTCTTTACGGAAGCATGGTTAGAATTAATCTTAATACCGCTTCTCTTCCCTTGTGTTCCTTGGCGACTTCCGGAGGAAGCAGAAGCAACTCTTTGCACAGTTGAGTTGGTATCTTTTGATACGCCTTCAGGTTTTTTCCTTAAATCAGGATAAACCTTTGTAAGTCTTTTGTCTAATTCTTCGTAATACTCATTATCATGACCATCAAAACCTTCGTTTATTAAGTCCTCATGAATACCCATTGCAGTGTATGTTTTGACTCTATCCTGTTGGAACCAGTCATTTTCTTTTTGCCATTCAACTGCTTTAGAATCAGGCTTAGGTTTATCATACACTTGTTGTGGCACATTTTGTACACTTTGTGGCACATTTCTAAAACTTTGCTCTTCTTGGCTTTGTAGCTGTACTTTAGCCAATCTTACTCTTTCTTCTTCTAAAGATACTTTATTAAGAAGCTCTACACTTTTAACCTCAAGGTCGGGGTCATTTGTTTCTCTAGCTTTTCTATATAAATCTTCAGCCTGTTGTCTTTGCGACTTTACACGATTTTCATATTCTTCAGTGTAGCTTTTGTCTAAAACACTAGCTCTACTTTTGACCGTGGCATATTCGCTAGATAAGTTTTTATACTTTGACTCAGCTTCGTTTGCTCTCATCTCAGCTTCTCTTATCTTGTCGTTAAGTTTATTAATTCTTTTTGATACACCTTTGGTGTATTTATCAAGCTCATCGTCACCGCCTGAGTCGGTTTCAACAACAGATTCTTCATTAATAGGCGTATCTTCTACGTCTACAATAAGTTCTTCTGTTTCTACTTGATTTTCATTATTTATGTCGTTCATATATATTCTCCTTATACTGAAACAATGTCATCAGGGTTCAAAATAGTGGCTATAACTTCATCATCATTTAAAATTCTGACTTCGCTTTCATCAGCCAACCTAAACCTAGAACCTGCATATCTACCAATCAATATCCACTGTCCTTGTTCACACCAAGGTTTTGCAAACCTTTTAGTGTCTTTATAACAATCAGGACCCATGGCTACTACATAGGCAACAACAGTTGCTAGGGTTTCTCTATCAATGGTTTCCTTGACCAACTGGATTCCACCATCTGATACTCCTTTACCTTTATACGGAAGTACCAACATGCGCCAACCAGTAGGTTGAGGCATCCTTTCAAGAATACTTTTATCCAATAAGCTAGGGTCTAAAACTCTGTCGTCCTCTTCTACAAAAGCTTTATCTAGGTTAATGGTTTCTTCTTCTTTGTCTTCAACTTTTTTTTCTACATCACTATTCATTGAAATCTCCTTTTTCATGTAAGTGTTCCTTTATCTTATCATGAATATAGGATAATGCAGATATTTCACCCATTAAAAATTGATATTTTTCCATATCTTTTATGCCGCCTGACATTAAGATATCTTTGATTTGTTCCTCTCTTTCACTCAAATCCTTACGGACTGCATGAATAAAATCATACCTGTCCATATTTTAAAAAATGCCGTTAAACTTATTGCCTCTTAAAGCAGCTCCTTTACCTCTGCTTACTCCTTTGCCATAACCGGGTTTGTGTGCTTTATCCACCTTTACCTTTTTTGGTTGCGACAGGGCAATGCTTCCTTGACCTTTTATTGTTATGGAAGTTTTTGCTTTCATGTGTTACTCCTTATTTAGTTTTCTTTTTAGTAGTCTTTTTGGCTACTGTTTTTTTCTTAGCAACTGTTTTCTTTTTAGCTACAGTCTTTTTAGCTTTCTTTTCAGGCGCTTTACCACCCTTCCATGCTTCATTTACATCAGGAGTTGATAGGTCATCTGCTATGTAATGACCACTGTCATCTCTAGCTCTTTCAACCTTTTCTACTATTGGTGTAACTTCATCTAATGCTTTGTTTTCAGCTTTCTTTTGTTTTATTTGTTGTACTATTTTTTCGTTTATTGAACTTGTCATTTATTCATCCTCGCTTGTAAGTCTATTAGTTTTAACTCAGCTTGTTGCTGTAGTCTTTGTTTGGCAATATCATTTTTCTCATTACCAATTAAAGCTTGTTGGTCAGCTTTTTGTTGTTGTAATTGCAGCTCAGTACCACTTTCCATGGCATCTTGTTGTTCTTTAGCCATAAACTGTTGGTTCTTCATGTCAATTTCTTTGTCACGCAATCCAAGTTCTTGTTGTCTTATTGCAACAAGTGGGTCGTCTTGCTGTGGCGGTTGTACTGAAGTTAAAAATTCATTTGATAACTGTGCAAGTATTGGAGAGCTTAATCCTTCAATAATACCTTGTATTTGTTGTTGCATGCCTGCTTGTGTTTGTGGGTCTGCCTGTTGTGCTTGTTGCATCATGCCCTGAATCTGTTGTTGTGTTTCAGGTGGCATTTGCTGTTCAGCCATTTGGTTAGCCATAAACTGTAAATGTTGCATAACATGAGCAATAATTACAGATTGCAATTGTGGGTTCATCATGACAGCCTGTGTTAAAAACAATGTCTTATGAGCCTCTACATGCGCTTCATGATTCTGTTCAGGGAAAGCTTGTTGTGGTATTCCTTGCAATAATCCACTGTTTTCTATACCTGCATCAACAGGCTTTGGTGTGTTGTCAGCAGGCGGCATAAGCAATGTTTCTATATTATCTACGCCTAATGCTGCATACATTCTTCTGTAAGCCTCGTATATGCCTTGAGGTCCATGAAGTTCCGGGTTTGATTGAACCATTGTTAATAGCTCTTGAGCCATAATAACTCTTTGGCTCATAGAAAAAATGTTAGGGTCTGATACTGGTATTACGTCTACTCTATTATCAAAATCTTGTACTTTAACTTCCTTAGAGCCGCTTCCTGTTTCGTATGGATATATAGGTGGCAAATATTCTTGAAATATTCTAGCTAAAATTTTAAATTCATTTTTTTGTGCATAGTGCAGTCTTTTGTGTATAGCACTCATTACCTTGGTGCCTTTTTCTAAAAGCGCTACTGTTGTGCCTACAGGCATTGCTGCATTACTATCACCGATATTCATATCAGCTATAGCTGCAAATCTTTTGCCTGAATCAACCAGTAAGCCAAGAAGACTAAATAAAACATTGCTTGGTTCTTTGTAAGGTAGTGGCATTAAAGAATCTCTTAATGCTCCGCCGGGTGCATCTACATCTCTAAACTCTCCCGGTTGCAGTGGAGAGGCTTCATCTCTAATTCTTATGCCTCTTGCTTTGAAACCTGCAGGTAGATTGCTTAGGGTACCGGCATCTATTAATTGTCTTAATATTGATGTAGAGGCTTTAGATAAGCCGCCAATCATGTGTGATAAACCTAGTCCATAAAAGCCAAGTCCCGGTAAGAATTTGTATTGAACAAAATAATTTATTTTATTTCTGTATACATCTTCAGGTACATAGTTTCTTCTTATGGATAATATTTGTTGTGATGAGTCGTCTATAGTAATGATATACGGTATTTTTAAGCCAGTTGGCTCGCCCATATCATCCACATCCTCAAACCCTTCTATCTCTGCTACGGTGTGTATTTCATATAATCTTCTTTGCTCATCATCACTGAAGTCAGGCTCAACACCTTGTATTTTATCTATTTCTTTGTCTATATTGTCTCTTACAATAGTTTCATTATCGTTTAGCTCAACGTCTGCATAAAATCCTGACAATTGCATTTTTCGCACTTCATTGTTGCTCATAGACACTACATGAGTAACTCTTTCTGCTGATAATAAATCTGTTGCGTTATAAGGTACAAGTAAATCTTCTGCAGGAATAAACTTTGACATTGGTCTATTTTTAGCTGCATCGTAATATACTTTCTTAAAAGCACTACCTGATAACGGTAGATAGAACAACAATTGGTCTAAGTCAGGGTCGTACTCAGGCATTTCATTCATGATGTAGTAATTCATAAATTCACATACTCTTTCTGACTGCATTTCTGTTTCTGTATCTCTGCGACCAATTATTTGTGTTTTTATTGGTCCCTGAGCAGGTAATAGCTCTTTGTAAGCCTGTGCTTGAAATTGTGTTACCGCTTCAGATAATATTGGATGTATGACACCACTTGAGCCTTCAAACGGCTGACTTCTTTGCTCATCAAACCTCATACCAAGGTATTTGAGACCGTCAGTGTATGTTTTTTCCCATTCTTTTCTTGATTCCTTGTCATTTTCAACTGAAGAGATAAGTCTTGAGGATAAAGGACCTAAAGTAGAATCATCTAAATATTCAACCAAATTGGCATCAAAAGGTATTTCTTCTTGTGCTTCTTCCATTGGCTCATCAAAAGATATCGCATCTTCACCTATGGTTATTTCCATAGCGTCAATCATTTGCTCGTCAAATGTTGGCTCGGGTGCATTTACAGCAAAATCATCCACAGGCACATTAACAGACTTGCTTTGGTCTATTACGTCAGGGTTGTTTTCTGTTCCTAATTGTCTATCTATTGCCATAACTTCCTATTATATCCATAAAATTAATAATATGATAATGCCTTTCTATCCATTGACATATCATCCTTATAATCACTATTCAAATCAACTAATCCGCCTTGCCTAATTCTCATTAAAGCCATGGTTGTTGAATCACAAAAGTCATCATTTTCACCAAAGGGAAAAGCTGCAAGCTCTTCTATAACCTCTTCTGCAAAAGCGTCTTCTGTAGCATATACCATACCACTTTCAAACATAGGTGCAATAGAGTTCATTCTTGCAACCTTGTCTTGACCTCTACTTGGAGAATAAGCTTGTACTGGTATTCCAATCTTTCTAAGCTCTTGTGTAAGTGGCGTACCACTTGCTTTTGCTTCAATTAGTACAATATCAGGCTCCCAATATTTATATTCTTCCAGTGCTATGTTTTTTAGCTCAGGAAAATCTACTCTATGCCTGCTTGCATCCAGTAAGACAATTGCGCTTTCGCTGCCGTCTTCAGGGTCAAAAATACCCCATGTGGTTATAGCAGAATAGTCGGCAGTTTCTTTTGCGCTAAAGGCTGTATCGTAGCTTTGTATAATGCAGTCACAGGTTGGTATGCCTTCTTTTTCCCATGTCTGCCACCATTCTCTTTTTACTATAGAGCCACTCTCTGCTGTAGGATTTTGCATCCACTGTGCGTTCCATTTAGAAACTGGAAGTGATGCTTTTACTGATAATAGTTCTTCTTTCTTCCAAAACTCACCCCATAAGGGTTCTTCTGTTTCAGGCATTATTGCAGGAAATTCTACAACCTCCCACTGGTCTGCGTGTGTTTCTGATTGTCTTTTAAGTAGTCTGCCTGCTAAATCTTTGGTACTCCATCTTGTCATTACAAGCACAATGGTGCCTCCCGGCTGCAATCTTTGTCTTGGACCTGACGTATACCATTCCCATGCAGCGTCCATGGCTGTTGGTGACATTGCATCTTGCTCAGAATGTGGGTCATCGATAATAAGTAAATCGGCTCCACGACCTGTAATAGCACCACCAACTCCTGAATAGAAGGCTTCTCCGCCGTCATCAGTTGTCCAACGACCTGCTGATTTATTATCACCTGATAGGTTTATTTCAGGAAAAATAGCTTGGTATTCATCGGTATCAATGATATTACGCACTCTTCTACCAAACCTTACAGCCAGTTCTGCCGTATGCGTTGCTTGTATAATCTTTAAACTTGGATTTAATCCCATCATCCATGCGGGAAAATAAGTAGAAGCAAATTCTGATTTTGAGTGTCTCGGTGGTAGCATAACCATAAGTCTTTTGCACTTGCCCTGCGCTATGCGGTTTAGCTTTTCAGCAAGCACTTTATGGTGCCTACCCATAATAAAACCCTCCCAGTGAAATTTTACAAACTCTAAAAAGTCACCTCTACACCTGTCTCTTGCATTAAGATTTTTCCATTTATCTATAAGCGTAAGCGCTTCAACTTGTTCATCACGAGATAGCGCGTCAAAGGACTTTATGTTTTCTAAGTTTAGCATTAGGTGGAGAGCCAAAATGTTTTAAAGGACGCTTGACTCTCCTGACACGCTGTTGAGGAGAGAGAGGAGATATCCAGTGAATATCCACAAACAAGCATGTCAGTTAAACTGTAACCCATTCTTTGCCCTCAAACAATAAGGCTTCAGCATTTCTTCTTTTCATTAGTCCCTCATTAGGAACACCCGCAACTTTATTCCATCTTTTAATTTGGTTTGGCACATCTGTCCAATCTTTTGCATTTAATTTTTTTAGAAGTGTGGAGGCGCGCAAATTGCTTGGACCTAAGTTAAAAACCCAAGATACCAAAGCATCAAACTCGTTTTGACTTAAATCAGGTTCAACCATTTCATTTATGTAGCCTTCATACTCGTGTAGCTCGTGTGCAAGTAAATCCTCAGCATCTTGTTTGCTAATGGTCATGCCGTCTTCTACTGGACTACCGTCAATAAGCTTGAGACTGCCAAAACCTATAGTAGCTTTATTAGCAGCGCATCTATAACTAACCACATTGCCATCTTTATCTGTGGGACAGCCTTCAAAAAATTTTATTAAATTAATGCCTTCACTTGATGTTTGCATTTTAGTTATCTCCTTCTTTTGGTGTTGTAACTTTTTTATAATACACAACAACTTCTTTAAGCTCATTTATATACCTCTTTAATTCTTGCATGTTGTAAGCCATAAGCTCGTAGTCAGGTACAGACATTGCAAAAAATACAACTTGACCGCTTTCCTTTTCTATTCTTACTAAAAACTCATCAATATTTTCGTTTGAAACCACATACCAGTAAGGGTCTTTTAAATCTATCTCTCTAGGCATTATAGGTTGCACTATAGTTCTTTCTATAGGTTTTGATACAACCTCTACCTTTTTAGTTGGTAACAGACTGCAACTGCAAGCCATCATCAAGACTGTCGATGTTACGACTATCTTCTTCAATGCTATCAAATACATCTTTGGTTCCTTTATTTACTCTTGGTTCTATTAATCCGGGTTTAGCTGCTGCTAATTTTGTTAAATTGTGACGCTTGAATATGTCAAGGTACCTTGACATTTCTTGTTGAATTTCTTGGTTGCGACTTTGTAGCTCTAATAAACTACCTGTCTGTAAGGCAAAATCATTTTGTAGTGTTTCTATAGCTTCTTTTTGTGTAGCTACAGCGCCTTCTAGTGCAATGTTATTAGCCGAAAGAGTTTGATTTTGGTTAAATAGATAATAGGTTATGCACGTCAAAACAAAAATAATACCTATAAAAACTTTGCTCATACAAACTTAGATAAAACCACAGAAAGTAAAATAAACGGATAAACTGCCCAAATCATGTTTTCTAGCTTATCAAAACGCTTTGAGCCGTCTTCTAGTCTTTTTTCTATGTTTGCGTATCTAATCGTACACTCTCTTTCGTGTGCTTCTATTTTAGTAATTGCTTCTTTTGTTGTTGCCATAAATTTTATTAATTTGTTGTATAAATTTTTAATGGTTTCTCTTTCCCTTTAACCTTGATAGATTCTAACACTTTTAATCTATAACCACAAAACTTTTCTGTTTCTTCGCCTATTAGTATGTCTACGCCTCTTTCTTTTGTTGCAGACTCTAATCTAGCTGCAATATTAACAGCATCGCCAATAGCAGAATAGTCAAATCTAGTTTTGCTGCCCATATTACCTACGATAGCGTCACCGGTATTAATGCCAATTCCTATTGCTATAGCAGGCAAGCCTTCTGCTTTTAATTCTACATTAACAGCTTCGGTATTTTTTATTATATCTAATGCACATTCAAAAGCTATTCTTTCATGATGCAAAACATCAAGGGGTGCTGAAAATATATACATCCCGGCATCACCAATAAATTTGTCTACTAAGCCACCGTGTTTTTGTACTGCATCTACTTGTGCTGTTAAAACTTTGTTCATAATATATGTAACTTGTTCAGGTTCTACCGATTCACTTAGTGCGGTAAATCCTCTTAAATCTGTAAAGACAAAAGTGCATCTTCTTTTTTCACCACCTAATTTTAGTAGCTCGGGATTTTTTTGTAATTGTTTAACTTGTCTTGGGTCAAGGTAATGTTCAAACTGTTTTTTTATCTGTAGACGCAATTTAAACTGTTCTCTAAAGCGTAAATAGAAAGCAATGGCTCCTGTAATAAATTGTGCAACCAAAGTCCATGTAATATCTAGTAAAATTCCTGCTTGTATAAGCCAGTAACCACCTAAAGCCGTACACAGCATTGTTAAAATAGCTAATGCAATGCCTAGGGTCATGCCAAGATAATTGATTAGAAGCCATGTCAAAGAGACAATTATTCCAAAAATAAAGATTTCGGCTGCTAAAGACCAATCAGGTATTATTGGTGAGTTTTCTAACAAAATTGACTCAGCTAATGCAGCTTGTATTTTATGTGGTTCTAATAATCCAACCGGGGTTGCGATTTGTGGCATGATTCCATTTGCTGTCACTCCAATAATTACAAACTTACCTGCAACATCCATTTCTTTTAATGTGGTTTGTGGTGTGTCTACCCAACTAATCCATTTACGACCAAGGCTATCTGTTTTAATTGGTGGTAAATGTCTGACTGCAATTTCCTGTATACCATTATCATTTGTAGTGATAATGTAAGACCTTGTTTCTGTTAATGCTTTTAATATTTCTGTTCCAAAACTAGAAGACCAACCATTTGGTGTTTTCATTAACAAAGGTATTCTTCTGACTAGATTATCTACATCTACAGGAGCTGTTGCTATACCTTGATTAGTGTTTTGTTTTAAGACATCAATATTTTCTACAACGCCTTGTGTTGGCATGCCGCCAACCTCGTTGCCCTTTATAACCGTTCCAACTGTTTTTGGGTATTGACCGTTTGGTGTTTCAAACATAGCAAGTACACTGGGTGCAAAAGACAATGCTTGTGCAAACACATCATCACCACCAAACCTGTCAACTTCTGAAAAGCTCATTGCCCAACCAACGCCAATAGCTCCTTCGTTAATTAGGTCTATTTGCATTTGTGCTAAGTCTCTTCTTGGGAAGGGAAAGCCTCCTCTTTCTCTGACATCAGATTCTGATATGTTTAGTATTACAAAGTTGCCACTTGGTTCTTGTTGTTTAACCAGTGCGTCAAATGTTTTTAGTTTAAGTATTTCTGTTGGTGTAAATTGAAACACTAGCGGTAAGGCTAGTGTTATCAATATTGGTACGATTAGTTTTTTCATCAATAACTTGAATCTTCAAAAATTTTATCAATGGTAGCATGTTGTTTATCAAACTGCTCCTTTGTCGTCCTGTCCTCCACCTTTTGTGCTTTTGCAATGACTGATTGCATCTCATCAAAGTTATTCCAATCAGGTTCAAGGTTATCGCACCTTTCTTGGTCTAGCATGATTGCTAGTGGTGTCATGGTTTCACCGTTTTTAAGACCCAGTACAATTGCAGGCTTGCCGTCATCCCAAACACAGACCAAGCAAAGGTCTTTTGGATTCTGTTGAATTAAAGTCATCTTCTCATACACTTTTTGTAATGTAGGTTTACTCATTATGCAACCTCCTTAGTAACTTCAAACTTTCTGTTGTGGTCTATAAATCTAACGCCAACCTTAAAACTATCAAACAAAAGTGCATCATCAGAAACTATACTAATCAGCATTTTTATTTGCTGTCCACTCAGCTCATCCCAGTAGTATTTGTTTACACTTGGCTTTCTTGAAGTATAGTCACCATTAGCATAGTTGGTGTATACTTTTTGAAAAGCAACCATTGATGCATAAGCCAAAGAATGTTCATTATTTCTTACATGCTTATCTGCCATGCTTAATTGTTGTAAGGCTTCTACCCAAATATATTTAGGTATCTGTCTTTCTATTTTATAAGCTGTAACTAAACTCATTTTATTGGATATTAGTTCTAGTATTGTATTGTTAGTTGGTTTACTCATATTAATTAACTCCTTTTTATTTAATATACTTACCATTATATATAGGTTACAACAGAAGTCAACACTTATCTACACTTTATTAATTATCCTGTGTTATCTTAATGGTACTTCCTTGACCTCCATTGATGGTGACAACTTTAGAAACACCATTTTGTATAAAGATGACTGTATAACTAGAACCACCATCTATATCTACTCTTGCTGTGTTTTGTACGCTTCTTATTAGAGTTAGTTTTTCGCCAGTGTAGAAGGTTGTAATCTGTGTATCTAAATCTTGTCCTAACTGTGTTCCTTTTATATTACTAGATATACCATCTTGTGCTAACACATCTTCTTCTTTTGCTATTTCTAATGCATCAATGACATCTAATAAATCTTCAAGAAAGTTCACATCAAGATAATTGATATCTAGTTCTGTAAATTCTAATTCATCTTCTTTCAGGAAATCTTCTTCTAAGTAGTCAATATCTAAATCGTCAAAATCAAGTATATTTTTTTTCTTTACAACCACCTCTTCTGTTTCAATAATCTCTTCGTCAGGTGGTGTAACAATTAACATATTATCAATAATGTCTAATGTTAAATCCAAGATTACTGGTTTGCTTGGTGCATTTTCAAATACAGAAACAGACGTAGCTTGAAAGGGTTTGTTTAAAAGTACGCTACCAGTAGCTGTAATGACTTCTATTTCACCACTGGATAAACCATAAGCATCAGGTAGTAATACAATCAGACTACGACCTAATTCATCTACTGTGGCTGTAAAATCTGTACCTCTTATGGCGATATTTGCTGTGGGTGTTTTAAGTTGTATGTTTTGTTTATCTATTCTATTAAGATTGCCTGTTATGAATCTTGCAGTACCTAATCCGAAGGTAAGAGCCATCTTTGACTTTGATGGGTCAGGGTCATAGATGTATTCATCTATTAATAGTTCTGAATGTTCTGTAAGCCTTACTGTTGAATCATCAAGAAAAGTAATAGCCATACGACCATTGCTTGTAATAGCCTCATCATTGCTTTGTATACCAAGATTTAATTTAGCATTAAATGGTTCATCTCTAACAATCTGTGCAACACCCTGTAATTCTGATAT